>Ga0163215_100872_pt1 | contig 30097 bp, 27 predicted proteins | sample SynspAceP_FD_185934 | JGI IMG/M metagenome (GOLD analysis project Ga0163215, IMG submission 185934) | Saline lake microbial communities from Ace Lake in Antarctica - Synechococcus sp. Ace-P (Hybrid Assembly) | ecosystem: Environmental > Aquatic > Non-marine Saline and Alkaline > Saline | place...
ATCAAGAATGCGCTCGTCAGTTAGTAAATCATCCTCGCCATCAGCTTGGTATTTGCTTTCACTCTTTGCGTGCCGTTACCAAACCACAAATCGAAACGGTGTTAGCGGCATTAGATACTCCCTTAACCAACAATAGTCCCATTCATATTCATATCGCCGAGCAGCAGAAAGAAGTCAAAGATTGTATAAATTGGAGCGGACAACGCCCTGTCGAATGGCTAAACAATGAAATTGGTTTGAGCGATCGCTGGTGCTTGGTTCACGCCACACATCTTGATGATAAAGAATTGCGCGCCATCGCCACCAGCAATGCCATTGCTGGTTTGTGCCCAACCACAGAAGCCAATTTAGGCGACGGTATTTTTCCTGCGGTTGAGTTTGAAAAAGCCAATGGGCGCTGGGCAATTGGTTCAGACAGTCATGTGAGCCTGTCCATCGTGGAAGAATTACGTACACTCGAATACGGCCAACGCCTTCGAGATCAGCAACGCAATCGACTGCATCGTCCCGATCAAAATAGCATTGGTGACAACCTCTTTCAGCAGGCGCTCCTTGGCGGCAATCAAGCCTGCGATGTGTCACTTGGCTTGGCGCAAGGAAACCGTGCTGACTTTATGGTGCTGGATAATTCAAATCCTTTTGTCGCAGCGAGTGAATCTAAAGATCTTCTCAATCGCTGGCTATTTGCTACTAATGACAATGTAGTGAAAGATGTCTTCGTGGCAGGTAAACACACCATCAAAAATTTCAAGCATGAACACGACGAAGTCAGTCGCCATGCATTCATTCAAGTCATCAAAAAGGTGATGTATGACGTTTAATAATCACTCGAATTATCATCTCACGACACAAAACGACTACAAACGTATGCCGTGGAAAAATGGTTTAGGTGAAACCCTAGAAATTTATCTCAGCGAGGACGAAAGCGGTCAGCGTTATCGCATCAGCCAAGCGGCGGTTAAAGACGACGGTGTTTTTTCAAATTTTGAAGGGCTGCATCGCACCTTGGTTTTACTCAGTGGCCAAGGAATGCAGCTTAGTCATACGAGTACCAAAGGGAATATCGCGGAACATTGTTTGAAGTCGCCGCTGGACATGGCCCGATTCGCCGGCGGTGACGAAACCTTCGCCACGTTAAGCAATGGCAACATTGAAGATTTGAACATCATGGTGCGTGAAACGGATACAAAAGCAGTCGTTAGTGCTTGTTTCGCGCCGTTTGATTGGGAAGTTACCCCCCATAAAGACCGCTTATTAACGGCTTTTTATGCGAATCAAACCTGCACCATTACTGTGAACGAAACAGAAAATGTGGTGTTAGAAAAAAGCAGTTTTTTTAACATCAAACAGGACGGAGCTCTGTGTTTAATTGAAGGTAGCGGGGTTTTTATTGACGTTTTATCGACCAAAGTGGCCGAATAACTGAAAACGTGAGCCTGGGTGCAATAATCGAGCGGCGGTGACAATGTCGTTTCCTGCCCAGGTTCGGCGTTGAATCTGCAAACACGGCTGGGTAGCAGCAATCTGCAAACGCTCACACTCTTGTGGTGTCGGCAACACCGCCTCCACCAAATGCTCGCCTTCTGTCATGGGTGCCACTCGCATTAAATATTCGTAAGAGGTTTGAATTGAAAAGTCTTGTTCCTCGTATTCTGGCGCCAAGCTTGCGTTAACCACCCGCTCTTCAATTTGAATCGGCAAATCATTTTCAAAGTGCAAAACCACTGAACGGAAAATACTGTGGTTGGTGCGAACACCCAACATCATGGCTTCTTCTACAGTGGCTTTCGCCGATTCCAATACCAGTAATTCGGAACGATGTTTATGACCTCGAGCGGCAATTTCTTCCGCAATGTTATGTACTTCGAACAGCGCAGAATGGGCTTTTTTCTCGGCAACAAACGTACCCAAACCTTGATGACGAACCAAAAAGCCTTCGGCGGTTAATTCCCGCAACGCGCGATTCACCGTCATCCGGCTCACACTTAAAGCTTTCACAAACTCAGATTCCGATGGAATACGCTGATTCACGTCCCACTCACTTGACGATATTTTCTGCGAAATGGCTTGTTTCAACTTGGCGTAAATCGGCTGAGGCGCATCCGGTAAATCATCAAATAAGTTTGTTAACGATACAATCGGTTCAGACACTAGCTATTCCATGGTTTATGAGGAGAAGGTTTTTTCTATTGTGAGTCAGTCATGATAAACAATCAACTCGTCTATACAACAAAGCTTAGATCGGCATCATCCATAACGCTGCGAGCCAAGAAAGCCCCATGAGTAAGGAAAACACGACGCCCCAACGCGGTACTTTTACCACCACAGGCACAGTATTATGGCATTTTTTACGACCGTATATCATCGCGCTAACAAGACGCTCTTTTAAACAAAGCTCATGATACAGCACGGCTAAAACATGCAACGCGACCAAACCAAGCAATATATTCGGTAAAAAGTGATGAATAGACGCCAACTGCTCGGCGAGTGTTTCAGGGATCAGTGAATAAAAAGGCCCGTACGTAAACACTTCATCACTGGTAAATAGACCCGTTCCCCACTGCACACTTAACGCGACCAAGAGAGCCACCACCATCAACGCCCCCATAGGATTATGACCTAAGTAATGCCTAGGTTTGCCTTCTAATAGGGTTTTCAAATACCGAATGGTGATACTCGGACCTTTGACAAACTGACGAAAACGAGCGTAATAAGAGCCGTAAAAACCATACAAAACACGCGCAATAATAACAGCAGATAAGCCATAGCCCATGTAAAAATGATATTGCAAATAATCTTCTTCAGATTTACCAGTGAGGATCAAACCCGTGAACAGCAACACCATCAGCCAATGACTAATACGAACAGGCCAATCCCATACTAATGTTGATCTCATCTTAGTGGTCCTCTCATGCTCTCATTGGGTGTGTAGAATAGGTTGATATAAACGCTCACTTGCTAAAGAGTGACATTAAACATTATGCTGTGAAAAGCAACATTCTCTTTCGCTATTAGACTTGGCGACGAGGTAAACAGATTTTTCAATACATCGTAAACCTGTGAAGGATAAGACAAATATGATCGTTATATTACTGTTAATAATGATTTTCAGTATCGCCCTACTGTCTTATTTATTGTTATTTAACGGACGTTTCTTTAGTCGACAAAGCGCCGTCATCGAAGCGCCTATCGACGTCATCGCAGAGGATCTAAGTGACTTAAGCAATTGGCCTAATTGGCTTCCTTGGCTGATCTTTGAAGCTGATGCCGAGGTAACATACGAATACCTCAATTCTGGGATTCTATCTGTATTACCGTCTTGTTTAGTCTGGCGTGGGGCTCTAATTAAAAAGGGGTATATATCGTTGGAACCTGCGCGATCCAGTGCCCATTATTTTCATACTTTATTGGAAGCACCTGCGTTTTACCCAAGCGACGTCCATTTTAATATCAACTTAACAAAGCAGAAAAAACGCACTTCCGTCACGATTCAAATGACAGGCAAATTATCTTTTTTCAAACGTTGGAAACAAGGTAATTACCGAATTAGAGCCAATAAAGACGCTGAACTAGCACTGTTGAAAATATTGTCTTATCTGAGCAAGTACAACACAACGTCTGACCATGATTACAAAGCACCCTCTTTTGAGTGGCTCGCAAAGACGACACTAGAGACAGTGGATGCCGTTACTCGCCCTTTTGTTGTGAGCAACCAACCCATGTCACAAAAAATGGATCAAGGCTTCCACGACCTACTCACTGACCTAGGCCCAGAGAACCCACCTGCCGGACCCAGTTTTGCGCTGTATAAAAAAGTTGATCTCGCGCACCATTATTTTTCGGGGCGATTAGGCATTCCTGTGCAGAATTTAGTACCTTGCCCACTATGCCCTGAACGCATCGTATTACGCGGCAATTATCTGCGCTTACGTTATGTTGGTAGCTACCAGCATTTATCTCTGGCTTGGCATGTTTTATACAGCTTCATGAGATTACACAAACTCAAAATCAATCGTCGACGCTATGGCGTTGAAACCTTTGAAATTGGGCCATTGCAGACCAACAGCTCAAAAGACTTTGTCACATTGGTGTGTTTGCCCATCAAATAATTGGCTTAACCGTTATTTAATGCGAGAGTCACGATTTGATTATTCAAAAGGAACAAAAAAGTACTTATATCTCCCTGAAGATACAAGCTCACTATTTAAAATAAAACCTAAAGCTAATAAAAAAACGCCATAAATGCACCCAATGGCGTTTTACTTTAGCAAGCTACTTAATTCTTAAAAAAAATGGTAGCAAAACCAATTTATATAGAAAAATTGAAAAAACAATAGATATGGAAGACTTAATATTATTATCAAGCTCGTTAAAAAAATAATCAAGGGCATAATAAAACAGGATCGCTAGTAGTACCTGTATCGCTAAATCTAAAAACACTTTAGATGAATTCATATTTACTTCCTTATAAAAAATCGTAAAAAATCAAGCCAATTTCCAAAGAAACTACCAGTCTTGGTCTTTCACAAATACGTCCATTGAGAAACATAGTGGCCCTACTATTAACCTAATTATTTTTCCTCTAAAAGAGCCTTCACCTGCAATACCTGTTTGATGCGCGATCTCTATCGCTCTATATTTCGCGATTGGAAACATCAACCTTGCCGCTAGAGCAGATTTTCTCATTAACTTAACATACGGTATTATAGTGGCATAGTTAATTTGGCCATCTAATTAGAGATGCAAATATACACGCAATGCTAGGTTTCATTGAGTCAGAATATGGGTCCTACTTAGTGGAAGGAATGACATTAGAAGACATAGATGTTCGGCATTATCGATAACAAATAGCAACGGTGCTTCAAGACCTCGTTAAAGACTCATCCCAGCACAACCCATGAACAGATAAAAAGCCGCTCACAAGAAATTATCGATAGAAATCCAGCGGCTAGAAAAAAAGCCCCTCGCCATGATATAAATACCTAGCTCATTTCGGTATGCTAAACCGATGAATCCCTAAAAATAGACACTGCGCACCTTGGATGGATAAAGGATGCGAGAGTCATGATTTGATTATTCACAAGGAACTAAAAAGTGCTTATATCTCCCAGTATGATGAAGTTGACCCACAGTCTTATACGAATCATTTTAACCATCGCTTTTTTCTATATGTTCAAAGAGCTGTCAAACGTACAAAATGACCTAATGCTGGCTTTCAGCGCGGTACTTTGTTCCTTTATCGTCTTTAGAAGCGGTGTATTTCTCTTTAATAAATGGATGGCGAAAAAGAACCATTCTAAATAACTATTTAGCCTATCCTAAATAGCTTAATACCCCCTGAACACACAGCGCCGTTTGAATGGATTCAAAGCGGCGCTCTCGCTAACACTGTCAACGTTTTCTAGGACAGACATAGGAATCTTTCTATGACCACACTTTATCAAGAACATCTCGCGGTTCTCATCCAACGCTATGAAGAAGCCATGGCGCACTTTGGCCTCGACGCCGTTGTGATCGCTTCAGGGGAAAAAAGTTACTACTTTCAGGATGATCACACACACCCTTTTCACGCCTATTCCGGTGCACAACAATGGTTGCCATTTACCCTCGGCGCTGAAACCTATGTGATTTTACAGACAGGAAAAAAACCCACTCTTGTTTGGCCTGTTCGTGACGATTTTTGGCACGCACCCAACCCTGCCCCCAGCGGGGATTGGCAACAAAACTGGGACCTTGCGCTGGCCAAGAAAACCGATAAATGGTTTACTGATTTGCCCAAAAACGTCGCTTGGCTTGGCCCTCAACCAATGACATTCGCCGTTCCATGCGAGGGATTAAAAGCCTATGTGGATTTTTCGAAAGCGGTCAAAACGCCTTTTGAAATCCAAGCAATGCGACAGGCTAACCGGCGCGGCGCAACCGGCCATATGGCCGCAAAGGAAGCATTTTTAGCGGGCATGAGCGAACTTGAAATCCACCTCGCTTTTTTACAAGCCAGTCAACAAACTGCCGCTCAAGAACCTTATCCAGGCATTGTGGGCTTAAACGAGCATGCTGCTGTTCTGCATTACGAACACAAAGCCATCGAAAAACTGGCGAACTCTCGTACCTTATTGATCGATGCTGGCGCCAACGAACACGGCTATGCCAGTGATATAACTCGGACTTTTGTACGTCATGACGACGACTTTAGTGCCTTGGTGAATGACCTTGATACGATGGAACAAACGCTTTGTCGCAGTGCGATAGCAGGTGTGTCTTTTCGAGACCTACATAAAGCCACCTTAGCAGGCATTGCAACCTTGCTGCACGATCATAAGATTTGTACTTTAGGCGTGGAAGAACAGTTAGCCAAACGCATTCCTCAGGTGTTCTTTCCTCATGGCTTAGGTCATTTGCTTGGCTTGCAGGTTCACGATGTGGGCGGACATCAAGTTGATCAAGCCGGTACGCTAAGCTTGCCAAACGACGATGCGCCTTTCTTACGACTCACTAAAACGTTAGAAAAAGACATGGTAATCACCATTGAGCCGGGCTTGTATTTCATTCCTATGTTGCTTGATAAAATGCAGGCCGATATAAAAGGTCACGGCTGTGATATGGCGCGCATTCAACAATTCATGCCCTATGGTGGAATACGAATTGAAGACAACGTGGTAGTCAAAGACGCTTTACCCGAAAATTTAACCCGCGACGCGTTTGCCAACAAAAGCTAATCCCCTCTTTCCCTACCCATCAATATAGTGCGCATTATATTGATGGGTCCATTCTCCTATCCATTCTCCTATCATTTCTTCTAATTAATCGGTTTTTTCACATTTCTGCTCGGCTACCTATAACTAAAAGGTTATAAAATGGGTAAAATATGGAATACATACCGTCTTTAACAACGTCAACTCATAAGTTAAGGTGGTAGCAGTTGCCAAATACAGTCATTGAACTCGTATTTATAACTAACAATAATAACGCTAACTAAGCCAAGCCGTCCTATTATGGACACTAAAGAGGCACCATAATGAAAAAAACGACCATTACGTTACTAGCAGCATTGTCACTTTCATCGACACTCAGTTTTGCTGATTACCCAACGAAAGATATCCAAGGCATGATCCAATGGGGAGCAGGCGGTTCAACAGACACCGTAATGCGTTCTATTGCACCTCACGTTGAGAAAGAACTTGGAACAGATCTCATTCTGACGAATAAAACGGGTGGTGTTGGTGCCATTGCAACAAAGTACGTTAATGCTAAAAAAGCCGATGGTTATACGCTTCTAATGGGGGCTGAAAATCCTCAAATGTACAAAATTCTAGGGCTTTCTGATGTAGATTATAGCGACATGATTGCTATTAATGTCTTGGCTCGTGGTACACCAATCATCGTGGCAAACAACGATGCACCATTCGATACAATGCAAGAATTCATTGACTATACGAAAGCCAATCCTGGTAAAGTTAAAATTGGTTCAACGGGAGCAGGCGGCTTGACCTCTATTATACTTGCTATGTTGAACTCTCAGGTGGAACTGGATTACATCAGTATTCCATACAATGGTGATGGCCCAGCGCTAACGGCTGTTCAAGGCGGCGCAATCGATGTTATGCCTGCCGTATTGGGTGCAACTATTGAGCAAATCAAAGCTGGCCGTATGAAAGCGATCACTATTGTCGATGTTAAATCCAATAAGCTTTTGCCTAACCTCGCACCAATTACTGACGCAATACCAGGTATGAAAGCCTACCTTCCATGGGGTCCATTTTTTGGTGTTTTCGTGAAAAAAGGCACACCAGAAGAAGCTGTTGAAAAACTTCAAGCCGCCTTCCAAAAAGCCGCTTTTAATGAAGACTTTGTTAGTTTAATGCAGAAGCGTGGTTATACCATCATGAATATTTCTGGCGAAGATGCTGATTACTTTCTAGAAGCGTATCGCTCTACTTCTTCTTGGTTAGTGCATGATGCTGGCTTTAGTAAGTTCTCACCAGAAGAATTCGGTATTCGTAAACCTCAATAAGGTTTAAATACGGCTCTGATCTCTAGGCGTGGCTTGCTGAAAAGCAAGCGCGTCTCACTTTCTGTTTTACCTGGAGTTACAATGTCCAGTCTTCCCCCTTTAGTAAAAACCCGTAAGCCCGGTGAGCGTATATTCTGCTTTCTTTTGGTCATCGGCAGCGTTTATTTATTTTGGCAAGCTTATAAAATTTCAGGATTCAGCAAACTAAGCTCTCCTGGAGCCTTCCCTCTTGCCGCGTCAGCAACCATGATCTTGGCATCTTGCATTGCGTTTATTAATACCTTGAAGCTGCCTGCAGCGAAAGGTGTTCGCTTTGTATATCACTGCTTTCCCCCTATCGTTGCGACCATCATGGCATTGATTTTGGTTTACTCAATCGTATTAGAAAGTTTAGGATTCATTCTTTCAAGTTTTGCCTTCTTGTTTATTTCCATTCAGTTTTTATATCGATGCCGTGTACTGACGACGCTCTCGATTACCCTTCTGGCCTTGGTGGTTGTATACATCGTTTTTCGTCTCGTTTTTCAAGTTGTGCTGCCTGAAGGCATCGTACCTGAGCGCGAAATCCTATCCTCAATAAAGTCTCTGTGGAGATAATCGTTTTATGGATGCCTTACATTATTTCGCCATGTCTTGGATGTCTCCTGAACTGCTCGCACTAACAGCATTGGGGACTTTTTTAGGCATTTACGTCGGCGCTATTCCTGGCCTTTCGGTCACAATGGCCGTTTCAATATTAATCTCTTTTACTTTCTCATGGGATGTGAATTACGCACTTTGTCTCATGGTGGGCGTTTACATGGGTGGCGTCTACGGTGGCTCACGTACCGCGATCTTGTTGAATATTCCAGGCGCACCTTCGGCCATCGCTACGGCGCTCGACGGCTATCCGTTGGCGAAAAAGGGCTTAGCTGGGGAAGCCATTGGCTTATCAACGGTTATGTCTGTTGTCGGTGGTTTTGTCGGCATTATCGTTTTGGCGATTGCCGCGCCGACAGTGAGTGAATTTGCCATCACCTTTCAGCCACGAGATTACATGATGCTGGGAGTGTTAGGCATCATGTTGGTTGGTTCTCTTTCTGGTAGTAGCTTAGCAAGAGGCATTTTTGCCGGCGCACTAGGATTGCTGATTGGTACCGTTGGGCTCGATCCAATGACAGCTGAAGAGCGTTTCACGTTCGGTGTTGTTGAGCTTTGGGATGGCATTAACCCTGTCGCGGTGATGATTGGTATGTTTGGTATTTCTGAAGCCCTGCATCAATTACACCATATGGATAAAGCGGTGGTTAAACAGAAAATTTCTAGCGTTATTCCGAAATGGGCTGATGTGAAAAAATACATGCCGCTGAGCTTACAAACCTCTTTTATTGGTGTCATTGTTGGCGCGTTGCCAGGAACCGGTGGCGACATTGCCGCACTTATGGCCTACGACCATGCTAAACGAGTGACCAAAGACCCAGAAGTGCCCTTTGGTGAAGGTGCTAAAGAAGGTTTGATCGCACCTGAAGCAGCCAATAATGCCGCTGTCGGTGGTGCATATATCCCCATGCTTACATTGGGGATTCCCGGTGATGCCGTAACCGCTGTGTTTATCGGTGCCTTGTTTATCCATGGATTGAACCCTGGTCCGTTACTGCTGATAGAACAACCTCACATGTTCTGGTTCACCGTTGGTAACCTGACATTGGCGAATATTTTCGTGCTTATCTTCGGCTTAACCGGCATAAGACTTTTCGCGAAAATTGTCGAATGCCCAAAAGGTATTTTGATTCCGTTGATATTCTTGCTGTCCATTGTTGGTGCTTATGCGATTAACAATGCCATCTCAGACATTTGGTGGATGTTGGCATTCGGGGTATTTGGTTACTTTATGCGCCTTTATGGGTTCCCAGTCGGCCCTGTTATCTTAGGTGTAATATTGAGCTCACTAACAGATGAAAACTGGCGTCGTGCGATTTTAACGGAACGAGGAAGTGTGAGTGATTTGTTTATCAACACTTTCCATAGCCCTCTTTCAACTGTGTTATTAAGTGTTATTTTCTTGATCCTTGTCACCCAAACACCTATTTGGACAAAATGGCTAAAGCCAAAATTGGCTCGTAAATCTGTCTAGCACTCGTCAATAAACCAGCCTAATGCTCAACCTTTAAGATATTTAAAACAGTGGTTGAGCATTAGCGTATCCCTCCAAAAAACGTCACCATAAGCACCAATAAATAGCACAAAAACGACCCGATATAATGCACAAACGACAACTCTGTTAAACAATCGTAAAATTCCGATTCTCTACCTCTAATAAATCACTGCTATTTATCCCAAATCTAGAAGAAAGCTAATGCCTTTTTATTAGTCTTCAGAACATCAAACTGAATTTTTTATATCATCGAACAGTGGCAAAAAAATTGCTTTTATAAAGCTTCCCTTAGTAAGAACCTGCACTAAGCAGTGCTTAACGCAATGGAGCGAGTATTAATATGAGTTTGAAAAGCAGTCAGATGTCTCTTTCGCAAACAGAGCTTAATTGGTTACCGTGGTTCGGAAATAATGGTCGAATGTCACTATTTTGGTCTTGTTATTTAAATAAAAACACCTATCAAAGCATAGAAAAAACCTTTGAAGGAATAGCCAACACTCGCGCTAGACTTCTCAATACTTGGGTAAACAATCAATGGTCTCAACTAGAAGTATTATTAGAAGCTGTCGCTGGGAAATTCCCTCATATTGAACTTGACGCTCTAGAAGAAAGGCTTGGTATTGTCCATGACGTATCTGAATACTTCGTCATAGATCATCAAGGAAAAGTACTCAATTCAACCACTAAAACACGTATTAGCAAAACAGACCTTCAAGCCAAAGCGGTCACCGCAGGCCTGAATGATTACTTTCTTCATGGCCCTTATATCGATCAAAACACACTCGATATTGGTGTTTCTAGTTCAAAATTTCATGATGCTGTCACCTTAATGTTTTACCTGCCGATTAAACAAGATGGAGTAAGCGTAGGGGCTGTTTGCGCGCGTATTCCGAATGATGTCATTGGGGATCTAATTCAACGAGAAGCAGGACATATTTATAAAGAGTCCGGTGATAATTATTTGTTTATGGTGAAATCCGAATTCGATAAAAGCATTCTTCCCGGTACCGCCCTTTCTCGTTCTCGTTTTGAAGACAACGCTTTCAGTCACGGTGAAAACTTAAAAGGTGGTATTAGCACAAAGTTTGGTACGGTCAAAGTTCAACACCACACAGAGTTTGAAATTCGCTTCACTGACCCTGCAACCAAAGAATTACACCCTGGTGTTCGGGAAACCATTAAAAACAAAGAGAATTTATTTGTCACCTACCCAGGCTATTCAGATTACCGACACATACCAGTGATAGGCAAAGGTCTGACTTTCCAGCTAAAAGGAAGCCCAGATACGTGGGGCATGATGTGCGAAGGTGACTTAGAAGAGGTGTATCGTCGACGCTCGATCAATCTTAGACTGATGAAAAGCTACTTTCTTGCATCGAGCATTCCTCTTATTGTGAGCGCTGGACTGCAGGCCTACAGCAACCTATCGGTGGTGACAACCAGTCTAATTGCCTTTGCCAGCTTAGGGGTCGCTGGGTTACTTTTCAATAAATTAAGCACCAAAAAAATAAGCAACAGCATGAACCAAATGACCGAAGTCATTCAAACCATTGCCGAAGGGGAAGGCAATTTAAAACAACGTCTAGATGACAAACTTGCCAATGATGAAACTGGCGATATGGGTCGTTGGATGAACAGCTTTATCGACAACCTAGATAACACCATGGGACAAGTTATTTCGGCCAGTACCAATGTGAAAAAATCGAATGAGTTTATGGTGCGTACTAATGAAGAAGCTCGCCAAGCCTCACATTATCTTGAATCAACAGTAGAAAGCATGCTCAAGGTATTTCAACAACAGGTGGACGAAGTACACAGCGTGTCACAAACAGCAGATGCCCTTAAACAAACCATGGACCAAGTGGTGTCAGAAACACAGGCTCGCTTAAAAGACGCCAAAACAGGCACTCAGGAAATACGCGACGTCGTAAAAGCCACGGCAGAATCTGTTAGATCATTAGATCAAAAAACCAACGAAATAGCGGGCATTATCACCACCATTTCGGACATCACCAACCAAACAAATTTACTCGCATTGAATGCAGCAATTGAAGCCGCTAGGGCTGGCGAGCATGGACGCGGCTTTTCCGTAGTGGCCGACGAAGTACGCAGCCTGGCTTCTAAAACGGCCTCAGCTGCAGAAGAAATTCAAACTATGCTGGAAGGTATTCAGGAAGAAACGCGTAGTGCCGTTCAATTCATGGAGAAAGGCGCCGAAAACGTCGATAAAAACTTACAAGCGAATGAACAAACCAACACTGGCGACAGTGCGCTTTATGATTTGGTCGACAATATTTTCGAAGCCATTTTATTGCTCAATGAAAGCAACCAAGAAAACGCCAATACGGCGCAAGAAATGGGCGCGGCAACCGAACAGATGCGACGCTCAATCGCAGCACTACAAAGACGTTCATCCCGAGTAGGCTTATCTGCATTAAAACTCAATTCATTGGTTGGTCAATTTAAAGTGACTGAAAAGGTTTAATATTTAAACTTGATAAACAATGCTGAGCACTCAGCATTGTTTATCTTTCTATCTCAGCGCTCTTCTCTCTTCTCGCACCTCTCTCTTCTTAGAAAAAGTCCTTACTGCAACGACACAGATTAAATCTACATCAATATTCTTTTGACTTATTAACCTATATATGTGAAATTTCACATATATTATTTTTCGGATGTGCTTATGAACCCATGCAGTTTTTACAAATGCCTAGCAGATGACACTCGGCTTAAGTCTCTCATGTTGATATCTCAAGCCGATGAGGCGTGTGTTTGTGACCTAATGGCGGCACTAGAACTGGACCAGCCAAAAATTTCACGCCATTTAGCAGAGTTAAGAAAATGCGGCATAGTACAGGATGAGCGTCGAGGAAAATGGGTCTATTACAAGCTTCACCCTGATCTACCCAGCTGGGCTAAACAGGTCATCATCGAAACAGCGAAACACAATCTCGATTATTTCCAAACCGCGCAATGCAAGCTACAAGCTTGCCAATCGTCTTCTAATAACTGTAATTAATTAAATCGCTGCGTTACTTTTTGGAGCCATCATGACAGCACTCGACCTAACATTACCGAACATAGTTCAAGACCAATTACCCATTTCTACCAGCGAACTATTTTCCACTACGCCAAGCGGCCACAAACCCAGAATTTTATTGCTCTACGGCTCTTTACGAGATCGTTCTTACAGTCGATTAGTGGTAGAAGAATCCGCTCGACTATTAATAAAAATGGGGGCTGACGTGCAGATTTTTGACCCAAAAGACTTGCCACAACCTGATACAGACGATGGCAGTCACCCAAAAGTAAAAGAGTTACGAGAGCTAATGATGTGGTCGGAAGGACAAGTTTGGTGTTCTCCTGAACGCCATGGCGCGATGACTGGCATTCTAAAAAGTCAAATAGATTGGGTGCCGCTGAGCATTGGCAGTGTCCGCCCGACACAAGGAAAAACCCTAGCAGTCATGCAGGTGAGCGGCGGTTCTCAATCTTTCAATGCCGTGAATCAGATGCGAATCTTGGGTCGTTGGATGCGCATGGTCACTATCCCCAATCAATCGTCGGTTGCTAAGGCTTTTCTTGAGTTTGATGAAGAAGGTCGCATGAAACCCTCTCCCTACTACAACCGCATTGTAGACGTGTTGGAAGAGCTGATGAAATTCACTTTATTACTACGGGACAACAAAGACTATCTGGTTGATCGCTATTCGGAGCGTGTCGAAAGTGCAGAACAACTCAGCCAACGTGTGAACCAGACTTCAATATAAGGAATTATAATGGGATTATTTGAACGCTATCTCACCGTTTGGGTCGGAATGGCCATTGTCGTTGGCATTATTGCTGGCAGTCTCGTCCCTGATATTTTTGTCACTGTTGCCAGTTTAGAGTACGCACACGTTAACTTTGTTATGGCGGCCTTAATCTGGTTAATGATTTACCCGATGATGGTTCAAATTGATTTCTCTTCCATCAAAGACGTCGGAAAAAATCCCAAGGGACTTGCGCTAACCCTAGTTATTAATTGGTTAATTAAGCCTTTTACGATGGCATTGTTAGGCTGGTTATTTTTCAAAATACTCTTTGCTCCTTGGGTTGATCCACAAACCGCCAAAGAATACATCGCGGGGATGATTCTGCTTGGCGTAGCGCCCTGTACGGCCATGGTTTTTGTCTGGAGCCAGTTAACTAAAGGCGATGCCAATTACACTTTGGTGCAGGTGTCTATTAATGACGTCATTATGATTTTTGCGTTCGCACCCATTGCTGGTTTGTTATTGGGTGCAACCGACATTCATGTACCTTGGGACACCTTACTTCTTTCTGTTGTGTTGTATGTTCTGGTACCGCTTATCGCAGGGGCACTAACGCGAAAAACACTGGATAAAACCGACGACCACTCCACGCTCAACGCTTTTTCAAAGATCATGAAACCTTGGTCTATTGTGGGTTTACTGGCAACAGTGGTACTGCTATTTGGTTTTCAATCCGAAACTATTTTATCGAAGCCACAAGCGATTATTCTGATTGCCATTCCACTACTCATTCAGACCTATGGCATTTTTGCGTTGGCTTATTGGTTGGCAAAAAGATTCAAACTGCCGCATAACGAAGCGGCGCCAGCGAGCATGATAGCAACGTCTAACTTCTTCGAGCTTGCGGTCGCGGTCGCGATTTCGCTATTCGGATTGCACTCCGGCGCCGCGCTGGCAACCGTTGTCGGCGTCTTAGTCGAAGTACCTGTCATGCTGTCATTGGTGTGGTTTGCTAATCGAACTCGCCACTGGTTTGCTTAAGAAATACTAAAGGAGTAGATGCAATGATTGTTATTCACCATAATCCAGAGTGTGGTACTTCGCGCAACGTACTAAGCATTATTCAAGATGCGGGCTATACGCCTGTTGTTATTGAATACCTAAACGAAGGCTGGACCAAGGCTCAATTATTAGGCCTATTTGCCGCCGCGGACTTAACGCCTCGAACAGCACTACGGACAACAAAATCTCCTGCAGACGCTCTTGGCTTACTCGATGATAAAGTAACCGATGACGACATTTTGGTGGCCATGCTCGAACACCCTGTTCTCGTTAACCGTCCCATTGTGTGCTCACCAAAAGGCGTGAAATTGTGTCGACCAAGTGAACAAGTACTAGACCTACTGGCGCAATGGCCCCAAGGCCCTTATCACAAAGAAGATGGCGAGTTGATCATAGATCCACAGGGAAACAGGCTGATATAAATAAAAAAAACCGGAGATCGTTCCCGATCTCCGGCATAAAGAACACACCATAAAATAAAACACCCCCCGCAATGGAAATGGCTTATTTTTTCTCTTGGCGTGCTTGGGAGGCTAGACGCACAAAGGCATTCGCTTCACCATAACGGCTGTAATCACCCACTCTTTGTACCACTTCAAAAAAGACGCCATGAACTTCTTCAGTATAAAAATGGAAGAATTCACCTTCATCGTTTTGATCATACATAATGTTGTGCGATTGCAATTTTTTAATCATTTCTGAAGATAAGCCAAAGCGCGCTTCAATATCACGATAATAATTTTGTGGAATCGGCAGTTGTTTTTCGCTGTCTATGTTTTTTGCCGCGGCAAAAATATCATCACAAGCAAACGCGATTTGATGCACACCAGACCCTTTCGCTTTCTGAATAAAGCGCTGGGCAGACGCATCTCGAGCATTGGTCATATTCAAAGGAATACGCACATGCTTGTCTTTGCTCAACGCGGTACGGCTGACCACTAAACCGTGAATATCGGGCAAATCTTGACTGGCATCGATATCAAAACCAAACAAGGATTTATAAAAGAAAGTCGCGGACAAAAAGTCCGTATTTGAAACCGTTTGCCCAATATGGTCGAAACGAGTTAAGCCAACACCTACATCGCTCGGAAGCGCTTGAATTGGTTTAAAGTCGACCTCAAAAAAGCGCACTGCCGCGTCCGCAGAAACAAGATAAACAAGGCTGTCACCAATGCCTCGAACCGCTGGAATATTGAGTTCGCCAGGTCCTGCTTGGTTATCAAATCGTTCTACACGATAACGCTGCGCAAGTGACAAAGTGGCTTTTACGTCATCAGAAGAAAACGCCATCGCACACACAGACACACCATGTTTTTGAAAATGCTCGTGTGCATGGCTTTTTGGCTCACGGTTTAGGATCAGGTTAATGTTGCCTTGGCGCATCAAACTTACATTTTTAGAGCGATGTTTGTGCGTTTCCTCAAAGCCAAGCTGAGTTAAAGTATTGGTTAAAGCAACGCCACTCTCGCCTTCGATCGCAAACTCAAGAAACTCCACTTCTTTTACTTGTGGTGCTTCAATTGGAACGACTTTTTCTTCACGCTTACTAACCGTTTGATCGTCTAACCAGATTAAAGATCGCATGCCATCTACCGCTTTTTCTAACGGCGAAGAGGACCTGAATTCGTCATTAAAAATCTCATGAGATAAATAATCATCAAACCCTTTGTCTTTCAAAACCTGCAAAAACTCGACCACAGGCATATCACCTTGACCAGGAAAACAGCGGAAATGGCGGCTGTATTGAAGCACATCCATTTGCAAACTTGGCGCATCGGCCACTTGCACAAGTGCAATCTTGTTGAGTGGGATCTCATCACGTAACAGATCAAGAGTATTGCCACGGGAAAACATATGGAACGTGTCTAAAATAATCCCCAAGTTCGGATGATCAACGCGTTTCACGAGGTCCCATGCGTCATAATAATCTGCAATGTGGTAACCCCATGCCAACGCTTCATAACCCAGCATGATGCCTTCTTTTTTGGCAATTTCAGCAAGGGAAAATAAATCCGCAGCACACACATCACGATCAGGAGAAGAATAAGGCTGAACATTGCTGCAAAACAATAAGCGGTTTGTACCCAGCTCATGCGCTACATCAATTTTTTGTTGCAACATAGTCGCTTTCTGAGAACGCATCGGTTCAGGCATGCCTTCCATGTCACGAAAGGGTTGTAACGCAATAATTTCTAAACCAAGATCTTGCGCCATACGACGCACGTCTTTTGGAGTCCCATCAAACTGAGTTAGGTCATTTTCAAAAATTTCCACACCTTGAAAACCCGCTTTTGAAGCGGCTTCAAACTTTTCTCTCAGAGTCCCAGATAGGGTAACGGTTGCAAGTGCTGTTTTCATTATTGAGCCCTGACTGTTCATATTCTATAACTAAATCGATATATGAGAGACAAGCTAATTTTTTGCTCTCATATTTGTTAACATTGATGCTAGCACAAGATTTTAAACTTAAGCGCCATCTTAAGAATGAAATAAAGCACCAAAAATATATCGAAAAAGGAATACATAACACCTTTTAAAATACGACGCATAAGAGTGTAATATAGGAAGACTATCCCCTTATTAGTGCGAGCTGCGCGCCTGAGCTTTTTATGTTTTTTAGTTAGCCGCTGATTTTCAGCCACTAAAACTATGTGTATACGACGGGAGTCTTTTCTATGTTAGAAAACCGTATCAAATATCGTCATCTTCAATGCTTTTTAGAAGTCACTCGCCAAGGAAGTGTTGTCCGTGCGGCGGATGTTTTGGCACTCACTCAGCCTGCTGTATCAAAAAAACTGAAAGAGTTAGAGGACATTCTAGGCGTTCGCTTACTAGAACGAAGCAAGAAAGGCGTTGAACTAACGGCTTTTGGCAATGTTTTCTTAGAGCACGCCAGCACCAGCGTCGCGGCCTTACGAGAAGGGACGGAACGCGTCGCTCAAGCACAAAAAAAAGGCATTAGTCGTATCAGTATTGGTGTATTACCAACGGTTGCGACCAGTATTTTACCTGAATCGGTCAAACGCTTTCGTACGGGCGGAATAGATGCTCGCTTGCATTTAGTCTCTGGTCCTAACGCTCTACTAATGAGCCAATTGCGCGTTGGTGAGTTGGATTTAGTTGTTGGTCGTTTAGGCGTTCCTGAAGCAATGTCCGGGTTGTCGTTCCAGCACTTGTACTCAGAACAAGTCACCTTTACCGTTCGTCCAAACCATCCGCTTTTGACAAAAGAAAATTTTCAAATCAGTGACATTGCCGATTACACCATTTTGTACCCACCAAAAGGTTCTATCACAGCCCCCTACGTAGATCGCTTTTTATTGTCACAAGGTGTTAGCACGCTTAACGATCGAATCGACACAATATCTGATTCTTTTGGTAAAGAGTTTATTCGTAACAACGATGCCGTCTGGATTATTTCTCGCGGTGTCGTCGCTCGTGAAATTGCAGACGGTGAACTGGCTGAATTACCCATCGACACAAAAGAAACATTAGGTGCGGTTGGGCTAACAACTCGAGCAGACGCCGTTCCCTCAATGGCATTAAAACTCTTCATGAATGCGGTTCGAGAAACAGCGCAAAACCTAGACAGCTACTACAAGCCCATTGACCATTATACAAAAGTCAGCCCAGTGGTGTAGATAACTTCCTCGGCAATCACCGAGGTAAGCGTTTAGACGCTCATCAAAAACAGGAACCTTCAATGCTGACTATAATTGCCATCACCACTCCAATTTTCATCATGATATTCTTGGGGTATTTTGCTGTTCGTAGTCAGCTTGTGCCCAGCGAAACCATCGCTGGCATGTCAAAAATCGTCATGTATTTCACCCTTCCTGCGCTTATTTTCAGCACCTTGGCAAGAATGGAGTTTGACGATGTCATTGTGCCCGTTTATCTCGCCACGTACGCTATTGGTTCGGTATTAACCTTACTCATCGGCTTGTTCATTAGTTTAAAACTGATGAATAAATCGTTAACAGAAAGTACATTGAAAGGCTTGGGAATGTCGAACTCGAACTCTGCGTTCTTCGCCTACCCTGTGATGTTGCTGGCATTCAGCAACCCACCAACGGCGTCGTTTGCGATGTCGTTGATCATAGAAAACATTCTTATTTTGCCGCTTGCCTTCGTCATTCTGGAAGTCAGTTCATCCAGCGGGCAAGGCCTTAATCCGGTAAAAATGGCGTACACCGTACTAAAGAGATTGATCAAGAACCCACTTATTTTGGCGGTGACAGGCGGCGTTTTGGCGTCGACATTTCACTTAGCATTGCCCGCGGTGATTGATCGAGTATTGGTCATGTTATCGGGTGCGTCGGCGACACTCGCTTTGATTGTACTAGGCGGTTCATTGGTTGGCACCAGCTTAAAAGGCAACACCAAAGACATCTGTTTTGTCACCATCGGCAAACTGATACTGCACCCAGTTATGATCGCTGTTGTGGCGCTTTTCATGCCAGAAATGGACCGAAACCTACTGCTAGGCGGCATTCTGATTGCGGCCGTACCCATGATGAGTATTTACCCCATTATTGGTAACCAATATGGATTTCGCTCTTTGTGCGCCAGCATTCTGCTCATCACCACACTGGCGTCTTTTGTCACACTCGCTATTATTTTATCGTTAATGGGATTAACCTAAACCGGCCTAAAAACAATAAATAAATGTCGAGTGACTTCTGCAACATCAGGATCGACATAACGTCGCAAACAAAGCCAAGACAAGGCAAGGTAAAAACAGACGAGAAAAGTCGCGTTTATAGCTTATAAATAAACTTTCTAAGCCTAAGTCTGTTTTTAACAATGTATCGGCAAGCACAATCGTCAAGCTTACGCTTTCAGCTTATGCACCAACCCTTGAACCCCCAACACATACCCTTGCACACCCATGCCGACGATAATTCCTGCTGCAGCTGGTGAAATGTAAGAATGATGACGAAACGATTCTCGAGCATGAACATTAGAAATGTGCACTTCTATCACAGGCACTTCTGCGCCTTTAATTGCATCATGAAGTGCAATTGACGTGTGCGTATAAGCGCCCGGATTAAACACCACACCCAATACATCACCCGCCTTAATGCGGCGACCGGCTTCGTGAATTAAATCAACCAATACACCTTCATGATTGGATTGATGACACTCGACTTCGTGACCCAGGGTTGCCGCTGCATTGCGGCACAAGGTTTCTACGTCAGCCAAGGTTTCATAGCCATAAGTTGCTGGCTCGCGCGTTCCGAGTAAGTTTAAATTCGGGCCATTTAATACCATGATGGTAGACATAATAACTTCTCCTAAAAGTTAGGATAACCATTCAATAATTCATCATTTCACACTAAAAAGCGTAATAAAACGCTTAAGGTAAAAAATGACAATACCGTTGTAATCAGTAAAGTACTGGCGCAGAAGCTGCGCTCCCCATATTCGCCACATACAATGGGATAAGAACTGAACATGGGCATCGCTGCAAAAATAATCACTGCGATTTTTAATTCATTTGGCATAGAAGGCGTGAGCAATAACAATAAAGCCGCTATCACAGGAAATACGATTAACTTAACCACAGCCACTAATAATATTGGGCTCAAATGGCCTTTAATCGACACCCCCACTAAAGAACCACCGATGACGATCAATGCCACCGATGCGGCACTCATGGCAAGTAAATCAAAACCTTTCTCGACAAAGTTTGGCATACTCAATTCAAAAATAGAAAAAATCAGACCCGACGCCAACGCGATTAATAACGGATTGGTTGAAATTCGCTTTAAAACGACCAAAAATAAACCTTTGCCATTACTGTCATTTTTACCCAGCATGGTTTCGATGAAAATCAGACCAACAGGCAATAGAATAATATTTTCGACCATCAACGCCATCACAAAAGCTTGCGTCAAAGGGTAATCAAAAAACTGCAATAATACAGGAAAACCAATAAAGGCGCTGTTTGACATGGTCGCGCCGACCCCTCTTACGCCCGCTTTCACCAAGCCACCTTTAAACAATTGCCAACTAAGAAACACGGTAATAGAAAAAGTGATCAGCCCACTCACCGCATACACAGCAAGATAGTCAAATTGCAGGACGTCTTTTAGCGGCATACTGGAAAGCTTGATGAAAATCAAAGCGGGCAACGCCAAATAAAGCACAAATCGGCTTAATCCTGGTAACGCGGCTTGCGGGATAAAAGCATAACGAACGCACAGAAAGCCCACGATGATTAAGAAAAAAATAGGGGCAATGATGTTTATGACGGCTTCCATAGAATCGTGTCCTTGTTGTAACTGAATTATTTTTTAGACTTAGAACACTTAGCGACATCTGCTTTTTTATGAATTATGCCGCTTCTGGATCAGGGAGCGTTAAACCTTTTTGAATATGGGAATCGAGCAGAGACAACGCCTGTTCCATATCGTCGTCAATGAGATATTTTAGCAGCTCTTGATGCTCTTCCATTGACGCTTCCCCTCGGAATGGACGTCGATGTAATGCCAGCACCTGATAGCGCATATAAAGTTCAATAACCGAAGCGTGATAACGAATAAGCTGGAGAGAACCACAATGGGATACCATAATAACGTGAAAGTCTCGGTCGGCTTTTTCCCATGCTTGAACGTGGCTGCTTTCGTCTTGTAACATCTGTTTTTCAACACAGTGCAGCCGAAAATGGGCGCTGATCAAGGCCGATTTCCACTCCATGTGACCCACTTTATTTTCCATCGATTTACGCACACCAGACAACTCTAGCATCTGGCGAAGCTCTAATAGCTCGCGTAAATCCGCCGTGGAAACGGGTTTCACGGTAAACCCTTTTTGATCAACAAACAGCACAAAGCCATCCGACACAAGACGCACTAAGGTTTCGCGCAAGGTATTCACACTCACGCTATAGCGAAGTCGTAATGCGTTTAGTTTTAGTTTTTCGCCAGGTGAGAGAGTTCCCGTTACTATGTCAGAGCGAAGCTGCTCGTACACAGATTGCCCAACCAATTTACGCTCATCAGAGTTAATCATAGAAAAATCAGGGACCTTTTCGTTTTTATATTGAGATCCAAACTAAGAGGCGCCATAAGGCGCTTTTATTGCGATTTATTCTATGAGTTTATTCGCCTTACAACAATCTCTAGATCAACGAACTCACCACGTCGTATTTCGCACGAAATTGGTCCCAAACAGGCTTAACATCCAACACTTTCTGTCCAGTGAAAATTTCAAACGCGTCAATACCTTGGTAAAAAAACAAATCAAAACCCGATACAATTTGCAGGCCTTTTTTATGACACGCCAACAAAAAGTCTGTATCCATTGGTGTATAAACGGCATCAAACGCCCATTTTTGATCTTGAATCAGCTCTGCCGCCAACGGCATTCCAGGGCTTTTTAAATGCCCTACAGGCGTACAGTTTACCAATCCATCCGCTTCTGCCGCGGCCGCGGGAATGTCTTCTTTTGCAATGACGCGTGCTTTGTAGCCGGCTTCATTAATAGCATCAACCAATGACTGCGCACTGCGCTCACTCAAATCGGTAACTAAGATTTCTGTTGCCCCCACTTCAAACAGGGCAAAACCAATGGCTCTGCCTACACCACCAGCGCCAATCATCAGCACTTTACCAGCAGGTAAATCACCCACACGGCCTTTATAGCCTCGAATAAAGCCGGTGTAATCCGTATTGAAAGCACAGACTTTGCCATCTTTTAATAACAAGGTATTACTTGCACCGACTTTCTTCACCGCGTCATTCAATTCGTCCGCACTGTCGATTGCCATTTGCTTGTAGGGAAACGTCACATTAACACCGACAAAACCTAAAGCTCGAATGTCAGCCAAGGTCGCGTTGAACGATTCCGCGGTATCATCTTCTGGTACCTGCAACTGATAATCCACTGGCAACTGATTAAGCTCACCCAGCATCGAGTGCAACGAAGGAGAGCGTGAAGCCGCAATAGCCTGACCAATTAGACCGAGATTTAACATAGTACCTGTCCCCAACATGTTTCAAAAATGAGCAGAGAGTTATCGCGCCTTCTTTCCGCTCAAAACACCAAAATAAGATAGTCAAAGCCTATACTAAGAAGCCGCTGTTGAATCATGAAAGTTTTGGTATACGTAAACACAAAAAATTATATATCTGACAATACTGTTTTTAAAATTCACCATGACAACGCGTTTCACCTCACGCACTTCATTTGAAAAATAGAAAGGATGATACCGTCAACGACATTAAAAACATGTCTTATATACCTCATATCACAAAGATTCCGTGTTTTATTTTGATTCATTCGGTATTCATTTTTGATATAGTTTAAAAAAACAGGAGGTCTTATGGAAATTGCTATTCCAAATTTACGGCATTTGCGCGTGTTTCTCGCGGTTGCGGAGTTAAAGAGTATTACCCGCGCTTCCGAGAGCATTTTTTTATCGCAGCCGGCCATCACTCAAGCCATTGCGAAACTGGAAGGTTTACTCGGCGCCCCTCTCTTTGAACGTCACTCAGACGGCATGTATCCCACTCCATCGGGTGAGGTATGGCAAAAACGGGTGAGCAGAGCGATAGATTACATTCAAATCGCGACTCAAGAAATAGTAAAAGACAACACACAAAAAGAGCGCATTCCGAAAAATCTGGTGGCCTTGATCAGTACAACGCAGTTAAGAGCGCTTGTCGCTGTGAGCGAAGCACAAAATTTTAGTATTGCCAGCCGAAACTTAGCAGTTTCTCAGTCTGCAGTGCATCGTGCTGCGCGGGACTTAGAAAGGTTGCTAGGGGTGGTTTTGTTCGAAAAAAACAGTCTCGGCACCCGCGCAACTAAAGCGGCTCAAACCTTATCAAAGGCAACTAAGCTGGCCTTCAGCGAATTACGCCAAGGTATTTACGAGATAAATGCCTTACAGTTTAAAGACGTCAGTACTATTACCATCGGTAGCATGCCCTTGGCTCGTATGACCATTTTGCCTAAATCCATTTTGCAGTTTAACGAACGTCATCCAGATGTGAATATCAACGTCACGGAAGGCCCTTACGCCGATTTACTTCATCATCTGCGTCAAGGGGATATCGATATTATCTTAGGCGCGTTGCGTCACCCTTCTCCTGCTGATGACGTCGTTCAGGAAGAGTTATGGGCGCCGCCGCTGTCTGTTGTGGCTCGTAAAGACCATCCATTAATGGCTAAAAGTGTCATTAGCGCACAAGATCTCGCCGAGTTTGCTTGGGTGGTACCAGCCACCGGTACGCCAACACGACGGGCTTTTGAAAGGATTTTTAACGAGGCCGACGTTTCCCTGCCAACACGATTGGTTGAATCCAGCTCACAAATACTGATTCGTGAACTGTTGATAGAAAGTGATCGACTGACATTGATTTCAGCACACCAAGTAGAGCGTGAAATCAATATTGAATTATTAACTGTTCTCAACTTTCCATTAGAGCACACACGTCGTCCAATCGGTCTTTGTGTTCGAAAAAACTGGCTTCCAACCGTGACTCAATCCCATTTCCTTAGCCTATTAAGAGAGATTTCTGAGCGTTTCCGATGATATGTCAACACACTTTATTGCAGAAAATGAATGGCTAATGCGGTTTATGGATTATCCTCACGCTATTGTGAATGTTAGATTTGCGATCAATATCGTACTAGAGGACGTAACGCCCTCTAACAATAAACACTCGCACTGTTAGGAGTAGATTAATGAGAATTTGTATTGCTGGTGCATCTGGCGCTTTCGGCATGAAACACATGGACGCCATTGCCGCTATTGAAGGCGCAGAAGTAGTTTCTGTCGTTGGTACAAAAATCGATGCAATTAAAGCCTTCGCTGAAGACCGTGGTGTTCTTCACTACACAACTGACCTAGCTGAAAGCCTAGCCCGTGACGATGTGGATGCGGTGATCTTAGCCACTCCGACTCAAATGCACGCGGCACAAACTATTCAATGCCTTGAAGCGGGCAAGCATGTCATGTCTGAAATACCGATGGCAGACAACATTGAAGACGCTCGCAAAGTGGTTGAAGTACAGAAGAAAACTGGCCTAGTTGCCATGGCTGGTCACACTCGCCGCTTCAACCCTTCTCATCAGTGGATTCATAACAAGATCGAAGCCGGAGAATTGACCGTTCAACAAATGGACGTGCAAACGTATTTTTTCCGTCGTTCAAATAAGAACGCGCTTGGCCAAGCGCGCTCTTGGACAGATCACCTACTTTGGCACCATGCGTGCCACACTGTGGACTTATTTCAGTACCAAACGGGCGAAACAGCCAGCAAGGTTCAAGCACTTCAAGGCCCTATTCACCCAGAACTTGGTATTGCATTAGACATGAGCATTGGCATGAAAGTGCCTAATGGTGCGATTTGCACGCTGTCTTTGTCGTTTAACAACGACGGTCCATTCGGAACCTTCTTCCGTTACATCTGCGATAACGGCACTTATACTGCACGTTATGATGATTTATATGATGGCAACGAAAATAAAATTGATCTAACGGGTGTTGCGGTTTCAAACAACGGCATTGAACTGCAAGACAGAGAATTTATTGCGGCGATCCAAGAAGGCCGTGCGCCAAACTCTTGCGTGACTCAAGCCATTGAAGCGATGGAAACCTTACATCGCTTAGAAGAATGTCTAGAGGCATAATCTTAGTACAATAAAATTCAAACAGGGAGCCTAGGCTCCCTGTTTTCGTTACACTGTTTTGTTATGGTATCAAGCTAGTTAGAGTAAATAACAAGGAACCTTTTTTATGTCAAAGCACCCACATTTAGCCAATCCAAACATCGGCCTAGGCTGCATGAATTTATCCCATGCTTATGGTTCACCCGTTGCCGAAGAACAAGCCATCAAAGCGCTTCATGCTGCCTTCGAAATGGGCTATCGCCATTTTGATACAGCCACCTTATATGGTGGTGGTAACAATGAACTTTTGGTGGGTAAAGCACTAAAAGATCGCCGCGATGAATTCTTCCTTGCTAGCAAGTGCGGCATGGCTATGGTTGATGGAAAAAAAGAGATTAACGGTCGACCAGAAAACATTCGCCAACAATGCGAAGACAGCCTAAAACGCCTGCAAACAGACCACATCGACTTGTATTACTTGCATCGTTTAGACTTCAATGTAGCAATCGAGGAAAGCGTTGGCACACTGGGCGAGTTAGTGAAAGAAGGCAAAATCGGCGCGATTGGTTTGTCGGAAGTCTCCGCTGACACCCTAACTCGTGCTCACAAAGAATCCCCTATTACCGCGATTCAGTCCGAGTATTCTTTGTGGACGCGCAACCCAGAAATTGCCGTGTTAGAAGCTTGCAAACAACTGGGCATCACTTTTGTTGCTTTCAGTCCGTTAGCCCGTGGGTTCTTAACAGGCACCTTAAAAGATATTGCCGATTTAGAAGCAAAAGACATTCGTAACAACATGCCACGCTTTAATGCGGAGCATTACCCTAACAATCTCGCCTTGCTAAACGACTATTTTTCCCTAGCGAAAGACATTGGCTGTACACCAGCTCAACTCGCTTTGGCTTGGCTAAAAGCAAAAGATGATAATATTGTCCCTATTCCGGGCACTCGCTCGGTTAATCATATGAGAGACAATTTTGAATCAGCACAATTAACGCTGGATGCAAAACAAGTAAGCTTACTAGACGAAATAGTTAACCAAGATAACGTGCACGGCACACGCTATACCGCTGCACAACAAGCGGAAATCGATACAGAGGAATTCTAAACACAGTTAGAAGCCTTGTTGTTTATAAAAAATCCCTCTTTACCTGCCGTTCAGCCATCTAGCAAAAAAAGGCAACGTAAAGAGGGATTTTTCACTTCTAGAGATTGTTAACGGATTTTAGGTTTATACCATCTCAACCAGCATCACGGCACTGACATAACTTGGTTCTGTGGCACCAGAAGAAGCGGATCTGGCAGTCGATTAGCACAAGGCCGTCACCCAACTCCAGCAATGCATTCTTTTATTGACTGTATCCAAGAAAATATTGGGCAATTTGAATATATGTTCTCACGAATGATAGATGAACGAAAATAATCACAACCTTGCGTAAATAACCCAAATAAACAATAACTTACCACTATATCTATTCACTTTAATTTACATTTTATTACCTTTTAAAAACACTTCAGAAACATCTAATTCTTTTAAAATGAACTATATTCTTACACATTATGTAGGATATGACCTACAAGATAGCGGCACTTTTCCTCACAAAAGCACTAGAGTAAATAGAGAGCAATATTATGTTTTTTACCCGCAAAGCCAAAAATACAAAAAATGAAAAACCAACGGTATCTGAAAGTGATGCTTTGGTTAAGGCGATGAGCCATTTTTGTGCAACTATTTACTTTCTACCCGATGGCACGATTACCGATGCAAACCCGCTGTTTCTTAGCACTGTCGGTTATTCCTTAGAAGAGCTTAAAGGGCAACATCACTCAATACTATGTCCTCACGAAATTGCCTCCAGTGAAGACTATAAGAGTTTTTGGCCAAAACTTGCCTCTAATCAATGTCAGCAAGGCACCTTTTTACGTAAGAAAAAAGACGGAGCCGACCTTTGGCTAGAAGCCACCTATTTCCCAATAAAAGTAGATGGTGACGTCGTAAAAGTCATGAAAATTGCTTCCGATATCACCACAGTAAAACAACTTGCCGACAATCAAGAGGCGGTTTATAACGCTATAAATCGCTCCAATGCAATGATTGAGTTTCAACCTGATGGCACTGTAATAACAGCCAATGACAATTTTCTATCTGCAATGAACTTTAATTCCATCAAGGAGGTGGCAGGCCAACACCATAGGAAATTTTGTAAGGATCAATTTTATGAAGATCACCCGCATTTTTGGGCTGAACTTGCTCAAGGTGAATTCAAAACAGGCCAATTTGAACGCATAAATAAACAAGGGAAAACTATTTGGTTAGAAGCCAGCTACAACCCTATTTTTAATCACATAGGTAACGTCGTTAAGATCATTAAGGTGGCATCAGACATTACCGATCAAGTAAACGAGCAACAAGCCATTCAGCACGCTGCCGAAGTCGCTCACTCTACTTCTGTTGAAACCGCTCAAGTGTCGGAAAATGGTTCGAAAATACTGCGCCAAACGGTAGAAACGTCCAATAAAATTGTTTCTGATATTGAAGTGTCCACCAATTTAATCGAACAGTTGAATAAACAATCTGAAAACATAGCTAAGATAGTAACAACCATCGGTTCTATTGCCGATCAGACAAACCTACTGGCGCTAAACGCCGCTATTGAAGCCGCCCGAGCAGGTGAACATGGCCGAGGCTTTGCGGTGGTTGCTGATGAAGTCAGAACGCTGGCCGCCAGAACAAGCACTTCAACCATTGAAATCGAAGAAATGGTTGCGCAAAACAGCAATCTAACTCGTCAAGCAAAAGCAAGTATGATTCAAGTAAGCGAGCGCTCTGAGGAGAATGCGATACTGATAGAAGAAGCGTCTGGCATCATAGATGAAATATTGACGGGGGCAGACCATGTCGCCAACACCGTCAATAAACTACTGAACATCGACAAAAAATAGCTTTTATTGATAGCCATAAAAAATCCGATGTCTGATTACAGGCATCGGATTTTTTATGAGCGTTTACAAGCAAATTTTATAAAAGCTTATTCCGCTTTCGGCATTTCATGCTCTAACAACAAAAGCCCTGCACCTGTATTGGAAATGGGTGCATGGTAATTGCGATGCAACTCAGTGACTTTTCCACGTAAAACCCCACGCATGGCGATCCACATATTCAGTTCAACCGTTTGTGCGCCACCTATTTTAACCAAATCTAAATTGCTGTATTTGGTTAATTCTTCTGGGTTAGTAACCAGTTTATCCATGCATTCAAGGTCAAACTGACGGTTTAGCGTACCCGCTCCTTCACCATCTAATTGATGAGATAGACCGCCTGTACCAAAAATAGCCACGGTCATGTCAGAATCGAAAGACTCAATCGCTTTACCAATGGCTTGGCCTAATGCATAACAGCGCTTTGGTTGAGGCATTGGATACTGCTCGCAGTTTATGCAAACAGGAATCACTTTAACGTGACCATAATTATTACCCGGCCACATCAAGCTAAGCGGCACGGTTAAACCATGATCCACTTTCATTTCTTGGCAAATGGTCATATCAAAGCCGTCGTCAACCAGACTGTTCGCAATGTGCCAAGACAATTCAGACTCTCCCGTCACAGGAGGAATGGTCGCAATTCCCCAACCTTCATCTGAATTGTGGTATTCGTCCGCTACGCCAATGGCGAAAGTCGGCTTTTTATCAATAAAAAACTCTAAACCATGGTCGTTATAAAACAAGACAATAACGTCTGGTTTCTTTTCATTTAACCATTTACGAACCGGAGGATAGCCATCAAAAAAAGGCTTCCAATACGGTGTTTCTTCCGCTTTATTGGCCATTGCATTAGCAATTGCCGGAATATGAGACGTTGTGACTGCACCAATAATATTCGCCATTACACTTCTCCTGAGCCACGTCTAGCTAGCATGGCTTTAAATTCTTCAAGGCTTTGGCCACTTTGAATGGCACCGATATCTTGCATATTCAATTTAAGAAGACCCGCAAACTTCGCCACGTAATAAATACTGCCACCTTGCTGTAATAAGCCAATAATATCGCGCTCATGAATGGCTTTAATCTGCCTGTCTGTTAAGCCATATTTTGTACAATACGCATCAGGGTTTTTACTAAACTCATCCCGAGCTGATTGCTCATTGAAGGAGAAACACATTTTATTCAGCCCATAGCCTTTCTTGGCCATTTTACCATCGAACAAGTAAACGCCGGGGATTGGCTGGGTTGGGTCATTGGTTGTCATGAGTAATACCTCTTAGATTTTATGTCTATTGCGCCACGGATTATAAAATCATGACCAATAGAGACGCATTGGGTTGTCCACCAACAATGCTTGTTGCAGCGCAGCAGTAGGCGCAATCATCGGAATGACATCCACTAGATGACCATCATCAGGCACATGAGTTTTCATGTTTGGATGTGGCCAATCCGTTCCCCACAAAACACGATTCGGAAACTGCTCAACCAAGGTACGTGCAAAGGGCACAACATCAGAATAATCCGGTGCTT
>Ga0163215_100875_pt1 | contig 30049 bp, 21 predicted proteins | sample SynspAceP_FD_185934 | JGI IMG/M metagenome (GOLD analysis project Ga0163215, IMG submission 185934) | Saline lake microbial communities from Ace Lake in Antarctica - Synechococcus sp. Ace-P (Hybrid Assembly) | ecosystem: Environmental > Aquatic > Non-marine Saline and Alkaline > Saline | place...
CTCATCCAGATTGTCGCGCTACAAACGTTGACCGTTCCGGCATTTCAGCGCACAAGACCGCATTCGGTATATTAAGCGGCAAAGGGTTTCTTATGAAAATAGCGATGATTGGAACGGGCTATGTTGGTCTAGTTTCTGGAGTTTGCTTTTCCGATTTCGGGCATGAGGTCATATGTGTCGATAAGGACCCCGCAAAGATCGACAAGCTGAACGCCGGAATAGTGCCGATTTTCGAACCGGGCCTCGAAGCGTTGATGGCAAAAAACGTGGCGGCTGGTAGGCTGATTTTTACACTCGATCTGGCCTCTGCTGTGCAGGGCGCAGATGCGGTTTTCATCGCGGTTGGCACACCCACACGGCGCGGCGATGGTCATGCCGATCTGGTTTATGTCTATGCCGCAGCCGAGGAGGTCGCCCGCGCCGCCAGCGAATATGTGGTGATTGTGACAAAATCCACAGTGCCAGTCGGCACTAATCGTCAGATGAAGAAGGTTATTCGCAAGGCCAATCCAGCCCTCGAATTCGATGTGGCGTCCAACCCCGAATTCATGCGCGAAGGTGCGGCACTTGAGGATTTCATGAAGCCTGACCGCGTTGTGGTCGGCGTGCAGACCGACCGCGCCGCCGAGGTTATGGCTGACATCTACAGGCCCTTGTATTTGCGCGACTTTCCGATCGTGACAACCGATCTTGAAAGCGCCGAAATGATCAAATACGCGGCCAATGCGTTTCTGGCGACCAAGATCACCTTCATCAACGAGATCGCAGCGCTCTGTGAGCGCGCAGGCGGAGACATCAAGGAAGTGGCCAAAGGGATCGGCCTTGACGGGCGTATCGGCAACAAGTTCCTGCATGCCGGTCCTGGGTTTGGTGGATCGTGTTTTCCAAAAGATACCAAAGCTTTAGCGCGTATCGGCCAAGAACATGGCCTGCCGATGCAGATCACAGAAACAGTCATCAAGGTCAATGACGAGATCAAACGTCGCATGATCGACAAGCTGCTGGACCTCTGCGACGGCAGCTTCAACGGCAAGACCGTCGCCGTGCTGGGTGTGACGTTCAAGCCGAACACCGACGACATGCGCGATGCCCCCAGCCTGACGATTATTCCCGCTATGGTTGGTGCAGGCGCAAAGGTGCGCGTGGTCGATCCGCAAGGCCGCCATGAAGGCGAGGCGTTGCTTCCCGGTGTGCAGTGGCACGAAGACGCCTATAAGGCGGCGCAGAACGCCGACCTTCTGGTGGTCCTGACCGAGTGGAACGAGTTCCGCGCGCTTGATCTGAAGCGGTTGGCCCGCAAAATGACGCGCCCGCATATGGCAGATTTGCGGAATGTCTATTCACCTCGCGATGCAAAGCGTGCGGGCTTTACGGCCTATTCCTCGATCGGACGGGGCGGATTCCTCGATAACGACGACTGACAGGCTGTCGCCCTTGCAACGCTTTTGCTTCCGTTGCCTTACTTTCGGAATGATTGCTGGACGACCCCTCGTTTACTCTGGTTGATTTGGACTCTGTCAGGGGGGTCGGCTACATGGGTTTTGATTACGTCATTGTGGGCGGTGGATCGGCGGGCGCAACACTGGCGTCTCGGTTGACCGAAGACCCGAATATCACCGTCTGTCTGCTGGAGGCCGGCGGTTCTGGGAAAAACATTTTTGTCCGCGCCCCTGCGGCAGTCGTTGCTGTGCTGCCGGGACGGCCCAAAATCGGAAACTGGGCCTATGAAACCATCCCACAGGAGGGCTTGAAGGGGCGCAAGGGCTATCAGCCCTGCGGCAAGGGACTGGGCGGTTCGTCTGCGATCAACGCAATGCTCTATGTCCGGGGGCATCGCAAGGATTACGATGGATGGGCCAGCATGGGCTGCAACGGCTGGTCCTGGGACGAGGTCTTGCCCTATTTCCGGCGCGCCGAAAATAACGAGCGCGGCGCAAATCCCGAACACGGGGCCTCTGGCCCTTTGCAGGTTTCAGACCAGAAAAGCCCGCGCCCCATCAGTCAGGCCTTTGTGGAAGCTGCCGCGCAGATGCAGCACCGTGTCCGCGACGATTTCAACACCGGCGAGACTGAAGGCGTTGGCCTTTACCAGGTGACCCAATTTCACGACAAACTACGCAATGGTGAACGCTGTTCTGCCGCCGCAGCCTATCTGCACCCGGTGATGCAGCGGCCCAATCTGACAGTCAGGACCGGCGCTCACGCCACGCGGATACTGTTCCAAGGCAAGCGCGCGACAGGTGTCGCCTATCGTCAGGGCCGCGAAGACAAGAAAGTCGAGGCGCGCCGCGAGGTGATCCTTTGCGGTGGCACATTCAACTCGCCGCAACTGCTGCAACTGTCTGGTGTCGGACGCCCCGAGGATATCAAGACCCATGGGATCGGGATGGTCCATGAATTGCCCGGCGTCGGGCAGAACCTTCAGGACCATCTTGATTTCATTCTGGCCTATAAATCACGTGACACCGACAATTTCGGCATCGGTCTGACGGGAACATTCAATCTGCTCAAGCATATCTGGCAATGGCGCAAGGACGGCACCGGTATGATTGCGACACCGTTTGCCGAAGGGGCGGGGTTTCTCAAGACCGATCCCGCTTTGGACAAACCGGATGTCCAGCTTCACTTTGTAATTTCGATTGTGGATGACCACGCCCGCAAACTTCACTTGGGCTACGGCTTTTCCTGCCATGTCTGCGCGATTCATCCCTATTCACGCGGTACCGTTTTCCTGCAATCCGGTGATCCGATGGCAGCGCCCGGAATAGATCCGCGCTATCTGTCGGATGATCGGGATTTGCAGACCATGATCGCAGGGGCAAAAATGACCCGTACAATCATGCAGGCCTCCGCAATGGACAAGTATCGGCACAAGGAACTATTCCTGCCCGAAACCCTGACAGACGCCCAATGGGAGGATCATATCCGGTCGCGCGCCGATACGATCTATCACCCCGTGGGGACCTGCAAGATGGGGACTGATCCGATGGCCGTGGTTGATCCGGAGTTGCGCGTCCACGGGATAGAGGGGCTGCGTGTCGTGGATGCCTCGGTGATGCCGACACTGGTAGGTGGCAACACGAATGCCCCGACGATCATGATTGCAGAGAAGGCTGCAGATCTGATCCGCGGTGTCCGCACATCTACCCGTTTTGCAGCAGCCTGACAGGTCCGGTTCGACGTACCGATGTTCACGCCATTCTGAATAGCCCGCGCATCTTTCTGGGCTAGGTTTCCCTTTATGGCAACAAAGATTAATCATCCCCGCTTCAACCTGAGCAGACGGCACCTGATCACCACTGGCTCTGCCCTGCTGGCCAGCCCTGCCTTCGCACAGACCAACCCATGGGCAACAGTGGCCGATCAAGCCCGGTCGCTGGAACAATGTCACGCATTGTTGGTGCGCCAGAATGGTTCCGAAGTTGTCGCAGAGGCGTTTCGCGGCGCAGGTTTGAATCGTGCAGCACCGGTCAAGTCAGTGTCAAAAACCATCGTTGCGGCACTGACAGGGGCAGCATTGGACCGGGGCGAGATTCCGTCGGTTCGTTCGACACTTGCCGAGCTCGCACCACAGTTGATCCCCGATACCGCAGACGAGCGGGTTGGTGCCTTGACGGTAGAAAATCTTGTGACAATGCAGGCCGGGCTAGAGCGAACATCAGGCAGCAATTATGGTGGCTGGATCAGCAGCCGTGACTGGGTTGCCGATGCTTTGTCACGTCCCTTTGTGGCTGAGCCGGGTCGCCGGATGCTGTACTCAACTGGCAGTTTTCATATTCTGGGCGCAGTTTTGTCGGCCGTTTCAGGCGAAAGCTTGCTTGCTTTGGCGCGCAACCGGCTTGGTGCGCCCTTGGAGATCGAGATCCCTGCATGGACGCGTGACCCGCAAGGCCGATATCTGGGCGGGAATGAAATGGCCCTGACCCTGACAGCCATGGCCCGTTTCGGAGAACTGTATCTGGCGGACGGTCAGTGGAACGGCGATCAGGTCCTAAGCCGCGATTGGGTGACAACATCGCTTGAACCGCGCACCAGTTCACCTTTTTCAGGTCTCAACTACGGCTATGGCTGGTTTCTCGGTCGCGCCGATCGTGCGGATTATGCTCTGGCACGAGGCTATGGCGGTCAGGTGATCTGCATTGTGCCCAGCCTTGACCTGTCGGTTGCCCTGACTTCTGATCCGACAAGACCTGCCCGCAGCGGCGGCTATTTCGGTGACATCATAGCGCTGATTGAGAACACGATCATACCCACAGCACGGCAAACACTGTGATCCGTCTGGAAAGTCGCGCGGGATCAGGGCAGAACGCCCCGACCCCGCATCTTGTCAAAAGTCCAGATTTTCGACGTTCAATGCATTCTGCTGGATGAATTCGCGCCGTGGTTCGACCACGTCGCCCATCAGTTTGGTAAACAGGTCATCCGCCTCGGCCATATCGACAACCTTGACCTGAAGCAGAGTCCGCGCCTCGGGGTCCAGCGTTGTTTCCCACAACTGTTCTGGGTTCATTTCGCCCAGTCCTTTGTAGCGCTGCAAGGACAAGCCCTTTTCGCCCTCTTTCAGGATCGCATCCAGCAAGTCCAACGGCCCGTGGATGGCCTGAGACCGGTCCTTGCGCATCAGCTTGGCGGGAAGAGTGTAAATTTCGCGCAAGGCGTTACTCATCTGACCCAGCTTGCGCGCCTCACCCGAGCGCAGCACCTGACCGTCCAGCGTCCGCACTTCTTCGACGCCGCGCATCACGCGGGACAGACGGATTCCATGATCCTGCGTGATCCGGCCCGACCAGCCACGCTCATACTCGACGGCAATCAGGTCAAGCCGCTTGGCAACCGCATCGGCAACACCCTGAAGATCGGCATCCGCGCGGCCCTGCGCGAAAGCTTCGGCAATCGCGGACTGTTCAAGGATGTGCCGCGGGTAATGGGTCGGAAACGCCTCAAGGATACGGCGTACCTGACGCGCTTCCTCAACCACGCGTACCAGATCCTGACCAACGACATCCTCGCCGGAACCAAGGCGCAAAACAGCGCCGTCTGTACCCTGCTCGATGAGGTAATTCTCCATCGCGGTCTGGTCTTTCAGATAGACCTCGGACTTGCCCCGCGCGACTTTGTAAAGCGGTGGCTGTGCGATGTAGAGATATCCACCTTCGATCAACTGCGGCATCTGCCGGTAGAAGAAGGTCAACAGCAACGTACGGATATGCGCGCCGTCCACATCCGCATCCGTCATGATGACGATCTTGTGGTAGCGCAGCTTCTTGATATCAAACTCGTCCCGTCCGATTCCGGTGCCAAGTGCCATCACCAGATTACCGATTTCCTGACTGCCAAGCATGCGGTCGAAACGCGCGCGCTCGACGTTCAGAATCTTGCCCTTCAGCGGCAGGATCGCCTGCGTGCGCCGGTCACGTCCAGTCTGTGCCGATCCGCCCGCGCTGTCACCCTCGACAAGGAACACTTCGGTTTTGGACGGGTCTTTCTCGGAACAATCCTTGAGCTTTCCAGCCAGAAAATTCACATCCATCGCTGATTTTCGGCGTGTCAGGTCCCGCGCCTTGCGGGCCGCCTCGCGGGCCAGCGCCGCCTCGACGATCTTGCCAACGATAATCTTGGCCTGCGTCGGGTTCTCTTCAAACCATTCTGCCAGTTTCTCGTTCACAAGGTTCTCGACCGCTGGCCGCACTTCAGAGCTGACCAGCTTGTCCTTGGTCTGGCTGGAGAACTTCGGATCAGGCACCTTGACCGACAGAACGCAGGTCAGCCCTTCGCGGGCATCGTCACCGGTGAAGGCGATTTTCTCACGCTTGGCGATACCGCTGGATTGGGCGTAGTTATTGATCGTGCGGGTCAACGCGCCGCGGAAACCCGCCATATGGGTGCCGCCGTCGCGCTGCGGGATGTTGTTGGTGAAGGGCAGAACATTCTCGTGATAGGTGTCGTTCCACCACATCGCCACTTCGACGCCGATCCCGTCCTTTTCGCCGACCATATAGATTGGCTGCGCCATGATCGACGATTTTGACCGGTCCAGATATTTCACAAACTCCCGCACACCGCCGTCGTAGAACAGCTCGGTCTTGAGAGGCTCTGCAGGGCGCAAGTCCTCAAGAATGATACGCGCGCCAGAGTTCAGAAACGCCAGTTCACGCAGGCGTTTTTCCAAGATGTCGAAGGAATACTCAAGGTTCGAGAACGTTGTGGTAGAAGCCAGAAAACGGACCTCTGTGCCCTTCTGCCCGTTGGCATCGCCGACCACCCGCAGGCTTTCCACAGTGTCGCCACGTTCAAACCGGACGAAATGTTCCTTGCCCTCGCGCCAGATCCGCATCTCCAGCCAGTCGGAAAGGGCGTTGACCACCGAGACACCAACCCCGTGCAAACCACCGGACACTTTGTAGGAGTTCTGGTCGAATTTTCCACCCGAATGTAGTTGGGTCATAATGACCTCGGCCGCGGAAATCCCCTCGCCTTCGTGAATACCGACCGGCACGCCGCGTCCGTTATCACGCACGGACACGCTGTTGTCGGCATGGATGATCACATGCACATGGTCGGCATGACCGGCCAATGCCTCGTCGATACCGTTGTCCACGACCTCATAGACCATGTGATGCAGACCCGACCCGTCGTCGGTGTCGCCGATATACATGCCGGGCCGTTTACGGACGGCATCCAACCCTTTGAGAACCTTGATAGAATCCGCGCCGTATTCCTCGGGGATCTTTTCGTTGTCGGACATTCCGAAAATCCTTCTTTATTCTGGGATTTTATACGAAACCTTGGGGGGAATGTCACGCAGTTGCCCCAGATTTTGCGTTATATCAGCGGGATTACGACCCCAACCAGACAGAGTAAAAGACCCGCCACGATATTGACCCGCTTGAGTGCGGCAGGTGAGGTCAGAAGACGCCTGGCGCGGTCTACGGAAAGGGCCATCAACAGATTGCCCAAAAGCGGGATTGTGCACGAAATCGCAAGGATCGCCGCGATATCCAGCATTGTGATCCGCGTCAGGTCGAAAAAGCCAGGCAGCACGCCCATGTAGAACAATACCGCTTTGGGGTTGCCGACGATCACAGCCACGCCTGCCAGAAATCCGGCCCAGCGGCCCGGTCGGGTCAGGCGGCTATCCGTGCCGATGGTGGCACCTGCATGCCGGATCAGCATGACACCCATGACCAGAAACATCCCCGCCGCGACATAGCGCATCACGGTCATGAACCCGTCGAAAACCGACACAATCCACGCGACACCAAGGATTGCCAACATCGGCCACAGGATATCACCCAGCACAACCCCGACAGCCAGAGGCCAGGCCGAGGAAAAGCCGCCCGACAGCGCCCTTGCCGTCAATGCGACCCAGACCGGGCCGGGCGTTAGGAACAGGATCAGAATTGCGCCCGCATAAAGCAGCAGATCAGTGGCCGAGGCAGTCATGGAAAGTGCTTTCGATACAATCCGGCAAAACGCCTTGGCGTCTTATCGCGCCGAAATCACCGAGGTTCCAGCCTCTTCTGTGACTTCGAAAACCTGTGCCCGTGCTTCGATCGTATCAAACAGCTCCAGCCCTGTTCCGGTCATCCACGCCTGCGCACCCAACGCGCAGATCTCGTCATAGAGCGCGGCACGACGGCCCGCATCCAGATGGGCTGCGACCTCATCCAGCAGCAGCAAGGGTGGCGCGCCAAAATCCTGCGACAAGGCCCGCGCATTCGCCAGAATAAGCGAGACCAGCAAAGCTTTCTGTTCGCCTGTCGAACACTCACTGGCAGGCACACCCTTGGCGGCATAGACCGCGTACAGATCGCTGCGATGCGGTCCGACCAGCGAACGCCCCGCCGCGAGATCGCGAAACCGGCTTTCGCGCAGTGCCTCCAGAAAATCAGCCTCGGTGACGGGCATCGCGCCTTCGGTCTGTTGCAGGTCCAATTCTGCCACAGGAAATGCGGTTTCAGCCTGCGCCTGCGCCGCGCGCAACATCTCCATGGCCGCAAGCCGGTTGGTATGGATCATCGTCCCGGCACGGGCCATCTGCGATTCCAGTGCGCCGTACCAATGGGCGTCGCGCACCTGATCCTTGAGCAGTCGGTTCCGCTCGCGCATGGCCTTCTCGTATGTCAGGCTGGCATCGGCATGGTCTGGGATGAAACTCATTGTCATACGGTCCAGAAACCGCCGCCGCCCGTCCGCCCCTTCGATCCACAGCCGGTCCATAGCCGGGATTAGCCAAAGGACGCGTGCGATACGGCCCAAGGCAAGCTGTGTCGCGGCTTTGCCATCAATCCTGACCTGTCGCGCCGCGTCATTCTCGGCCCAGATTTCGACCTCGTGCATCTGGTGCAGGCTGCGCAGAACGCCCGTGACCTTCCAGCCCAGCGCTTCGGGGCGGCGGGTCATATCGGCAGCGCTTGCACGGCGCATGCCACGGCCGGGCGAGAACAGCGAGACAGCTTCAAGCAGGTTGGTCTTGCCTGCCCCGTTCGGACCGAACAACGCCACAGGTCGCCCGTCCAGATCCAGACGGCCCGCCCGATGCGAGCGAAAATGCGACAGGGTCAATTCAGTCAGAAAGAGGCCAGACACACCCCGGCCTTTCGTTGCTCAGGACAGATTTGGTTGCGCGTCAAACCCGCATCGGCATGACGACATACACGGCCGACATGTCATTACCTTCACGCATCAGCGTGGGATCACCTGCCGAGTTGAACAGGAACACCGCGTTTTCACGATCTACCTGACTGGCGATTTCCAGCAGATATTTCGCGTTGAACCCGATCTCCAGCCGTTCGTCGCCATAGGCAACAGCCAGTTCCTCTTCGGCAGCGCCACTGTCCGGCGCGTTCACGGACAGAACCAGACGGTCCTCGTCCAGCGACAGCTTCACGGCGCGCGAGCGTTCCGAGGACACAGTTGCCACACGGTCCACAGCGGCGGCAAAGTCGCGCGCATCCACCTCAAGCCGGCGGGTGTTACCCTGCGGAATAACGCGGGTGTAATCGGGAAATGTGCCGTCGATCACTTTCGAGGTAAGGGTGATATCAGGCGTCGCAAAGCGCACCTTGGTTTCCGACACGGACACAGCGATCTTCATATCGTCATCGTCCAGCAGCTTGCGCAACTCGCCTACTGTTTTGCGTGGCACGATCACACCGGGCATATCTTCGGCCCCCATCGGAAGCTCGGCATCAATCCGGGCCAGACGGTGACCATCAGTCGCCACGCAGCGCAGGACCTTACCGTTTTCGCCATCGGCTACATGCATGTACACGCCGTTGAGGTAATAGCGTGTTTCTTCGGTGGAAATGGCGAATTTCGACTTGTCGAACAGACGCCGCAACACGCCAGCCGGGGCGCTGAAGTTGCTGGAATAATCCGAAGACGCCATAACGGGGAAGTCTTCCTTGGGCAAAGTCGCAAGATTGAAAAGTGACCGTCCCGCCTGCACTGTCAGACGCCCTGCCGCGCTGTCATCCGACAATGTCACCAACGATCCGTCCGGCAGTTTTCGCACGATTTCGTGCAGCATCACAGCGGACACGGTTGTTGAACCAGCTCGCTCCACCTGTGCGGGCGCTTTGTCCAGTACCTCGATATCAAGATCGGTAGCGCGGAAATTCACCGTATTGCCTTCGGCTTCGATCAGCACATTTGCGAGGATCGGAATGGTGTTGCGCCGCTCGACAACAGACTGGGCCTGCGACACGGCTTTTAGAAGCGTACCGCGTTCGATGCTGAGTTTCATTCCATCGCTCCTATCCATTACCGGTCATATACACTGCTGCCAGCCGCCAGCCCGTCGCATGCCGGAATGGGCAAGGTATCCCAAATACCTGCCCACTCAAGGCTTTTCTGCTTCTTCAACCGGAAAATCAAAGGCGTCAAGACCGTCCTGACACACAAAAGGCGCAAGGACGGTCAGACTTTGGCAGATGCGGCATCTCACGCTTCCAGCGTACGGCGCAGCATCTCGATATCTTCGGCAATCTGGCCGTCCTGAACGCGCAGCTCTTCGATCCGGCGGACACCATGCATGACAGTCGTGTGATCACGACCGCCAAACCGCCGGCCGATTTCAGGCAAGGAACGGCTGGTCAACTGCTTGCACAGATACATGGCGACCTGACGTGGACGGGCATAACTGCGCACGCGTTTGGGACCGATCATGTCGGACAGGCGGATATTGTAATGTTCAGACACCCGGCGCTGGATTTCCTCGATCGTGATCTTGCGCTCCGAGGCGCGCAGGACATCAGCCAGACAATCCTGCGTCAGCTCCATCGTGATCTCGCGTCCGACCAGACTGGCGAAGGCATAAAGCCGGGTTAGCGCGCCTTCCAGAACCCGCACATTGGTACTGATACGGTGCGCCAGAAATTCGAGCACCGAATTTGAAATCTCGAGCCCCGGATACTGACCACGATAATGGTCCACCTTGGACTGCAAGATACCCAGACGCAGCTCATAATCCGTAGGGTGAAGGTCGACGACCAACCCGCATTGGAGGCGAGACTTGATCCTGTCTTCAAGATCCTTGATTTCGCCGGGGGCGCGATCTGCGGAAATGATGATCTGTTTGTGCCCGTCAACCAGCGCATTGAATGTATGGAAAAACTCTTCCTGCGTGCTGTCCTTGCCGGCAATGAACTGCACATCATCCACCATCAAGACATCAACAGCGCGGAAAATCTGTTTGAAATCCATCATCTTGCGATCGCGTAATGCTTGCACAAACCGGTACATGAACTGTTCCGCAGACAGGTAAACCACGTTCAGATCGGGCCGCTTGGTCTGCAATTCCCACGCGATAGCATGCATCAGGTGTGTTTTACCCAAACCGACACCGCCATACAGAAACAACGGATTGAACGTCACCGGACCACCTTCGGCTACACGGCGCGCAGCCGCATGGGCCAATTCGTTCGGCTTGCCGACAACGAAACTGTCAAAGGTAAAACGTTTGTCCAGCGGCGCACCGGGTAATTGATCCGTGGCCAGTGCCGGACTCGTCACAGGCTCTTGCGCAACAGCACGCTGGATCGGCGATCCAGGCCGCTCGGCCGCATTCGTGGCAACCCGAAAGTTGACGCGCCGCACAGTCTGCCCCGACTGTGCCAGTTGGTGCAGTATCAGATCGCCAAAGTTTTGCGCGACGTAATTGCCCAGAAAATTTGTCGGGACATGGAACGTGGCTACACCTTCCGAGATATCCGAAAATTCCAGTGGCTCGATCCAGTTGGCGTAATTGTTCTTGCCCAAAGTACTGAGAAGGTTCCGCTGCAGCTGTCCCCATTGTTCTTGTGTCATTCGTCCCCAAGTCCCGCCTGTTCAAGTTCCACAAGGCCACACTCCCCGGATCTGATGAGCACACCTAACTTTTGCATCGCCGCAGAGGCGATCACAAAAAACAGATGAACTCATGACCAATCAGCACAAGCGACATTCCTACCAAGAACAGCCTGTCCCAAAGGCTGCTCTCGTCTGCAGGTACATCCATTACACATTCAGAAAGACATGGTTCACCGCTTGCACGGTGATGCCGCAAAGCAAAAGCGTTAGCATGCCCAATCATGCTTTAACTTTTGTTTAACGTTGCCTGTAGACCCTTTTAAAAAAGGTCTTCCGGCACCCTTGTCCCTCCAGGGCGAAGTGACTCGCTGCCTGAAATTACCAATTGCCACGAAGGCTAGGCAACCGAACTATGACCTTGACTCATGGTTTTCGAAAAAGAATCTCTCGCGGCCCTCTAACATGTCGCAGAACAAAAAAAGCGCCGCTGAAAGCGACGCTTTTTTCTTCAATCATTTAGCCGATTCAGGCCAGTGCTTTGACCCGCGACGACAGGCGCGAAAGCTTCCGGGCAACGGTGTTTTTGTGCAACACACCTTTTGTAACACCGCGCATCATTTCAAGCTGTGCCGCCTGAAGCGCCGCAGCAGCAACTGCCTTGTCACCGGAAGCAATCGCTTCCTCGACTTTGCGGATGAAGGTACGGATACGCGAACGACGTGCTTTGTTTACAACGAAACGTGCTTCGTTCTGACGGGCGCGTTTTTTTGCCTGAGGCGAATTAGCCATGTTTTTCCCACTTTCCGGGTCAGTTGAATATCAATAGCGCAACGAGCCCGGACCGGGTTTTATCAACCGGTTGATTCTGACCAGAGCGGGTCTCACGCGCATGTAACGGGCCTCTTACGGGAAATTGCCCCGTTTGAAAACCGCAAAAATGCGTAACGCAACGACGGGGTTGATCACCCCGTCAATCAGCGACACACGCCTTGCGCCCTACCGATCCCGGAACTGCGGCGTGCGCTTCTCAAGGAATGCGGCCATGCCTTCCTTCTGATCCTCACTGGCAAAGAGTGAGTGGAATGCCCGGCGTTCGAACAAAAGCCCCTCGCGCAGCGTGGTTTCAAACGAACGGTTGACGGATTCTTTGACGACCATGACCGTAACCATGCTTTTCTCGGCGATTTTCTGCGCCGCAGCCATTGTCTCTTCCATCAGCTTTTTGACCGGCACGACGCGGGATACCAATCCCGAACGCTCGGCCTCTTCCGCATCCATGAAGCGACCGGTCAGGTTCATATCCATGGCCTTGGCCTTGCCGATGGCACGGGTCAAACGCTGCGTGCCACCAAGGCCCGCGACCACGCCAAGGTTGATTTCCGGCTGACCGAATTTCGCGGTGTCGGACGCAATGATGAAGTCGCACATCATTGCCAATTCGCATCCACCGCCCAGCGCATACCCAGACACAGCAGCGATGATCGGCTTGCGAACCCGCAGGATCTGTTCGGATTCGGGCGTGAAAAGATCGCCTGCAAAAACCTCTACAAAGGTTTTCTCGGCCATCATCTTGATATCCGCACCGGCGGCGAAAGCCTTTTCCGAACCTGTGACCACGATACAGCGGACTTTTTCGTTGTTCTGACACCCGGTCAACGCATCGGCAAGCTCACCTAAAAGCTGATCGTTCAGCGCGTTCAGAGCATTCGGTCGGTTCAGCGTGATGAGTGCGACGTGGTCTTCAACATCAACGATGATCGTCTCATAAGCCATGAATTTTGCTTTCGCTTGTTATCGACAGACCCGATTGAGTATCATCTTGGGCGCGCCGATCAAGTTATCTTTGACAAAGCGGACAGTAGAAGGATGACCGTCCCGACTGCACAATCCTGCTGATGGTTCCTTTGCAGCCCGCTGCGTGACAGGCCTCGCCCTCGCGCCCGTAAGCGTCGAACCTGTGCTGGAAATAGCCCAGTTCGCCATCCGCCTGCCGGAAATCGCGCAAGGATGAACCGCCTGCCTCGATCGCTTCGGTTAAAACCTGACGGATAATCGGCACCAATCCGGCAACCTTTGCTGCGGCGATCTGACCCGCTTTGCGCGACGGCGAAATACGCGCCCGAAAAAGAGCCTCGCAAACGTAGATATTTCCCAACCCGGCGACGGTTCTCTGATCCAGAAGCGCGGATTTGACAGGCGTATTGCGCCCTTTGAGCGCCGCAACAAGATAAGGTTCGTTGAAATCATTTCCCAAAGGCTCCGGCCCGATCCCGGCCAGAAGCTTGTGGGCTTCGGCCGTCGCGGTATCGAGCAGGTCCATCGCACCGAACCGGCGCGGATCGTTAAAGGTGATGCGCGCGCCATTGGCCATGTCGAGCACGACATGGTCGTGTTTCTCGGCAGCCGGATGATCATGCACGAAACGCCCCAAAGGATCACCCGACACCAGCATTCTGCCCGACATACCCAGATGGATGAGCAGCGACTCGCCGCTATCCAGATCGACCAGAACATATTTCGACCGCCGCCGCAGCGCCATGACACGCCGACCTGTCAGCCGCGCAGCCATATCAGGGGGAAAAGGCCATCGTAGATCGGGGCGGTTGACATGCGCCTGCGCGATAACCTGACCCTCCATCACAGGAGCAAGACCGCGACGGACGGTTTCAACTTCGGGCAATTCGGGCATGGAGTTTCCTGCGGATCAAGACTTTGGCACGGGACGCGACAAGCGGCGCATTGCAGCCCCTTGCCCTCGCCCTATAAGAAGGAGTGGAACAAGGAACGGCAAGACCAGATGGACGAGCAAGACAACAGAACCACGCATTTCGGGTTTCAGGACGTGCCGGAATCAGAAAAGGCCGGGCGCGTGCGCGGGGTCTTTGGCTCGGTCGCGTCCAAATACGATGTCATGAACGACGTGATGTCGATGGGAATTCACCGCATCTGGAAAGACGCGATGATGGACTGGCTGGCTCCGCGCGCAGGTACAAAGCTGCTGGATGTGGCTGGCGGCACGGGTGACATCAGTTTCCGTTATCTGAAGCGCGCAGGCTATGCCCATGCAACGGTGCTGGACCTGACAGAACCCATGTTGGTCGAGGGCCGCAAGCGCGCCGAGGCAGAAGAGATGGCAGGCATGCTGGATTGGGTTGTGGGCGATGCCATGGCCTTGCCATTCGAGGATAACAGCTTTGACGTCTACACGATTTCCTTCGGCATCCGGAACGTGACACGCCCGCAAGAAGCACTGAACGAGGCGTATCGCGTACTGAAACCCGGCGGGCGTCTTATGGTGCTGGAGTTTAGCCAGATTCCCAATGCAGGGATGCAATGGGCCTATGACCGCTATTCGTTCAACGTCATCCCGACGATGGGCAAAATCATCGCCAATGATCGCGACAGCTATCAGTATCTTGTCGAATCCATACGGAAGTTTCCCGATCAGGAGACATTCTTGGGCATGGTGCGCGATGCCGGATTCGAACAGGCCAAATATCGCAACCTGAGCCTTGGAATCGCTGCACTGCATTCCGGCTGGAAAATCTGAGATGCGCGGACCCCACAACATCTGGCGGCTGATCCGCACAGGCGCCACGCTCGAACGCACCGGCGCTATGGAGGTGGTTCTGGACGCTTTCAGCGCACCACGCCTTTTGCGGGTTGTGATGCGGGGGCTGGTCTGGCCCTTCCGGTGGCTGGGAATCAAGGGTGATTTGGCAATGCCACCTGCGACGCGCGCCCTCACGGCGCTGGGACCTGCCTATATCAAGTTTGGACAGGTACTTTCGACCCGCCCTGATGTTGTGGGCGACGAACTGGCGGTTCAACTCAGGGTCTTGCAGGACAAACTGCCGCCCTTTTCCATCGAACAGGCCAAAGCCAGCGTTGAAGCCGAACTGGGCCTGCGCGTGGACGAGGTTTTTTCCGAATTCGGGCCGCCCGTTGCCGCTGCATCAATCGCACAGGTCCACCGCGCAAGGCTGCGCGATACGGGCGAGGATGTCGCGGTCAAAGTGTTGCGCCCCGGGATTGAGCGGGCGTTTCGAAAGGACATCGACGCGTTCTATTTCGCGGCCGGAATGATCGAAGCCCTGTCACCTGCATCGCGGCGCTTGCGGCCAAATGATGTGATCACCCATTTTGAAGGGGTTGTTCTGGGCGAGCTCGATTTGCGTCTTGAATCTTCCTCTGCTTCGGAATTCGCGGCGAATACAGCGGATGACAAAGGCTTTGGATTGCCCAGCATCCAATGGATGTTCTCGGGCAGACGGGTGATGACAATGAGTTGGGTCGAAGGCCTTCCCCTCGGGGATAACGAGGCTATCGACGCCGCAGGCCACAACCGCCGCGAGTTGGGCGAGCGTGTGTTGCAACTTTTCCTCAATCACGCGCTGCGCGACGGTTTTTTCCATGCAGACATGCATCAGGGCAACCTCAAGGTGGCCGCGAATGGCGACATCATCGCCTATGATTTCGGGATTATGGGGCATATCGACGAATATACCCGTCGCGTCTATGCCGAGATCCTCTATGGCTTTATCCGCAAGGATTACAAACGCGTTGCCGAAGTCCATTTCGAGGCCGGCTATGTGCCTGCCAATCGCGATGTCGATGAGTTCGCCCGCGCCCTGCGCGCGGTAGGTGAGCCGATTTTCGGGATGGATGCCACGCAGATCTCGATGGGGCGTTTGCTCAGCTATCTATTTGATGTGACACAGCGGTTTGGGATGGAAACAAGGACCGAGCTGATTTTGCTACAGCGCACGATGGTTGTGGTCGAAGGTGTGGCGCGCAGTCTGTACCCCCAGATCAACATCTGGGAAGTCGCAAAGCCGATTGTCGAGGATTATATCAAGCAAAGCATCGGTCCGCGCGCGGTTATGCGCGATCTAGGCAAGACAGCACAGGTTTTGGCACGGTTCGGGCCACGATTGCCGGGACTGGTGGAAGCTGCGCTGATCCGTCAAGCCACTGCAGGAGATCCGCCGCCCAGACTAAACCCGTTGTGGCCCGTGCTCTGGCTGGTACTGGGTGCCGCGACAGGTGCAGGCGCGGCACTGTCAGCGATGGTTCTGCTCTGAACGCCTAAGCGTGTATACAACTTAAAGCCTCAAGTTCTGCATCCAATCCGGACCTGTAGGCTGAGTCGGGTTTGTCCCTTGTGATTTTCCAAAGACAGTAGGCCGCCATGCGCCAATGCAGGAATGGACGCAAGGACGCTAGTCGCGCCTCGGCCGCGGTATCTTTATAGGCCTTGAGGAACAGTTGCGATTCTTCTTCTGATAGCACTGAACCGCGTGTGACCTGCTGCATGGCGGGCGAAAGGAATAGGGCCAGATCAAGCACTGGGTCACCCAGCGCGGGACATTGCCAGTCAATCAGTACGGGCGCACCCCCGGTGCCATCTGGTGGGCAGACGAAATTGTCTGGCACCGGATCGCCATGCAAAATCCGGCGCAGTCCTGATGGCGCGACAACACCCGCAGGACGCAGCCCGTGCAAGTCATCGGCAAGGTTTGCCGGGATCATCGACAAAAGGGCAAGCGTCTGTTCTGAAAGTGCCTCAGAGCCATCAGGCGCGCGTGAAAGAGCAGCCAAACCTGGCGGAACAGTATGGCAATGAAGGCTTTTCAAAACGCTGGCGGCTTGATCCGGCCCCGCCCGCCAATTCAATCCCTGCTGATGGGTGTAGATAAGAACAGAACCATAGGGCCCCTGACGGTGATGGATGAAGGCCGGAGCAAGTCCCGTTCCGGTCAAATTTTTCAGAACCAAGGCCTCTGCATGGGCATTATTGTCAAAAAGCGGTGTTGCCGCACCGTCTAAGTAGAGTTTGACCACGACATGTTCAGCGTCACCAGCAACGCGCCAAAGCCTGTTTGTGCGTCCACCATATAGCGGAACCCAGTCTGCATCCGGCGAAATCAAACGATCCGTAACCAGGTCATGTTTGAGCAAGGACGGCGGGTCACAGCTGGCAATATCCTGTTCGCTTTCGATGTCTCAGTCTCCTGTCGGAACTCTATCAAGATTGCGCTGATCTTTCCTCACAACTGCAATGTTATTTCGGGTCGTGCAACCCTCCCAGAACGGGGCAGAATAAAAGCCATATAGAGCTGGTTGATTTGCCTATCGCAGCGCAGTGATCTGCTCTGCATTGATGACAGCACCTCCTTGCATCATCAGCACAGTCACGCCGTCCTCCAGCCGGGCCTCGATCACCCGTCCATACACTTCGGGAATTGATGTTTGTTGAAGCGCGTTCTGAAAATAGCTCTCCACCTCAAACTGATAGAGGCCCGATGGAAGGCTCTGGCCTGCACTATCACGGCCGCTCCACGCGATACTTTCGCCCGACAAGGAGGCCGATTGGACATCCACCACTTCACCATTCATATTCCGAACCACCAGTCGCGCCGAATCCGCTGTCGGCATTGGTTTCGTCTGAATTGTGACAGGAAATCCGTCAAACGGTGCGGGCATCGCGGCTCGCGCTTCCATCCCGACCCAAGACGCAAGCTGCGCCATTCCGGCCTGACCCATTTGGGCAGAGAGTCCCCTGAGCAGGTCATTGGTCAAAACTTGCTGCTCTACAGAAGAAAAAGTTGCAAGCTGCGCAGCAAAATCCGAGGAATTCATAGGGTTCAAGGGGTCCTGATTCTTCATTTGCGTGGTCAGCATCTTCAGGAAAGTCTCAAAATCGGAGTTGATAACCGTTTTTGGTGCTGAACTCGCCAGCTTGGTTTGAACATCAATTCCCAACCCGTCCAGTGTTGTCATGCTCGTTCTCCCTAGATCCGGATATCAAGGCCCGAAACGTGATGCGCCTTGTTTTGATCATGTTGCCAAGTGGCAGACACCACGGTTTTTGCATTGGTTTTTGTCCCACCGGGCGGGGCTCGGCCCTCTTCACGGCCCTGACGTTGCTGGCCAAAAGAGAAGCCGATCGTCCCGTATCCAATCAGGCGTAATTCCTGCGCCAGTTGGTCTATGTGGCGGCGAATCAGATCCAGCGTTTCTGGCCGTTCTGCCAGAATGTTCATCGTGATCGCGCTGTCTATGATCACCATGCTGATGCGTACCTTTCCCAACTCCTCCGGGTTCAGGTGCACATCAACCGGACGTTCAGCCGCCCGTAGTGAGGCGTCCTTCATTTGCTGAACGAGATTGCGGGATATTTCCAGACGAAGCGGCGCTGTTTCGGCAGGCTGTAACATGGAGGATTGCGAGGCAGTGAATTCCATCCGTGAGGCTAAAAATACATCTTCAGACCCGCGTGATGTTACCGTCCCGACCTCTTGGATCAGGCCCATGGGTGCCTGAAACAGATTGGCTGCGTCTGAAGTTTTAGAGACTAAAGGCGCAGCTAGCGGTATCTTCAGACGCTTTTCATGACCAGAGGTGACGAGGTCTGATCCCATGCCGGGCACCGGTCCCTCAATCACAGTGCTGTCAACCAGTCCCAGCGTATTTTGCACGACATACGTTGCTTCGGAATGGCGGGAAAATACGTGAACCCCATCCTGCAAAACACGCAGATTCGCAGTACCTGATTGGTCAGATGCCAGATCGGACACTCGACCAGGCAACGATACGCGGGCAACCATACCTGCCAGCGCCGGACTAGCCAGTTCTGGCTGGGCGACATGCTGCCGTGCATCCAAAGGCTCCGTAAGTGGTAACGGAGTGTTCCCTGTCGCCGGCAAGGCTACTGGATAGGAAATTTTCCTATCCATCCCAACTATATTCTGCCAACCCGCCGGTCCCTCTGACGCAGGCATCACAAGCACATCATGAGCAGGCGTAGCCGCAGCTTCTGGCGACTTTACAGTGCCGCGCCAACCTGGATGCGTTGCAGCGATCGGTACGACGTTGGCAAACAAGACTTGGGATTGCTGGGATGGCTGGTGATCTATCACCTCAGAGATCTGGTCGGCCGCCACAAGAGAAAGCGCGGGAGGCGCGCGTTCGATACGCTCAGAAATGATGTTCCAATTTGGATCATCATTCAAAGGACCAACCACGGGGGTCTGGCCTGACAGCAAAATAGACTCTGATTCACCCGAATCATCCACATCTGTTTCCTGACGCGCACTGTCGGTGTGGGCTTCTAACTCTTTGTCAGACCCGGACCTTGCATCTTTCAACCTATGCAAATGCGTGCCCTCGTCTGATGAGCGCAGCGATTGGATACCATCTGCATTCAGTGTGTCACTGGTTGCAAACCCCAGCACGTACTTTTGCAGAAAGAATGTTTCATCTGGGACCACGCTTTCCTGTCTCATAGACGTCGTTACCGCGAGGTTTTTGGTAGAGGGAACGACATCGGTATCTGTTGTCCCATCGTTCTGTTCCGCAGGCGTGACCTTTCCCGTCTCTTCTTTACCGCTAGCTGGCTTCGGATTCGGGTTGGATAGCATTGGAGGAGTGGCATTTGTCGTCTGCACATCTTCCAGAAAGTCAGAGAAATCTATCTTCTTTCCGGTTGCTTGATCCAAACCGTCAACCGGCCATCCATCCCACGATAGATCGTGGGGGAGACAGACTTGATTGCTGAAGATCGCACATTGCGCAGCTTTCAACTCGGGCGACACGGACACTTTCTACCTCCAGATATCTCGATTCCCTCATCATGCACGTATCTGGTTACCGATTCTTTACTGCTGTGATGGCAAGATGAGTAAAATTTCTCACAAGGAGCAATCTCATGTCAGACTGGCTTTCACTCTCCGCCCTACCTCAAAATGCACGGCAAAAACCAACCAGCTTTGGGGCAGATCCCTTGCGTCAGGCAGCAGAGCAGCTTGAAGCCGGGTTCTTGTCTGAAATGCTGAAGCACGCGGGTGTGGGTAAAACCAGTCAGACTTTCGGAGGCGGGACAGGCGAGGATCAGTTTGCGTCGTTCCTGCGCGACGCACAGGCGAAGGAGATAGTGAAGTCAGGTGGAATCGGGTTAGCCGAGACATTTTTTAATGCCTTGAAGGATCGCCAGAATGGATGATGTCCGCACCCCCCAGCCATTGTCTGATACAACAAAATCGCTTCTCGTTTCCCTGAACGACCTGTTGGACAAGGAGCGCAGCACCCTGTTGGACGGTGACCTGGATGGCATTTCGCGAACCCTGCGTGAAAAAGAGCGTCTGATGGACGGGTTGAACGCAACGGGTGTGACCGGAAACATGGATATGCGTGAATTGAAGGAAAAGCTGATTAGAAATCAGGTTCTTCTGGATGGAGCGCTGGAAGGTATTCGTGCTGTTGCTGACCGGATTTCGGCATTGCGCCGTATACGGTCAACCTTGGAGACCTATGATCAGAGCGGTCGGAAAATGACGATCGAGGCCCAGCGTGTCACGCAAGTCGAGAAGCGGGCATGAAGCTGCATTTTCTTAAAATCCTGCCCAGTTGAAAGGTTTGAATTAGGACTCTCTTAGTACTCGGAAGGGCATGGTTCAGAGGCATCCGGAAGGGTGGCGCAAGCAGCAGGCCAAGCCGACACTTGCACATGTCAGTAGGCAGAGGGTCGCTCCTCGGAGGGCGGCATCATCAATGGGCGCAAAAGCGTCCTGCATGTCAAAAGGAACAGTCCTATGGCAACTTTCCACGCCCCACCGTGGTGCCCACCGCCTGCAACGACCTTCTTACGTTTGATGATGACTGGCGCCGCATTTTGCTGCGTGCCCATCTCCACCACCTTCCAACTCACCCGCGATAAGGATTAGCCGCTTTTGTGTTGAAAATGGATTAACGGATCAAATTGGGCGCATCTATTGCGCTCGTTGTTCCAGCTTACAGGCCTGAAAGCCGCAAAGCATAACCTGTCCGACAAGCGGAGGTGATCGGTCCACAGCCGTGCTTTACACCGATGCCTGTTGGCAGCGGGCGCGGGTTGCCGGATAGGATAACCGGCCACTCGGCCCACGGCTTGGCCGCTTTCCATCGACGCACAGCGTGTTACATCTCAGGATCGGAGGAAACGAGATGCTGCTAAGCTTGACCGATGTGACAAAGACCTATCCCGGCAATGACAGGGCCGTCCTCGACCTTGTATCATTTGATCTGGGACGGGGCGGAATGTTGGCGCTTACAGGCGAATCAGGGTCGGGCAAAAGCACTCTGCTTCATTTGATCGGCGGGCTGGACAGCGCCGACAGTGGCAAAGTGGTCTTTGACGGCATCGACCTGACGCCGATGAACGATGCAGGGCGGGCCGAACTACGACGCGGTAGCGTAGGCGTGATTTTCCAGCAGTTCAATCTGATCCCCTCGCTGTCAGTTGCGCGCAACATCGCGTTTCAAGCACGACTTGCCGGGCGGCATGACCCATCACTGGACACGATGCTGGCAGATCGCCTTGGACTCGGGGACCATCTGAACAAATACCCTGAACATCTGTCGGGAGGTCAGCAGCAGCGCGTCGCAATCGCGCGCACCCTCGCTGCGCGGCCGCAACTTGTACTGGCGGATGAGCCGACCGGCAATCTTGACGAAGCCAGTGCCGATACCGTTCTGACCTTGTTGCAGGATCTTGTCACGGAAACGGGTGCAAGCCTGATCCTTGTCACTCATTCCGAAAGACTCGCCGCGCGCCTACCCCGGAGGCTGCACCTGCGGGCAGGGCGCCTCTCGTGACGGCAACGATCCTGTCTGCACTTGTCGGGCATTGGCGACGCAACCCATTGCAACTTGTAACGCTGCTGGCAGGTCTGGCGTTGGCAACAGCTTTATGGTCGGGCGTGCAAGCTATCAATGCGCAAGCGCGCAGCAGCTATGACGCTGCTGCCGCAACGCTGGGCGAGGCACAGTATAGCCAGATCACGACACGCGACGGCGGGCCGATCTCGCAACAGACCTATGTGGCGCTGCGGCGCAACGGCTGGCTGGTGTCACCTGTGATCGAAGGGCAGCTAGACGGTGTTCGAATCATAGGGTTAGAGCCGTTGACATCCCCTGGTAGTCTCGGCCCGGTCAATCCAGAAGCCGGTGTCGATCTGGGGGCTTTTCTGTCTGGCAACGGACAGATATTTGCACGTGCCGAGACGTTGGCACGCCTTCCCAGGACGGATGCCCAAAAGCAGACCGTGCCAGATACAGCCCCCAACACGGCCCTCACTGATATCGGTGTGGCGCAACGGTTGCTGGGGCGCGAGGACCAGATTGACCGGCTGATCGTCCTTTCGGAGCAACCGATCGGACGCCGCCCATTGGGAGAGATCGCACCTGACCTTATCCAGATCACCCCGCAGGACGGAGGCGACGTAGCGCGACTTACCGACAGCTTTCATCTCAACCTGACGGCCTTTGGCCTGCTGTCATTTGCGGTCGGGCTATTTATCGTTCACGGGGCAATCGGACTTGCCTTTGAGCAGCGCCGGCCCGTGGTACGAACCCTGCGTGCACTGGGTGCGCCGCTGGTACGGCTGATTGTGGTGATGGCGGTTGAACTGGCGGGGTTGGCCCTGATCGCAGGTGCGCTGGGTGTGGCCCTGGGCTATGTCATTGCTGCTGCGTTATTGCCTGATGTTGCAGCCACTTTGCGCGGCCTCTATGGGGCCGACGTGTCAGGAGAGCTTGGCTTGCGTTTTTCCTGGTGGCTGTCGGGCTTGGCTATTGCTCTTGGAGGTACAGCCGTGGCGGCCTCTGGCGCGCTATGGTCGCTCGCGCGGATGCCGCTGTTGAGCGGGGCACAACCGCGGGCTTGGGCGATGGCGCGACGGGGTAGTGGTTTGGCTATTACAGCTTTGGTCCTTCTGGTGTTAGCGGCTGTTCTGGCAATCTGGGGGACAGGGCTGCTGGCGGGTTTCGCCATGCTGGGTGCGCTATTGATCGGCGGGGCATTGGTTCTGCTACCAGTCCTCTCTGTGCTGCTGGGGCTGGCCGAAGCGCGGGCAAACGGGCCTGTGGCGCAATGGTTCTGGGCCGACACCCGCCAGCAACTTCCGGGGCTGTCACTTGCACTTATGGCTCTTTTGCTGGCAATGGCCGCGAATGTAGGTGTGTCCACGATGGTATCGTCTTTCCGGCTGACCTTTGTCGGATTTCTGGATCAACGCCTTGCATCCGAGCTTTATGTTACTGCCGAAGATTCCGCACAGGCCGACGCCATCATAGCCGTGGCGACCGATTATGCCGATGCGGTCCTGCCGCTCCTTTCAACCGACAGACAGGTTGAGGGCTTGCCGGCACAGGTCTTTGCCGCGCGCGACCACGCCACCTACCGTGACAACTGGCGTTTCCTGCAGGCCGTTCCTGATGCTTGGGACAAGCTGGCCAGAGGCGAAGGTGTGCTGATCAACGAACAGCTTTCCCGCCGCGCCAAGCTTGAACTGGAAGCAGAGGTCACAGCCCTTCCTGGCAGGGCCTTGCCTGTGCTGGGTATCTATGGCGATTATGGCAATCCTATCGGGCAGGTTATCGTGACAGAAACGCTGTTCAGCGCAGCCTATCCCGATATCATACCGCTGCGCTTTGGACTGCGCGTAAAGGTAGATCAGGTGACAGCATTGCGCGAGGCGCTGCACAATAGTGCGGGCGTGGCCGACACCGCCATCATAGACCAGTCTGCGATCAAGGGCATGTCGCTTGCGGTGTTCGAGCGTACCTTCACTGTAACGGCTGCGCTGAACGCACTGACCCTCGCCGTGGCCGGTTTCGCCATCCTGATGAGTCTGCTGACACTTGCCGCCATGCGTCTTCCCCAACTGGCCCCGGTCTGGGCGCTTGGGTTGTCGCGGCGCAAGTTGGCGGCGCTTGATCTTTTGCGCGCGGTAATTCTGGCTGCATTGACCGCAACATTGGCCCTCCCGCTCGGGCTGGCCCTTGCATGGTCCCTTTTGGCCGTGGTCAATGTCGAAGCATTCGGCTGGCAGTTACCGATGTATCTGTTTCCAGTTGACTATTTGCGGCTGGGAGGTCTGACGTTGCTGGCGGCAGCACTGGCCGCTTTTTGGCCTGCCTGGAGACTGTCGCGCACGCCTCCTGCACAATTGTTGGGGGTATTCCGCAATGAACGCTAAAGCGATAGCCATCCTGCTTTTGCTGCCATTGCAGGCGGCAGCGCAGGGATTTGCCGGGCTTGGCGCATCAATCGAGGGTTTCGCCAATCCAGAGCCCGGTACGGCTTTGGTGTTTCCAGCAGATCACGGTCCACATCCTGCCTATCGCATTGAGTGGTGGTACCTGACCGCCAACATGACAGGTTCGGACGGCACGCCTTATGGACTGCAATGGACGCTGTTCCGGTCGGCATTGGCCCCATATGACGGGCAAGGCTGGGATACACCCCAACTCTGGATGGGTCATGCCGCCGTTACCACACCAGACGCGCATCACGTCGCCGAACGTCTTGCGCGTGGTGGTATAGGGCAGGCAGGTGTCGAGGCAGATCCCTTCAGCGCCTGGATTGACGACTGGACCATGCAGGGCCGCGATCTGAACACCCTGAACCTGACCGCGTCCGGCAGCGATTTTGCCTTTGACGTAGAGCTGTCAGCAACTGGCCCATTGGTTCTGCATGGGCAAGCGGGTTACTCTGTCAAATCCGCCGCAGGACAGGCGAGCTATTACTATTCACAACCATTCTATGACCTTTCCGGCACCCTCACCCTTCCCGAGGGCGATATCGCTGTGACCGGCCATGCGTGGCTTGACCGGGAATGGTCGTCGCAACCACTGGCAGAAGATCAGCAGGGATGGGATTGGTTTTCACTGTCATTCGACAGTGGCGACAAGCTGATGGGGTTTGTTCTGCGTGGCACCACCAACTACACGGCTGGAACGTGGATAACTGCTGATGGCCAGACCGCCGCATTGTCCGATGGTGCCTTTACAGCGAAACCGCTGGCAACCCATAGCGTGGATGGCCACAACGTGCCTGTAAAGTGGCAAGTGACCCTTCCCGACCGTGGACTGGACGTCACCGTCGACGCGCTCAACCCCAACGCATGGATGGATACATCGGTCCCCTATTGGGAAGGTCCGGTCAACGTCACCGGAAGCCACCCCGGAACCGGCTATCTGGAAATGACTGGTTATGAAGGTAACTAAGCGCGGATCTCGGACTGTCCCAGGCAATACTGGCCAAATGGGTCAGCTTTCCTTTGAAGACAATGCAGACCCCCTCTGAGGACATAATGCTTGACGCGATGGCAAGATCGGCAAAAGCTCAAACGCATGATCGTCTGATCCAGTTTTGTCGGGTGTGTATTCCATGTTCGGTAGTTTCCAAAGACACCTATTGATCGGCACAATGTTTGCACATGCTCTTGTGGCGCCTGTTGCTGCAGAAAACTGCCCCACGCTAGAAGGCTTTACCCCACTGGACGGGTTGGCTGTCTATGAAGGTGCGTGCCTCTACGGCGCCGAGGATGCCGGTTTTTTGCGCTTTGATTTGCCTATCGGACCGATGAAAGGGCGCGTATTGTCCGAATCGAAACCCGTCGAAGGCCAGTTGCAACGCCGACTCTACGTGGCCCCAGAAGGTGCAAGTTCGCTGGATGTGTTCGAAAACTATCGCTCCTCTCTGGTCAGTGCGGGCTTTGTCCCGCTATTCGAGTGTTCCGGAAGGGCTTGCGGCAGCGGAAATGCACTTCTCGGCAAGATTGTGATCTACCCGAACGAGCGCTGGCTAAGAAATCTGGGAACATCCTCAGAGAAAGCAATGTACATTGAGGGTAGCGAGCATTTTCTGGCCGCTGTTTCAGCAGATGGCACGCGCCATGTTGCACTCTATGTTGCGAAAAACCAGAAGGCCCAGATTTCGGGACAAGCGTCAGAGCGCGCGGCAGTGCATCTGGATCTTGTGACATCGGCAGCGCTGGAAACCCGCATGATTGATGCCGCAGCCATGGCCAAAGGGCTTTCGGACGAAGGTCATATCGCGCTTGATAATGTGTATTTCGACTTTGGAACCGCTAATTTGACACCAGAATCGGTCCCAGCAATCGCTGAGATGGCAAAACTCCTGTCAGAGAATTCGTCGTTGAGGGTCCAGATTGTTGGCCATACCGATTGGATCGGAGATGCTGATGTGAACCTGTCATTGTCGCGAAAGCGTGCGGATGCTGTTGTGGTTGCGCTTGTAAAAGCGGGAATCGCAGCAGACCGCTTTGGCGCGACAGGATTGGGTATGTTGTCCCCTCGCGCCACAAATACAACCGACGCAGGCCGGGCTTTGAACCGTCGGGTTGAACTGGTGGAATTGCCGCCCCGGAACTAGTCCGGGTTCCAAACGCCACAAGGCCACAACGACTCTGTGCACTTTGTTTTCACTCTTGCTTTTCTTGCTTGCGCCATTGCCGGTCACCGGCTTTGGAAGCTGCGCCGCTATTGCAAGGTTTTCCTGCGTGGCCGCACAGAGCTCTAAGATACCATCTTTAGCGCCTGAAAGCATCGTCCCGATAGACTAGAGGTCGACTATGCACGAACAATCCAACCAGTCCACTCCATGGACGCCGACCAGGTAACACATCGATTTGTGGCAAGAAGTGGTGCCCCATGACGGACTCGAACCGCCGACCTTGTCCTTACGAATTTTGCCGTCCATGTGTTGGACATGACCGGACCAAGCCGCTTAAAGCCATACAACTCACTATGATTGCTTGACTATTTCTCGTCTCGATCTTGGACGGTGTCGGACGACGCAAGAGAACGTTTGACGTACATCCCCTACTAATCCCCTACTAGTAGGGACCGCCGCGCCTAAACACTGGCGCTTCTTTTTGATGTTGGAATCCTGAGTCCGCTGGCTGACACAGCAGTTTAGCTGCGGCTTGCCAGGTTGGTTTGGGCCAAGGCCAGCAAACCCTGCAAACCGGTCAAACCCGGTACACCCCACCCCAAGCACGGGCCGTGCTGCTGGGAAGCATTGGGCCGCTCCCGGTCCCCCCCTCTCGCGAACTAACTTGCCCCCTGGGGAATGAATGCAGAAAGCAGGGGGCTCGACACGAGGCAGACCAAAAAAGATTCATTGCCCCAGACAAGAAACACCCGCCATACTCTAAGCAACTCGCACTAACCGGTATTAGCTATTGTTTTCGCTTCCGAATTGGCTCCGTTCGAAGCCACAAAACATTGACCAGCCTAAGGCCACTCAATTGGCCGAGACCGACCTCGCGGCTTCGCCCAAGGTCGGGACCAATATCGATCGGCCAGTTATCGACCTCTACCGGCCGCACATCACCTCTGGTGACTGTCTGATCGTCACTGGCTATCAGGACTTTCTCTCTTCGCTTGCCATCCTCATGAAGGAGGCCAAGGAACTCAAAGACCCTGACACGAACGCCGACATACGGATTCGGATATCGTTCGGTATCGATACGGCGAATGCTCGGCGGCTGGCTAAGCCAAGGCCTGTGACTGAGGAGATGAAGCTCTATTGGTTGGAGAAATCAGGACTACAGGTCGAGGACGACGACGACTTGATGGCGGTGCTGGCAAAGCGTGCCATCCAGACTGGAAAGATTGAGCTTCGTGTCTTTGACCCCGTGTTGGCCCAGACCCGTCTAGGGATCTCAGGTGATCGTCGGATGCATTCCAAGATAGTGAGTTCACCGAAAGGTGCCGTCGCAGGCTCTGCGAATTTTTCCAGATCGGGACTTTACAGCAATATCGAGTATGCAGATGGTCTCGACGCTGGTTCGCACGAACTTCAGATTGAGCGCACCCGAGCGGCTGAGCAGATTTGGGACGTTTCTGCTGACTGGACCGAAGAAGCGCTCGATATTCTCGACAAGCTCATTAAGCCCTCCACCGCCGAAGATGCGATGGCGCGCATGATCGCGGAACAGAAGGGTTTCGAGCCCTGGCTTACAGGTGGTCGGCAGGAGATCACTGGCCACACGCTCTACGAATACCAAGAGGAACTAACCTATGAGGCTTGTTCCATTACATATGACCACGGCATTGCCTTTGTCGAGGCACCTACAGGATCGGGAAAGACCGAGATCGGATGCCACCTCGCTGAGGCTTTGTCTGAAACGTTCTCACGCGTAATCCCGCGGTCTCCCGTCCACGGTGTCGCCCGGAAGAACGCAGCTGTGATCGCGCCCCCAAAGGTCATCCCTAGCTGGGAAAAGCACTCCACGAACAGCCTTGAGGCGATAGCCAATACTAGCCTTGCAAAAAAGCACCTGCGAGGGGCCGGTGACGGCAGCAAAACCGGGTTGAGACTCGATCAGTTTGGCATACTCATCATCGACGAAAGCCATACGGTTACGCCCGGCTTCGAACAGGCATCCCAAATGGCCGCGGCGGTCGAGCTTGCACCTCCAAGTTGGAATGTCTGCTTGTCCGCCACGCTTCTCGGCAACCGTGATGTCGACTGGCTGACCCATATGCAGGAGAAGCGCGCCTCTATCTTTATGACGCCTGACTACATCCAGGCGATGGGTGAGTTGTTCGACCGTGAAATGCAAAGTTCGCCTGATATTTTTGATGAAAAAACGCCATTTTCTGTTCTATCCGAACCGGAAACGGCGCTCTCGCGGCAGGCTCGTGCGGAACTCTCTGAACTGATTTCGCCTTTTCTTGCGCGCCGCCAGCGCAGATGCATTGGTGAGGACGAGGATCGCTCAAAGCATAGCTACCCAAAACTGGCGAATCATGGGCGACCAAAAACGCTAAAGCTCACGAAACCTCAGAAGGCGCGCCTTGACGAACTCGTGGCACTCTGTAGTGAACTGGCGCCAGGTGGGCGGGTTACGGCAGTCGAAAAGAGTCGTTTCGGGCACATCAAGACGCAGCAGAGTACTCAGGATCAGCTCCATATCCGAAACCTGCTGAACATACTTCGAGTAAACGCAGCGCAGGCAGCTTGGGAGATGTCCCACGGCGTCATAGGAAAATGGCTGCGGGAATTTGAGCAAGGTTCAAAGAAGGGGAGCAAAGCGCCACACCCAGGTCAGTCCAACATGTTCGGTCTGCTTGGCATCGACGCGCTGGCAAAACCTGAAAAGTGTGTTGCTCTCGCCCAAAAGCTCAACTCGCAAATGCTAAACGAGGTTGACGAAAAGCGGTACGACGCTTGTCACCGCATCCAGCAACAGGTGGACCGGGTCGTCTTCCTCGCAGAGCGCACCGACACGCTCGAAATCTTCGCTGAAGCGCTTTCGCGCCGCAGTCACCACACAAACTTCGTGGTTGGAAACCAGACCAAGGGCGATGAGCGGGCGGTGAAGGCCATCTTTGGCAACGTACCGGATGGCTTCCGACGGATCACGAACGGCAAGTCTTTAGAGTCCTACTTCCGTCCTGGCGGGAAAAACGCCCCAGAAGGGCCAGCGTCTGTCTTCCTAACCTACAAGATGGCTGAGGGTATCAACCTTCAGTCAGCCGATACGCTTATCCTGCTTGGGGTGACGTCGAACCTCAAGGAACTCATCCAGGGATTGGGGCGAATCGACCGCATCGACAGTCAATTTGGGATTGTGAACTACCACCTTGTCGATATTCCGGTCGGTCAGTTTGCGTCAGATGAGAAGGTGACCAACCGCATCAAGAACTATCGGACACTCGCAGGCGAAGAACTGGTTGACGCTGTTCAGGAGGTTGGCTCAGACGACACCGAAGTAATTCTGGAAAGCGTGACGAGATACCTCGGATCGGCCAGGCGCTTGCGAGACAACAATTTCCACGACGTTCTCGCTCGAACCAAAGAGAAGATATCTCCGGAGCGTTACCGCCTCATCAGCAAGGCAAAAATTGAAGGCACCTGGGGTGCTGAATTGGCGCTCTTGTCCGCCAGAGAGAGCTTCAC
>Ga0163215_100876_pt1 | contig 29945 bp, 24 predicted proteins | sample SynspAceP_FD_185934 | JGI IMG/M metagenome (GOLD analysis project Ga0163215, IMG submission 185934) | Saline lake microbial communities from Ace Lake in Antarctica - Synechococcus sp. Ace-P (Hybrid Assembly) | ecosystem: Environmental > Aquatic > Non-marine Saline and Alkaline > Saline | place...
TTCCAATTTCTTCCGATGATGCTAGGATCTCTAGCTTATCTTCCAAACTCCATTTCTTGTATTTCATATCTCAAAGGTATTATTTGAAATCTAAAATATCACTCCGAACTTATTGGGGGCTAAAGTATGGTTTAAGATGGTTTTGATTTTCTGACATTATACATAGGGGGGCTCCAAGTAGCAACGCTATATGATAATAAAATATTAACCTCTAAAGTGGTTTAAGGGAATTGGTCTATTGGTTTTATATGATTATGTTGAATTATATGAATATTTTATAAAAAAAATAATGATAATTCGGCAATGTCCTTTTTGAAATTACCCTAGACAGTCCATGTCTTATGAGCGTTTCAGGTCATAGCTTTAAAAAATCGGTAAAAAAGTATGTACTATTACTCAATTATAGTAAATAAAAGTAGATTGATTGATCCATACAATAGACCAAGGACGAGTTGGCACTTTAATTGTCCGAATGTATACTTTGGTTTATCCAAAAGTTAGATTACACTTTTTGATGGGATGGGAGTGCTTACAACAAGTTTATTAAAAATCTCAAAAGTGTAAAGCAGGTCCCTTTATCGTATCAAATGTCACTTCCTAAAATACGGCTACAGATAAATATTCAATTTAAGCGGCATATTGGTGCAGGTAATTAGGTGTTTTATTATCTAAAGATATAAGCACTCTTTCAGAGTTGTATAATATAATTGCATTTTTGGTTGCCTTTTTTGCGTGTACTACCCTAATGAAGGTCTAGTCGAGATAAAATGCATTTTATCAATTGTTAGTTACTTTTTTAAATGGATTTTCGTACCAAATTACTCCTAAACCTTGACTATCCGCTCCATAGTTTTCCTCACAAGTGAGAACATCCAAGTCACCATCGCCATCTAAATCCAGTAGCTCGATCCTATCAAATTTAACACCTTTTGGGCCACTGAGTTCATGCCAATCCCACATTGGATCACTTGGATTATCTCTATACGATATCCAATATATTCCTGATTTATTAGGATCGTTCAATGTATTTGTGGTATGTACAAGATCAAGATTTCCATCCCCATCAATATCTCCAACTTTGACTGCCTTTGCTCTTCCAGTGATTTTAGGAATATCAATAGTATAACTCTTCCATTTCAAACCATTCTTGTTTAACCGCTTCATATAAACAATCTTTTGATTGGTATATTCCGTAACAATGGCATCTTCCAGTCCATCTCCGTCAATATCAGCCATGTCCATGAACATAACCTCTAAACCCTTACAGCCAATAAAATGATCGACCCACTCTTGTTTTTGATTTTCGATTTTGCCAGGATTCTCCAACCATCTAACCCCATTGGTTGCTCCTGGTTTGCGATCGGAGGTAACTATATCCATGTCCCCATCATTATCCATATCTCTGATAAGAATGGACATAGTCCATGTTGCGGAAGCAATAGGATACCATTTCCAGCCCGAAAGATTTCTAGAATTTCTTGGTGCTTGAAACCAACCGATTTTTGCTTCTTTGTTTTTAGAACCAACCACTAAATCAGTGCCATTTTTTCCATCTATTTGAGCGGGGAATGCAAACATCCATTGCATGAGACCATCAGACGCGGGGAGAGCCTGGGTATTCCATTTTGAGGCATCGAGATAGTCCTGAGGATTAGTAGGAGCCCAGTTGAAATAAATTTTTTTATTTCCCCCTTCTGTGCTACTGACCACATCAATTCTTCCATCATTATCAATGTCAACAAAAACGGCATCTTCAACATCAGGAGTCTTACCTACAATAACTGATGGCCATTTTTGCTTTACTAAATTGTAACCTGGATGAACATAAACCTTAGTATAACCACCTTCTTCCCAGCCAGTAGTAATATCCATCAAGTTATCATTATTTACGTCGGCTAATCTTACTCCGTCAGCCCCGCTTAAAGAAGAATCAATTACATGCCTATTCCAAATGTTATTTTGAGCCTGTAGGGACAAAGCAGTAAAAGTTGCTAATAATAAGAAAAGAAACAGTCTGCCCATATTTTCATTAAAAGATTAATTCAAAGTGCTATGTAGCACCTTATAAAACGCTACAACTTGATCTTCATTTTCCAACCAAGGGAAATGTCCACATTTTTCAATAAAGGTAACTTGAGATTGCGGTAGTAATTCTTGTATTTCATAAACAGTAGATTCACCGATAGGATCTTGTCTGCCTTGAATTATATGAACTGTTCCAGTGTATTTTTTCAAATGAATAACCCTGTCTTTTTGAGTTGAAAAAAAGTTAGAAAAAGTAATGCCAATTACTCCAGGTTGACCCATTAAAGAATCAAAATCCAAAGTCTCCTTTACAGCTAGGGCTCTATCTCTATCATAAAAATATCCTGGGAAAATAGCTCTTAAATCTGATTTTCCTAAACTATCCAATACCTTCGCTTCCCTGGTATCTTCAGCATGCAGTCTCATTTGAATATTGTCCGGAAAATAAGAAAGGAAACTTCTTGTAGGTCCTCCCGGGTTTAGAAGAATTAGGTTTTTTACATTCTTAGGATTTTTAGCTACATATTCCATTGCGAGCATTCCTCCCCAAGAATGGCCAATTAATGTAAGCTGTTCCAATTTTAAGTGGTTACGCAATGCTTCTAAATCACCGATGTAATTTTCCATAGTTAATGCAACAGAATCCACTTTAGGAAGAATGGATTTACCTGTCCCACGTTGATCTAAAACAATACATCGGTAATCTGATGATAAATTTCCCCAAATCGCTTCTAAATAGTCGGCATTCAACCCTGGGCCTCCCGCAAGAAAAATTAATGGTTCGCCACTCCCAAATTCTCGAACATGTATTTTAGTTTGGTCAGCACTTGTTATAAAATACTCAGATTGACTAAAAGTATTGATTGATAATAGAATCGAAAGAAGTAGAAAAATATTTTTCATTTTTTTATTTGATTGTAGCCAAAGCTTATTGCCCGCCCCAAACCTCCCTTTCGGTACGCCCGCCCTTACCGATTCTGGCGAGTCGGGTTTTGTTATATTTTTTTCTTGTCCAAAGCTAATTTTGAATATTTCGCTATCGTGTTATTTTCAATTTAGCGACTTAATAAATATACACTTAGTTTTTAATAAACATCGAACTCCGCATTACGTTTAGGTTATGTGAGCAATTGCTTTTCTTTATTCGCCAGGTGAATAATAATACTTAATTGTTTTTTTGATTACTAAATCCAATAGTATGTAAGAACTTATATAATGGAGTCAATTTCCATAATTTCCCGTCCAGAATATTACTATTAAGTTTTAAGATATCCGCAATCAGTTCAGCTTGTATCATGAAATTACCGGCATTGCCATATAGATTATTCAGTTCATCATCACTTATTTTATTTTGCAGGGCTATTATGCTATTATGATTATTATTCGAAAAAAAATTATTCTGGTTATATCTATTTACTTTGGAAACATTAATTTGGAGAGTTCCATCATAAAAGAATTTAATTAGCAGATTCTTTTTCCAATAATCGTTATGAACTTCTCTAACATATGAATATTCGGGCATTTTTTCAAATCCGAACGATTCCACTAAAAAATAAAATATCTTTTCTACATCTTCTTCAATAATTGCCATAGATTCGAAATATTAGTTAATGGTTGGTGTGTGAAACGTAGCGTGTAAAAAGGTACGTCTTTCCGGATTAAATACAGAACCGAATTTTTATGTTTTGCATGCCCGTACCTAACGGGTCCGTTCGGGCGGGTTTTTACTTTTTTATTTTAAAAGTCAAAAATGGAATATTTCGCTGTCGCGTAATTTTTCATTTGGCGGTCTTTGCTAATAAGCACTATCCTTTCAGCTTAGCACTTGTTTGCTATGTTTTGTAAATTGTTCTATCCCGTTTTTTCCTTCTTCCAATCATTTTTTAAATATTCTAAAGCATTTATTAATGCCTCTTTAGATGATTTAGGGTTAAAATCTAATTCTTGCCTTGATGTTGATATATTATAATCCTGTTTTAACCCATAAAACATATCTAAATAATGACGTTGTAACTGTGGCTCTTTTCCAGTTATTTTACTCCCAAATTCCATTAACCCAGCAACGGAGTACAATAAGCATTTAGGTACTTTTTTAGGTGTTTTTAATTTTAATTCAGGGTATAGATTAGCTGCTATTTTCACACTTTCTTGCAACGTTGTATGTTGTTCGTTTGATAGAATGTAACGCGCTCCATTTTTGCCTTTTTGCATTGCTCTATATGCTCCCATGGCTACATCTTTTACATCTACCCAATTTAAAGTTACATTGGTATCTACAGGTATTTCCCCATTTAAAACTTGTAATACAAGATTATTGGAATAACTAAGTTTGTGAGCTTCTGAACCAATCATAGCAGAAGGAAGAATCAAAACAGTTCTTATTCCATATTTTTCTCCTAGCTCTAAAGCTAATTTATCCGAATCATTTTTAGAATTGTAATACCAGTTTCTCCTGTCCTTATTATATCCATTGTCTACATTGGCTGGCAATTTCGTGAAATCTAAACTGGCTACTGAACTTACGTATACAATATTCTTTATACCACATTCTTTTGCAATGTCGAACACATTTTGAGTTCCTTGCATATTATTATCATAAATTTCAGTTTTAGGATTTTTAGCCCACATACTAAAATTTGCTGCTACTGCGTATAAGTTTGTAACGCCTTCAAATGCCTTTTTTAGAGATTCTCTATCCGTAATATCTGCCTGTACAATTTCACAGCCTAATCCTTTAAAAGGTTCTTTGTTATTGACATTTCTTACTGTTGTTCTTACTTTTTGATTGTTGGCAAGTAATAATCGGACTAAATTATTCCCTAAATGTCCGTTTCCTCCTGTTACTATTGAAATTTCATTGCCCATAATTTACGTTTTCTGTTTCAGCAAATTTCTATGTTTATAGGAAGAACAGAAATAACATTTGTTAGAAAGTGACTTGTTTTCGTATGCGGCTTAAAGATTGAGGTTCAATCCCTAAAAATGAAGCCATATTATCTATAGATACGTTTAAAGCTAACTTTGGGTTTTCGGCCACAAATTTTTGGTAACGCTCTTTTGCAGTTAAAGTCTGAAAATCTTTAACTCGTTCTAATTTACAACTTAAGTGTTCATTGGTAACTGTCTTTACAAAATCATTCCAAAAAGTAGTGCTTTCTTGTAAAAGTTCAAAATCAGGCTTAGAGATTTTTATTAGTTTACAATCGGTAATCGTTTCGTAATAGTCTAAAGAAGGTGTTTCGCTCATAAAACTGTCTAAAGACGTGAAAAAATCCTGTTCAGAGACTAAATGCTGAACAACTAATTTGCCATCTATATTTTGATAACCTTTTACAATTCCAGAACTTATAAAATATATATAACGTTCTATTTTTCCCGCCTCTAAAAGTTTTGTTTGTGCGGAAACATCTTCTACAATAAAACATTTTTCTATTAGCCTATTATCTTCTATAGTTAAGGAGAATTGTGAGTTGATATAGTTTAATAAGTTTTTCATTAATTGGTCTTTTGAAATGGCATAGAAGGGTATACGTATGATTTCGTTGCGTGTTTCAGCACCTAATTTAGCAAATACAAACCAAATAGGAAATACGTCCTGCCGGGCTTTTGGGCTTAGAGGGTTTTCGGAAGTAGGCTATCACTGGCAACTTGCCAGTTCGCCTGTACCGATTCGGTCGGGGAACATGCCAAAAGTATCATAAAGGAACCTGATCATTTTTTATGTCTTTTCTTTTATCTTTTTCAAAGTAGAATAAATTCCGTACCCAATCAAAAGTGCAATAAAGGCATACACCCACACTGGAATATTTCTGCCAGCAACGATAAGATATAAATAGGCCGAAATGAAAAAGAATCCTGTTAGCAAAACCGGCAATACAAAGGGCTTTTTGTTCTTTATATTTCTAATCGTCCAGCCGAGGCATAGAAAAAAAAATGGGATGGCACCAACATAGATACCTCCGAAAATGTAGGGATTTACGTTGTAGTTTTCGCCCAGGCTTAAAAACCATGTTTTAAAGATTTCCCACCATTCCATTAACTAAAAATTTTATAAGCAGTTTGCAATAATTGTTTAATTGTATTAGTTAAACTTCCCTCTTTATGTTTCGCAATAATTAGCTGGTTGATGCGCGAAGCCACCGGGTAAGGATAGATCTTATTAAAGATAGCATTTACAGATAATTCACTGGTATTGGCCAAAATTAGTTCCTGGATAATTTCCCCCGCATGGGGCGCAACCATGGTGCCACCCAGTATTTTTTCCTTTTTAAATATTCCACCTTTGCTGATAAATAAAATTGTTTTGGCGTATTGGTAATGGTCTACCACCGCCCGGTCATCCTCCTCAAAATTTTGCTCTAATTTTTTATAAGAAATATTTCTTTCTATTAGTTGCTTTTCATTCAGGCCGAAGCTGGCGAGTTCGGGATCGGTAAAGGTTACCCACGACAGATGATCGTTGTTCAGTTTCTTTTTGAGGGGTGAGAAAAAGTTGTTCAATAAAATACGCCCGTGAAATTCTGCAGCATGTGAAAACATCAGGTCTCCAGCTATATCGCCACAAACAAAAATATTTTTATTGGTGGTACGCAGGTATTTATCTTTTATAATTTTATTGTCCTTTATGCCAATTCCGGCTTTATCCAATTGTAAAGCGCCCAAATCCAACGTTCTTCCGATGCTAACAAACACTGCATCAAAGGATAGAACTTCGGATGTGCCATCATTGCATTTTATGGATGCCACGCCCGGAGAAATAAAATGATCCACATCTGCGTTGAAAATAAATTCGATCCCTTCTTTCCGTAATTGTTTTAAAAGTATATCGGCCATAGTTTCATCGTCATGTGATAAAATTCTGTTGCCATGTTGGATCACGGTTACTTTGCTTCCCAGCCGGTTCATGGCCTGAGCAATCTCAATTCCTATTGGACCCGCACCTATTACCAACAGTTTTTCGGGTAGGTCATTAATATGAAATATACTTTCGTTATCGTAATAGGTCACCTTTTCAACGCCCGGGACTTTTAATTTTTTTGGTCTGGATCCGGTGGCGATGACTATTTTCTTTCCAGTGTATTTTTTATCGTTTACAGCTATTTCGTTTTTGCCGATAAATAGTGCATTGCCAAGCGCTACATCAACTCCCTGTTCCTGTAACCATTTTGCATTTTCGTGTTGCCGAATTATTTCCTGCCGTTCATACACATAATCGATCGCTTTTTTAATATCAATTTTTCCGGAAACATTTAATCCAAAGTTTGCAGCAATTTTCGCATCATGGGCAATCCTCGAAACATGGATCAATGCCTTGCTGGGCACACAACCATCGTTCAGACAATCGCCGCCAATATCTTCATCCGTTTTAGAAACCATCAAAACCTTGAAGCCGGCTTTGGCCATAAATAGACCAACAGTCAATCCGCCGGATCCTGAACCAATTACAATTGTATCATAGATTTTTTCGGTCATATTTTATTAGTGAAGTTATGCGATAGTATTCTCTTTTTGGTCAAAATAAAACGTAAAGCAGATCAAAAAGTAACCTATCACTTATAAATAGTCGCTTAAAGAAAAAAGCCTTACGAGTAGATTATTTAACATATGAAACACTCATTAAGAACTACTGGTTTTTGCACAATTTTTTTAGCTATTATGACTTATTTACTACAATCTGAAGGAAAAGACGTACCAAGCCGATATTTGACTGGAAGTGAAACGGTCCACCTCTAACAGGTAAAGAGGCTATTACCTCAATCTTCAGGGATTTATCGATATTTTTTTTCTTTAAACGGATTAACTCCGGAAATAATGAACCGGCTTTTCACTATACGCAAGGTCGGCGGCATTGTGATAGGCCTTTTCCATTTCCTTAACCCTTTGCATGATGTCCCCGGGTTTTACAAAGTTTCCTGTGCTAAATGTTTCCAAGTTCATCAGTGTTAATTCCTATCCCAAGTATTCTGATAAATTTGGTAAAAACTAATGGCCAGAGATGACCGTATCGGATTTATTATTGATGCAAAATAGGGGAGGGGTACAGCTAGCTGATCAGGGAGTCCTTTAAGTATTCCATTTTACTTTAGCATTAATTACCTAAGGGATAAAATATTACCAATTTCTATGATGAATTGGATTTTAAAAATGATTATTTGTAGTTTGAAATCAAGGAGATGAATCGATAATAAATATTGACTCCGGAATGAACCTTTTAGTTGCTGAATCAACCAATTTTTGTCCTACAGAGGTATCGATTTTTTGTGTAGTTCAACATTATTCGCACAGCATTGAATAAATCCAGTTTAAAATTATAGTTTTTGAATAATTTAATAAAAAGACTGTTTGTGGGAACTTTATATTTATTTCAATTCAGTTTTGTAAAAGAGCAGTGTTATATTAAATCAATCTTTTATATAATTATGCTCTGTAAAATCCAGGTTTTTACTTACCTCTTTTATCCAAAGACGAGCAATTAATTCATGACCGACAGGCATTGGGTGAATTCCATCCCAAATCCAATATTTGGCGGGAGCTTTTTTGCAAGCATCCAAAAAAGGCTGTTGCAATTCAATAAAAATGGCATCGTATGTTTCAGCTAATTGCCTTACAATTTTTTGCATTTCTGAAATCACCCTTAGATAGGATTCTGTCTTTTCTTTCGTCCAGTCAATTCTAGCCATATCATAAGAAGGGAGAATGAAAGGTTCACACAGAACAATTTGAGTATTAGGTAGCGTTTTTGTGGTTTTGTCTAAAACTTCAATATATGTTTCCTCCCATTTTTTAATGGAGTATTCATTTTCTATAATCTTTGGCACATCATTCACACCAATTAAAATACTTAGTACATCGGGGTTCAGGTCAATGGTATCTTGTTGCCACCGAGCATTTAAATCCTGTATTTTATTTCCGCTATTGCCTCTGTTATAAAACATTAAGTCTTCGTTTACATAATCGTACCAAAGACGACTCGCTATCAGATATGCGTATCCATGCCCCATTAAATGATTCCAATCCCAATCATTGTCGCGTAAGCGTTTTCCATCGGTAATTGAGTCCCCTTGGAACAGAAATGTTAAACCCTTTCTTTTTCTATTTTTAAGATAATGTTTATTGTGATTTTTTGCCATAAGAATACTTGGCGAACTTATTATACCTAACCCAGTTACTCCTATGTTCAAAAAAAACTTTCTTCGTGATTTTTGCATTGATTCTGTATCTTTAATATTTGTGTTTCCCTTCATTATTTTCGCTAACGTTTAGGGTTGGTTTAGTGCGGGATTCTGAGGCACTTTCCACCATCATGTTTTACGAATTTAAAACCTATACAAACCTTTAAAACTTGCATGCATTATATCATGTGCCAGTTGCTGTGTTTATTTTATTTGACATCGATCAAATTTTGTTTTAATAACTGCCACGTTTCGTATTACCGCTGTTACGGGTTATTTTTTTTTTTGAGCACTGACGTTAGCAGTTCCCAGTGGATTCGGACGTAGACGATTCCACCGTAATAGGGTTATACATCATTATCAGCTTTTTTTCTTCCATTTGATTCCTGTCAAAAAACAATCTCTAGGGTAGTAAATTGGGATATGAGTTAATTCGGGGTCCATTCAAGGGTATTCAATAAAACCTTTAGGAAATTCGAATTTTTATAATCTGATACCTCATGCCCAGCCTGATAATAAAATACCATCCCTTTGCCTTTTTGACTATACCAACCTGAAGTTGGTTGAATTCTTGATCCATCTTCAGTTCTAAAACCAAATAAAATTGTTCTTTGGTCATCTTTGAAACGTTGATTCAGAAATAACTCCGTATTTATTAGTTGAAAAGAACTAAACGTCCCATCGTAAATTGAATCATATTCAGAATTAAATGTGGTGATTTTTTCATATTTAATTCCATTACTGGTAATAAAATGTCCTGGATGCAAATTCACCATGGAATAGGTCAAATTAGCTAATACCTTCCATGGATATTCTTTATGGTCCCTTGGAAATAATTCTATCCCTAAAAAGTCAAGCCATTGGGGATTTTTCATTTTTGAAGACGAAATACCATGATGCAGTACAATTAATGACCCACCATTCATCGTGTAATCAATTAATGCGCGTTCAGTTCTGGGAGAGTGTGTTTTATGAATATACATGAAAACAAAGTCAAAACCGGATAAACCGGATTCAATTTCTTCTTCATCTGCTTTATTAATGATGTAACCATGTTCCGTCAAGCCGTCTGCCAAGACGTCCATTTGAGGCCATGTGTCAGAAATAATTAAAACCTTATTCTTTTGTGCAAAAACTGAAATAGGTATTAATACCATTAGTACCAACAAATATTTAAATGGTAGTGATAGTGATTGTGATTTTTGATCCATATTATTAAAGTTTTTTTATAGTCACCAGATACTCAAAGTCCTTTTTTTCTTCCCCTTAATTAATTATCAATTTCGGGGTTTTACTTTTTTATTTTAAAAGCCAAAAATTTAATATTTCGCTATCGCGCAATTTTCAATTTGGCGGTCTTTGCTAATAAGCACTAACCTTTCAGTTTAGCACTTGCTTGCTATGTTTTACGCACGTTGTTACCTGCAGTATTTTGTGCTATTATTTATTCAAGAATTCGTTTAAAAACGCCATCGCAAACCTTGAATTCAATACATTCCCTTTGCCTAAATCAAAAGAGTTACTTAAGTTTTGGCTGTTTGCCAAAATTACTAAAGTCAAATCCTTTTCAAGAACTTTGAGGTATAGTCCTGAATAGGCGTTTGGTTGTAACCCATAGTGCCAGACTAAAGTATGTCCATTATATTTCTGAATGAACCAACCATAACCGTAAGGTGAAAGGCTTTTATCTGCCAATTCAAAAGGTTTTAGGACCTTCTCTTTATTTTCATTTGAAATTACGATGTTATTGTTAAAAGCCCTGTCAAATAGCAATATGTCCTTAGCAGAAAAAACTAGGCCAGCTCCAGCGTTTAAAGCAAGGTGAGGAAATTCACTTCTTTCAAAGTATCCATCAGCATCAATTGTATAGGGCAAGGCAATTTTGTCCAACACCAATTTTTTTGATTTGTCTAATTGCGAGGGGGCTGAATGTTTTAGGTTCAGCTTTTTAATAACCAAACTATCAACCCATTTATCAAAAGTCAGGTGCGTTACATTCTCCACAACATCAGATAGCATTCCGAAGAGGAAGCCATTGTATTTATAAGCTGTACCAGGAATATTCTCAGCGGTATGTGAAAAATGATGTTTTAATAGGATGTCATCACGTTCAGGGTGATACTGATCCAAGAGAAAGGTATATTCTGGCATTTCATCATTGAAATACTCTAGTATTCGTTCGCAGCTTCGAACATAGTCGGGGTAATAGTCCTTAATTTTCCAATTCAAATCAATTTTTTTTTCTTCTACCAAATGCATTAAAATTGTTGAAAAAATCGGTTTGGTCAATGAAGCAATTCGTAAAGGTGTATCACCAGTCATTGGAATTTCTTCCTCAATGTTCGCCATTCCAAAACCTCTAATTAAGTGTATCGAATCATTAATAGAAATTCCGATACTAATTCCTGGAATCTTATATTCTATTCGCAAAGAATCTACTTGTTGCTCAAAAAAAGAATTAGCTGGTTGCTCAGATTGAGTAATTTTAGTTGTAGTATTTCTTTTCTTTGATTCACATGAAGCAAAAATAATGACACAAAGTAGAAGTGTGAATTTACTCATATTTTAAATGTGTTGCCTAACGGTCAGTATAAGAATAGTAGCCGACTGCGGGCTTTACTCCTATCAAGATATTAGTGAATTGAAGCGTGCTACAATGCTTTGATTTATTGTTGTTATGGCTATTGTTTTTATACTTTATTATGAGTTTTTTTACTTCTCAATATTTTTACAATACGATTATATACGATTTCTGATAAATTCCAGGTGTATCCACCACTTGTATTTACAAACTGAACAACGACCGCATCAATATCTTTGTGATACCTGGCAATACTAGAGTATCCTGGCAATAATCCTGTATGTTCATATTCATAAATAGATGAATAAATAGCTTGTTCATTATCATTTAGCAAAGAGCCATCGTTCAATGCCCTCAAAAATGTTCCCACATCTTCTGCCGTAGCTACCATTGAGCCGCTAGGGTTTATAAAATCATTATACTTTAAATCGCCATCATAACCTATGTTATACCCACTCATAACGTTGTTTAAATCCACTTCATTTAACAAGCTGTAAGTGTTATTCAGTTTAATCGGTATCAGAATTTCCTTCTTTATATATTGGTGATGGTTATATCCCATTGTTTTATCAAGGATTTCGCCTATCAACAAATAATTCGTATTTGAATAACTATATTTTTTATCAGGTTCAAAGTCAGCAGGCTTATCCAGTACCAACTCTAAATTTTGTCCGCTTTCTTTCGGTGGGTTTTCCCAATAGCCGGGCGTGTCGGTAAAATTGGGGATTCCACTTCTATGCTGCACCATCATTCTCAAGTTAATTTTATCAGCATTTTCAATTCTTTCTACAAGTTCCGGAAGGTAATCAGCTAGCGTTTTATCCAAAGACAAATGTTTGTCATTTACCAATTTAGCGACAGCTACAGCAACATATAGCTTGCTAATACTGCCAATCTTGAATAAGGCTTTTGGGTCGGCAGAAATTTTATTTTTTCGGTCATGCCAGCCTGCGGCATAAAACTCCGGGGGTTTCCCAGCCTGGTCCACGTAAACAATCATTCCATCTAATCCAAGATCAATTGCTTCATTTACTTGTTTCTGAACCGTATCAGGTAATGGTAAAATCCAAGCCTTTACTAAAATCCAAGGTACGAACCACAAAGAGCTTATGCTTACAATAATAAATACTATTCTGAGTATTCGTTTTGTTTGTTTTTTTGACATACTATTTCAGGACGATGCGTTTTTTAATTGCTCATAACAATTACATATGGGTATTAACTATATATCACTTATAGAAACTAAGATAACAAATCCTTTATATCTATGAACGACTTATTCGCCACATGCGTGTAGAATTCAGTCGGTTTAGTAGTACTATGACCTTGAAGAAATGGTATATGCCTTAAATCGGTTCCAGTTTCCAAAAGATGTGTTGCAAAGCTCTGTTTATGCATGTGAGGTATCAACATTTGGATAGGTCACCCTTTGCAGAATAGATTTTTGGTGCAGAAAAATTCTTGGAGTTGGACAAATGGTGTTCTAAATCGTGTTCACTTTTGTGTTCAAAAGAAATAATTTCGTTGAATGAAGGCATAAAAAAACGGATTGGCAGTAACCAATCCGTTGATTTTTAAAAACTTAATTTCTGTAGCGAGAGCGGGGCACGATTCTCCGACCTCCGGGTTATGAATTTGAAAAATCTCTAATCAACCTCCTTTAATGTACTTGAATTTAGAAAATCGTTTACTGTATTAATACTAAATTTTAACCAAAAAAAACTGTATATAATAATATTCCAAATCCGTATTAATAATTGATATGGAAGGCTTTGGGATGTTGAGAAAAGATTTATATTATTTTGTTGAAAATACTTCAATGTTAATTGTCTTCTAACCAATTTTTTAGTATATTAATACTATTATAATTCGTTGCCCTAATAGAATATTGTTTTATTGAATTGTAGTTAAATAACCTAGCTAACAAAATGTGCAATGAAAAGAATATTATCTTCCTTATTTATCATAATCCCACTTTTCCTGTTTGTAATTGGTTCATGCTCCAAAGAAAAAATTTCCGTTTATAAATTTACAGGTGATGTATCTCCTGTAGACGGAGGAACTATTAGCCCTAAGCAAGGTACATTTGATTCAGGAGAACAGGTGACCATATCAGCAACTCCTTCTAATGGATTCTATTTTAAAAATTGGAGTGGTGATATTACAGGAACAAATAATCCCTATTCACTTACTATAAAATCGGATACAGAGGTTATCGCCGTTTTTGAAAAAGACGATACAGATGGTGACGGTGTTCCAAACGATATAGATAAGTGTCCTGGAACGTCTACCGGGGAAACTGTAAATGCGGATGGCTGTTCGGAAAGTCAAGAAGATTCTGATGGAGACTCTGTATTTGATGATGTAGACCAATGTGCAGATACGCCAGAGGGCGAAACAGTGGATGAAGCCGGTTGTTCCATTAGCCAGAAGGACACTGACCTTGATGGTATTACTGATGATCTAGATGAATGCCCGGACACGGGTCAAGGGTTGACAGTTGATGTTAAAGGTTGTGCAGAAAATCAGCAAGATTTGGATGGTGATGGTGTTCTGAACGATTTAGATCTGTGTCCTGGAACTCCCCAGGGAGAACCCGTTAATAGCAATGGTTGTTCTTCGTCTCAGACAGATTCTGACGGAGATTCTGTTACTGATGAGCTTGATCAGTGTCCAGACACCCCATCGGGAGAAACGGTTGATAATGAAGGTTGTTCTGATAGTCAAAAGGACACGGATGGAGATGGAGTAACTGATAATCTAGATCAATGTCCAAATACCCCTTCTGGAGACCCAGTGAACTCGAATGGATGCTCTTCTACCCAAACTGATTCAGACGGCGACACTGTTACTGATGATTTAGATCAGTGTCCTAATACTCCAACAGGAGAAATAGTAGATGCTCAAGGATGCTCAGGTAGTCAAAAGGACTCGGATAGTGATGGGGTCACAGATGATATTGATTTATGTCCTGGAACACCATCAGGTGAAACCGTAGATTCCAACGGCTGTTCTGCGACCCAGACCGACTCAGCTCCTTCAGTAGTAATCTTTGACCAGGCACCAGCGCCTAACGCAACAAATGTGAATACACCTATTATAATTAGTTGGTTGGCATCCACTGATGCCGAAGGTGATGCTATTACCTATGATGTGTATTTAGGAACGAATTCCACAAGCTTAGATTTAGTCAGTTCAAATCAAACCAGTCTATCGTTCACTTCAACCGAACTTGAATTGGGAACAACCTACCATTTTCGTGTAGATGCAAAATCAACTACTCACGTGACTTCAGGTGAAGTAAGAAATTTTGAGTCTTCATACACTGGATCATTCACGGACAACAGGGATAGTCATGTTTATGGAACAATTAAAATTGGAACTCAAGTTTGGATGACGGAGAATTTAGTCTACATTTCTACAGGATCATACAGTTACAACGATAATACATCCAACGATGCAGACTATGGCCGTCTGTATGAATGGGCCGATGTACAAGCTGCAATTCCTACAGGCTATCACTTGCCTACGGATGATGAATGGAAAACGTTGGAAACTGAATTGGGAATGCCTGCAAGTGATCTTAATATTACTGGCGAAGCAACAATAAGAGGGACAGACCAAGGCACAAAAATGAAATCGGGAGGATCCTCTGGATTGAATTTTCCAATGTCTGGATACAGAGATGGAGGCACTTATAGTTCAATAAACAATAGAACCTACTTGTGGGTAAACACTGATGCAGGGGGTGGAAATATCTTCAGAAGAAAAATTGAAGCTGCAAGTCCATCTTGCTTCAGGTTTACAAATTCAGCCGGAACTTTTGCAATTAGCGTACGTTTGGTAAAGAACTAATAACAGCACATAGTATTAGATACCTCTCAATGAAAATTTAGAAAAAATATTGTACATCAAATAATGAGATTTATTTTACCTATGCCTAAAATTGGTTAGTAAGGTGGTTTTGTCTGCCCATGAGCCATATTCTGTCTTATCAGGGAATAAAATCACCTTATAAACTTCTGCTTAAGCCCGGCTTTGAATCCTGTGGCCATCCAAATAAATTAAGGAAAAAGGATACTCATGATAATAGCAGTTTTTTCAGACTCTAAAATAGCCAACGTCTCAATTGTAGATTCTTTAATTAAGTATAATCCAAAAAAGAGCATTGTTGTAATACAAAATCAGACTCTTTGGTGATTTTATGCATCCAATCGATGTGTCGAAAGAGATTGTTAGCCCTTTTTCCTGTAACATCCTAGGTCAATTTTATTTTTAAGGAAATGGAAGGCATAAAAAAACGGATTGACAGTAACCAATCCGTTGATTTTTAAAAACTTAAGTCTTGTAGCGAGAGCGGGGCACGATCCCGCGACCTCCGGGTTATGAATTTGGAAAAAAGTCTAAATAAACCCCTATTATGTACTTAATTTTATAAAATCGTTTACTGTATTAATAGTAAATTTTAACCAAAATACATTGTTAATAATAATAATAATAATCCAAATCAATCTAAATAATAGATAAATTTTCAAGAATTACCGTTTATACCACATTGTTGGAATTACATCGAAGTTAATAGACTTCTTACCAATTTTTCCATAAATTCCAACCATTATAATTCGCTGCGTCAATAGAATATCCTTTTATTGAGTTGTAGTTTAATAACCTACCTAACCAAATTTACAATGAAAAGAATATTATCTTCCTTAATTATTATAATCCCACTTTTCCTGTTAGTAAATGGTTCATGCTCCAAAAAAGATGAAATTACCGTTTATGACTTTGCAGGAGATGTATTTCCTGTAGATGGAGGAACTATCAGCCCTAAGCAAGGGTCATTTGAATCAGGAGAAAAGGTGACCATAACGGCAGTTCCTTCAAATGGATTCTATTTTAAAAATTGGAGTGGCGATATTTCAGGAACAAATACTCCCTATTCAATTACAATAACATCGGATACAGAGGTTATCGCTGTTTTTGAAAAAAACGATACGGATGGTGATGGTGTTCCGGACGATATAGATAAGTGTCCTGAAACGTCTGCCGGGCAAACTGTAAATGTTGATGGTTGTTCGGAAAGTCAAGAAGATTCTGATGGAGATTCTGTATTTGATGATGTGGACCAATGTGCAGATACGCCAGAGGGCGAAACGGTCGATAATGAAGGTTGTTCTGAAAGTCAAAAGGACACGGATGGAGATGGAGTAACAGATGATCTAGACCAATGTGCAGATACACCAGAGAGCGAAACTGTAAATGTTGATGGTTGCTCTGGTAGTCAAATGGATACTGATGGAGATGGAGTAACAGATGATCTAGACCAATGTGCAGATACGGCACAGGGCGAAACGGTTGATAATGAAGGTTGTTCTGGTAGTCAAAAGGACACCGATGGGGATGGGGTAAGTGATAATCTAGACCAATGTCAAAATACTCCTTCCGGAGAAGAAGTGAGCTCGAACGGATGCTCTGCTACCCAAACTGATTCAGACGGGGACACTGTTACAGATGATCTAGACCAATGTGCAAATACGCCACAGGGCGAAACGGTCGATAATGAAGGTTGTTCTGAAAGTCAAAAGGACACGGATGGAGATGGAGTAACAGATGATCTAGACCAATGTGCAGATACGCCACAGGGCGAAACGGTTGATAATGAAGGTTGTTCTGATAGTCAAAAGGACGCGGATGGAGATGGAGTAACAGATGATCTAGACCAATGCGCAGATACGCCACAGGGCGAAACAGTTGATAATGAAGGTTGTTCTGATAGCCAGAAAGATAGCGATTCAGACGGGGTTACAGATGATAATGATGAATGTCCTGGAACAGTATCTGGAGCGACTGTTAATGCCCAAGGTTGCTCGGACACCCAGGTAGATTCGGATGGAGATACTGTTAATGATGATTTAGACCAGTGTCCAAATACACCTACTGGCGAATCCGTTGATTCCCAGGGTTGTTCAGATAGTCAGAAAGATAGTGATTCTGATGGTGTTACTGACGATAATGATGAGTGTCCTGCTACGGTATCCGGGGAGACAGTGAATGCTCAGGGGTGTTCAGCGGCCCAATTGGACTCCGATGGTGATGGTGTTGCAGATGATATTGATTTATGTCCGGGAACACAATCCGGTGCTACCGTAGATGCCAACGGCTGTTCTGCCGCCCAGACCGACTCAGCTCCTTCAGCGGCTATATTTGACCAGGCACCAGCGCCTAACGCAACAAATGTGAATACACCTGTTTCAATTAGTTGGTTGGCATCCACCGATGCCGAAGGAGATGCCATTACTTATGATGTGTATTTAGGAACGAATTCAGCAAACTTAGATTTAGTCAGTCCTAATCAAACCACGCTATCCTTCACTTCAACCGAACTTGAATTGGGAACCACCTACCATTTTCGGGTAGATGCAAAATCAACTACTTTCGTGACTTCAAGTGAAGTGAGAAGTTTTGAGTCTTCATTCACTGGATCATTCACGGACACCAGAGATGGTCATGTATATGGAACAATTAAAATTGGATCCCAAGTTTGGATGACGGAGAATTTAGTCTTCAATTCTACAGAATCATACAGTTACGACGATAATTCATCCAACGATGCAGACTATGGCCGTCTGTATGAGTGGGCTGTTGTACAAGCTGCAACTCCTACGGGATGGCACTTGCCAACGGATGATGAATGGAAAACTTTGGAAACTGAATTAGGAATGCCCGCAAGTGATCTCAATATTACTGGTGAATCAACACCAAGAGGGACAGACCAAGGCACACAAATGAAATCTGGAGGATCGTCAGGATTGAATTTCCCAATGGCCGGATATAGAGATGGAAGCTCTTACTTCTCAATAAACATCAATACGTATTTGTGGGTAAACACGGATGAAGGGGGTGGAAATATTTTCAGAAGAAAAATTAACATTTCAAGTCCATCATGCTTCAGGTTTACAAATTCAGCCGACACCTTTGCAATTAGTGTACGTTTGGTAAAGAACCAATAACAGAACATTGTTTTGGATAACTCCCAATGAAAATTCATCTAAATATTTGACGGACAATATTTAGATGAATTTTTTAACAAATGCCTAAAATTAATTAGTAAGGTGGTCTTGTCTGCCAATACACCATACTCCGTCTTATTCGGGAACAAAATCACATAAAACCATGTGGAGGATTAAGAAATTTTTGGTTAAGTCCAACTTTAGATTCTGTTGCAATCCAAATAAATTAAGGAAAAAGGATGCTTATGATAATAGCAGTTTTTTCAGATTCTAATATGACCACGGTATCAATTGTAGATTCTTTTATTAAGTGTAATCCAAAAAGGAATTGGCGTAATACAAAATCAAACTCTTTGTTATTCTTATGGATTCAGTTGATGTACGGATAGGATACTTGATTATCCATTTCCCTTTAACACTATCCTATATCATTATAAATCTTTCCCAATAGTTGTATGTGAGATAAATGATAAGGCAGAACAATTTGTCTTAGATTTCATGTTTTGTTCATTTTTTGCATCGCCCAAAAAACGAACCAAAATCCCGATAACTATCGGGAGTAGGCTGATTTTCCTTTTCTTGAAATCTACGGACTTTTCACTGCCGCAGCGTCCAGGCCGCTTTCACTAAGGTGAAATGCTCTATGGACGCCTTCCTTCTCCCAATGTGGAAACCCCTTGATTTGCTATGAAAATAAAAATAGGCCGAAAACGAAAACCTAAACCTAAACGAGAAGCTTATCGTTGGTCCTCCTGATCCGCAGAGGACCGAAACGAAAATGTAACGATTTACATTTATGTCTAGGGGCCAGCTGGCGCGTTGGCCACTGCTACGGCTGGCTCCTCTAAACATAAGGTACACCGTACCTTAGTTTTTCGGCCCTGTTCGTTTTATTCATTGCCTGTCCATTTTCGAATAAGGTATTCATGAAATCATCTTTTGGCTTAATGATAATCCTGAATCGTATTATGTGCGAAAATTGCATACAAGCCAAGCAATCGAAGATTCACAAAAAAAAATTAAAAACATTAATACCTTCCTTTAAAAAAAAAGAATCCTTTGAATAGTGGTGAACAACTTGTATAAACACAACATTTAATCCTTATCCATCATTATCTTACGGAAATAGAAGGCATAAAAAAACGGATTGGCAGTAACCAATCCGTTGATTTTTAAAAACTTAAGTTTTGTAGCGAGAGGGGTGCACGATCCCGCGACCTCCGGGTTATGAATTCCTGCTTGTTTTTCATAACTCCCTAAATACGGGGCCTCCCAGATGCTAATTTATAAAAACGTGTTCCAAAACGTGTTCAGTTTTGTGTTCACTATTGTTAGTGATAATTTTAAAGCAAATTAGTTGAATTCTTGGAGCGAAACTATTTATTTGGAAATAAAATGTTTCTAGTTAATATTGACAATATTGATTTTCAAATAATACCTAATTATATCTTTGTTTTACTAGGATTATGATAAGTTATGAACCAATGTAATTATTCCATACAAATCCCTTTGATTACAGCCAGATTCATGATGAAATTTAATCAATCCGACCCCATCATTTTAACACGTATATTTGTTTTTTGTATACATATTTCAAGACGGGTCAAACTATTGTACAACGGTTTTGTGCATGAGTAGTAGCTAATTTAAAACCGTCATTTTTCAGAAAGGAATTTACAAAATAAAAAGTAATAGCGAATTGAATTGAATATCAAATCGCTATTACTTATACAAGTAGTGGGTCACAGTATTCATTCACTTACTTTGTAGTTCCCAGGCGTAAACTCAAAAGTTTTCATAAGTCTATTCCAAGTATTACTTTGAGAAATAGCGAGTGTTAAATAGCAAATCTCTTCTTTAGAAAAGTGACTACTCAAATTATCAAATAATTCTTGAGAAATTGGACTACTTTTTAGTTTTGTTAAGGTGTCAGTAAATGACAATACAAGTCTCTCTTTTTCTAAGAAATAAGGAGTTTCTTCCCAAACACATAAAGAGGATAATCGTAGTTCCGTTTCTCCTAAATGTTTCAACTCTTTGTAGTGCATATCTACACAATAGGCACAACCATTTATTTGAGCTGTTCTTAACCTTATCATTTCTATCAATTTTTTGTCTAATGTAGAATTGATAATCGAGTCTTCAATAATTCTTAAATTTTCAAACATTCCATTTGGGATGTCTTGATACGTAATTCGTTCCATAATTTTATTGTTGAATGATTTATGAAACAAATTTATGGAGTCTCTTTTCTGTTATGATTAAGGTATCTTAAGAAGAGAAATTTTTAACTTTTTCTCAGTTCGCTTAAGTATTCTGGTGTAATTTCTAAGTATGATGCTATCATATATTGCGGAACTCTTTGGCTGAAATCTGGAAAATTGCTTATTAAATCATCATATCTATTTTTACTTTTCATTTGTAAATAAATGTCGTTTTTACGTTGAGTTGCAATCAACATATTTTCAGTAATAATTCTGAATAGTCTTTCGAGTTTTGGAATAGAGAAAAAGAGTCTTTCTAATTTATCTTTGTCAATTGTCAATATTTCAGTTTTCTCCAGTGCTTGAATAGATAATGCAGAGGGAGTTTCTTTTATAAAACTTTCCATACTTGTTACCCACCAATTTTGAATGGCGAATTGAGTTATTTTTTCATTCCCTTTATTGTCAATATAAAATGAACGAACTAAACCACTTATTATAAAATATCTATTTGTGCAAATTTTCCCTTCACGAAGAATATAATCTTTCTTTTGAAATGTTTTCTGTGTTAATTTTGAAAATATTTCATCTATTTCAGCATCACTAAATTTAACATATCGATTTAAATATGTTTTGATTTGGTCTTTCATTTAGGATGATTTTTTTTATGCCTAACGTTTAGTATAAGAGCCGTAGCGGATTAAAACGCACTTGCTTTTCGGATAACAATATACTGAATTAAAAGCAATAGCGGTTCGAGTTTGCATCCGAACCGCTATTGCCTTTATACATCTTTGATAGCCACTGTTTATTTATTCAATATGAGTAAATATCTTATTTACAATTTTCCAATTACTATCAATATTAGCTAGTGATAAATAATCATAATAATTAAACCCTAGCATTGGAACATGTAATTTAGCCATTGCAATTTTACCCATAATATCTATTCCAATTATTTTCATTTGGAAAGATTCGTCCAAATCTTTTGGGCTTTGTCTATTCTCGACTCCATCTAGATATTCTTTTATGTTTTTAAAATATTCAATTTCTTTTATATCTCCATATATATTTACATTCTCGTTAAAACAGGCTTCAAGTTTTGCTCTATCTCCATTGAAAATTCCCATGAAGTAATTGGTAATCAAATTTTCAATTTCTTTTATATTCTTATTATACATGATTATTTATTTTAGATTGTGTGTCCGACAGTATGACCGCCAGCCACATTAATGGTTTCTCCTGTTACAAAATTCGATGTAGCCAAGTAATAAGCTGCTTCTGCAATTTCATTTGCTTCTCCAATTCTATTCAGCAAGTGTAATCCAGCTAAACTATCGGCATCTTCAATTCCAATTTTGCCTTGTAGTGGACTTCTGATAATTCCTGGAGCGATTGTATTAACCTTGATATTGTTTTTTCCAAATTCTGCAGCTAATTGTCTCGTTAAAGAATGGATAGCGCCTTTACTTGTTAATGGTGCTGTTGCAGGAAATCCATCTATTGCATGTTCTACTAAAACAGTTCCTATGTTAATTATTGAACCATCTTGTTGTTTTATCATTTGAGGAATAGCCGCTTGAGAGGTGAAATATGTTCCTTTCAGGTTTACGTTCCAATAAAGGTCTAAATCTTTTTCTTCAACATCTAAAAAGGGTTTTGGAGCAAATACTCCAGCATTATTAATTAAAACATCAACAGAGTTAAATTTTTTTATTGCCAAAGCAATAAGGTTTTGACCTGTTTCTTTTTTGCTAATGTCTCCAGCTAAGTAAATTGCATTAGAAGGAGAACCAAATTCATTGTAAGCCTTTCTTAAATTTTCTTCATTTGAAGAGTTCATTACAACATTACTTCCTCGTGTTATAAAATATTTTGCAATTTCTTTACCAATTCCTGAGGATGCTCCAGTAATGATTACCGTTTTGTTTTTCATTTTCCTTATTTTTTAGTTCCTAAATATTGCTTCCCATTTACTCCCCAATTTGCTATTGGTACTTCATCAATAACTACATGGGTTGTTTGTGGATTTTTGTCAAGTATGTCAACCACTAGTTGCGTAGCACCTTCTATTAATTGACGTTTTTGTTCTTGTGTTACTTGTTCGTCAGTAACTCTAATGTTGATGTATGGCATAACTTTATTCTTAAATTATTTGTTATGCAAAGCTGATAAGAACCTAATTTTTCTGAAAGGAGATTTGTCACTTCTTTGGAGTGATGTAGGTCACATTAAGTGATGAAAAGAAGAAATAGAATTATGAATTTAATCTACTAAGTGTTTCTCTAGAAACACCTAAATAAGCAGCGATCATTTTTTTAGGAACACGTTGAAAAAGTTTTGGATATTGCTCTAGAAGTAAGTCGTAACTTTCTTTAGTTGAGTTTTTTAACAACGATAAAATTCTGTTTTGAAGCGAAATTCGCCCAATTTTACTTTTTTTAGCCCAAAAACGTTCCATTTTGTGCATCTTAGCAGTTAGCTTATCCCTATTTTCGAAAGATATATACAGTAATTCACTATCCTCTATACAGTCGATAGAAGTTTTGGATTTGGTTTGCTTTACAAAAGATTCATAATCGGTAATCCACCAATTTTCCATTCCAAATTGGAGGATATGTTCTTTTCCTGTATTGTCAACAAAGTAGCTTTTTAGGCAACCTTTTATTATCCAGTATTCTTTGTCGACAATTTCTCCTTCTTGAACAATATATTGATGTTTACGCTTATATATATGCTCAAAATGGCTCAACACAAAATCAAATTCCTCATCTGTAAGGCTAATTACTTCTTCAATATGTTGTCTTAGAGGATGCATCATTTTAATTGTTGTTAGCGGTTTGAATAAATGGTCGTTTTAATGCCATTTATTTAGTGTTATGTGCTTTTAATATTTCTTATTATGAAGATGAATTTCATTATTTGGAAATTTAAATCCAGACAGCAATTATTTCGCTATATATAATTTCTAATAGCTCCAATACGAAGGGCCACTCTCTATAAAATAGATAGGAGTTTCTTTGACGAATTCTCCCAACCAATCGGCACAAAATTTCATACCATATTCCTCTGAGTTAATATGTCCGATTAAAATAATCGCTTTTTTCCTACCCTGTGACACCGCATCCCTGACGTATTCATAAGTTTCCCATTGTGGCACTTCTCCAGCAACCACAACATCAACACTACTTTTTCGGAGTTGTCTGATATGTGCTTCACTACCTGATGCCCCAGGGACATATACAACACTAGATAACTTCATTTTAGGATCTCCGACTACATCAAAACTATTTCCTGGAAATGCCTCCTTTAAATTTTTTAATAGATCGTTCAAAGTGATTTGGGAAAATGTAAATTGGTACGGATTATCCGTTACACGATTATTTTCCCAACCGAGTTTTTCCACCATTCCGGAAATAATACCATCCGGTTTGATGCGATGAATGTAGTCGTGGAACCGCCAGACTACAAGTTTATTATCATCTATAAATTTCTTTTTTTCTAGGTATACGGAATCATTTTGAAATTGTGCAGTATTATCTAAATGATTATAATACAAAGGTTCGTGTACAATTATAAGATTGCAATCTTTTTTAACGGCCTTTCTTAAAACATCCATAGTAGCAAACATACAGGTAACTATACCTTTAACGGGTGTTTCTGGATTTCCTTCTTTAATAAGGTCTACCGTGTTGGGGACTAGGGCAGCATTCGTATGCCTGATGATAGTTTCTATCATTTGTCCTGAAGTAGTTACTTTCTCTTTAGAGCTGTCTTGCCCAAAAAGAAATATTGGGAAGACGCTAATTATAAGGTTAAATACTATTTTCATTAGTATATGGTATGATTTGAAGTGTTTATAGCTCATAACGGTCTCGTATAACTGTCAGTTACGGATTAATATGCGTTAATTTTCGATTTAGCACTAGCTTTAGTAATTCCGAGTGGATTCGTACGTAGTCAAATCCGTTGTAATTGCGGTTATTCATTGTTACCTGCTGGATTTTTTATTTTAATATTTTTTTTAAAGTATTTTTCGCTGAAAGTATTGCTCCTTCCATATAGCCAGAGAATTCATTAATGGATTCTGTCCCTGAAAAAAATAATTTACCACCCATATAGGTTTTCTGAAATAACGGATGTCCATTATTTTGATGTGGTATATTGATTATTCGATTACCATTTAGAATAAATTCGTCCGTCCATATTTTTTCATAGTAAGTTAAAGGAGTCGAAGCATCTTTTCCCAAAAGTTCTTCTAATTGCCTTAATACAAGTTCCTTTCTGAGTTCTTTAGTATAGGTTGATGAACTACCATTCAAGAAGCCTGTGAAACCAAATTTATCTTCTTCAAAATTTGTATGGTCGTACATTTCAGAAACAATTCCTACATGACTGTACAACATTCCGGAATATCCATTTTTTCTCCAAAACGGTTCGGAATATTCTAAAACAAATTTAATGGCTCCCGCCATCCAAGTCTGGACCGTTGGTAGAACAGCTGAGATATTGTTAGGCAATTCAGGGATAAATTTAATTTGCGAACCCACCAACTGAGCAGGTAAGCATAAGATAACTTTATCAGCTATAAATTTTTCTCCATTATTGGATTGAACTATTAATTCATTTTCAATTTCTTCAATGGAAACAACTTTTGTTTTTAGTTTAATTTGTTCAGCATCTATTTTTTCATTCAGAGTGTTTATCAAACTCTCTGTTCCGCCTGCAATTCTATAAGATGGCGTTTCGGCTTCGGGTATATAAAATTCCTGAGCTGGTTCAAATGATTTGGTTTGAAATAAAGATTTTCCTTTAGAATATTGAGGGAATTTTTTTAATTCCAATTCATTCAATAAGGAAATTAAGTTGGGATGCATATCAGAGAACCAAGTAGCACCTAATTCTAGAGGTGTTTCATTTTCTCCTTTTATGGTTTGTATCCTACCACCTGACCTATTCGAGGCTTCCAAAACTGTTGCAAACACATTCTTTTTTGATAATGAATATGCTAAGGTAAGACCGCTAAGTCCCGCACCAATGATTATTATTCTTTCGTTTTGTTTCATAAATTGATATTTGTTCAATTCAGCTGGCAGGTAACGGTTAAGTTATGAAAAGTAGGCGATTACTAAGCACGAAATTCTCCGTTAAGCACAAATTTTGATACGAGCTAAAAGCTTTGAATTTATTGCTGTTTCGCCTGTTTTTTATATTCATTGTTAGCCACTGGCATTTCTTTCACATTGTACTGGATGTCCGTTATTTTTAATTTTAACCAAGTCCATTTACCACTCTCCAATTCCCAACTTGCTTCGCACTCAACTGGTATTTTCATTCCATTCATTTCTTCGGTTTTGGTCGAAGTTACAGTCCATTCGGTAGGTTCGGTGTCATTTGAATCTTGGTAACGCATTGCTACGAATTTTTCAAAATCTCCGTCTTTGTCAAAATGAAATTCGCCTGAACCTTTAGTTCCTTTATATTCCATTGTAGCTCTGGCAGAATAGTTATCTATAGTCTCCCATTTTATGTATTGACTCAAAGACGCTGAAGGAAACCAAACGATTTCAGCCAAATATCGTTGCAAAGTTGCTTGATTTACCTTTTCGTCATTTTTTGCATTTGCAACTGGAATAAGTGAAAGAAGTTTAATTATCATCTCGCCTTTACCATCTTCAAATTTGTCCCTACCTACTACACTCAATATTGAATTCATTTCAGTATTAATATTCCAATTGAACGCTGGTGGTTGAATAGTAAAATATTGCTCTGCCGTACCATTGCTCCAACTTGTTTGTTCAGGTTTTAGTTTAAGTTGTAGCTCTTGAACTAAGTAGACATTGGAAACCAATTGCTTGCCAATCATTCCGCTATTAATCAACCATTTTTGAACAATTGGTGGTAAATTAATCAATGCTTTTTCGGAAACAACTTCTTGGCTTTTGAGTTGTGAATTTTCAAATAGAGTTATTCTTTCTCGTTTGATTTTATCTTTAAAGTTGAAACTTGAATATCCAATAATTGTCGCCAATATGATAATTAGGTTTGCTATTGAACCAAATTTTGCGTCAGACCAATAGTTGAAAATCAACACCTGTGAAATAATCACAGCCAAAAAACCGCTAATCCACCAATAATTGGAATGAACAACTATTAAAATGACTGTAATCGCAAAAAGTAGAAAGGTCAAGAACCAAAATATTCCGAAAGCTTTTGAAATCGGTTGTGAAATCGCATTAAATTCAGATATCCCAAATGCTTTGAAAAATCCGAATAAATGGATAATTCCGTGGATTCCAATCAATATGGTTAAAGCTATTCGCATTGTTTTTTCTGTTGTTCGTTAATACACATAGTTTACAAAGTTAAAGTCACATGCTTTACACTAGATTCTGACTTAGTCTAATTGATACTTGTTTGTCTCTTATGTTCTTTTCGTTAAAGTAACCTAAAAATACGTCTCTATAAAATACTCTCCAAATTCCGTTTCCTTGATCTTCAGCACCTACGTATTTTCCTTTAAGTGCTGCAGTTAGATATACCCAGTAATACGACTTCCAGCGCATGGCACCATTTTGACATACTTTCATCACTTTCATGGTTGATGTGTAGTCATACTTTGGGATTTTTTCTGGGTATGGTCTATTGGAAAAATCATGGCAATCCGCAGGTGTTTTCATTCCTAAAGATTCATGAGGCCTAATATGGTTATATTCTTTCACAAATCGATTTAGGCTACGTTGTTGAGCCTTTAGGTTGAATGATGAGGGTTTGGCACAAGCAGCCTTTAAATCACGGTGCATACGTTCGTGCCGTCCATTCTGGTCCGGACGTGCCGGGTCGGAATAGACTGGATCGATTCCCAGTTCAATGAACCAATATGATAGCCTGGTATATCTTTGTATGGCAGCTACAGATCCGAACGGACTCCCGTTGTCGGTATGTACCTGTTTCGGGATACCGTACTTTCTAAAAACCTTTGTAAACTCCTTCTTGGCGGACTGAAAGTTCTCTTTGTAATATCCTTTTGCCGTAAACAAAAACCTGCTCTTGGAATCGGCAATGGTCAAGGGGTGACAGTATATTTTGTTGCCCATTAAAAACTTGCCCTTGTAGTCCGCACTCCAAACCTCATTGCACTTCTTTGGATCGAAAATTGGGAATACCGGTTTTACTCTTCTGCTTCGCTTTTGTGGTTTAACTAGACCATTTCTAGAAAGAATGTTGTGAACTGTAACCACACTTGGGATAAGTTCTTTAGGGTATTGTTTAAACAACAAAATTCGGATTTTCTTCGCCCCCCAAAGCATGTGTTTGCCTTTTAATTTTAAAATGGACTTCTCAACTTTATGATCGGTTCTGTTGGGGTGGTTGATAGGAGCTCTTTTTTGCTCGATCAGTCCCGATAGGCCCATTTTTTCATACCGGGAAATCAATTTGTAGGCAGTAGGCCGGGAGATATTAAAAGACCTACAAAGTTCTGTGATGGTATACTTTTGAGTTAACCATTCGTGAATAAATTCTACTTTTTGTTCCATTTTAGTTTTTGCTTTCCAGACCATGATAAATCACTTTTTCAAGTAATTTATGAATCCTAAAAGTGTAAACTATGTCCGTTTAACTTTGTAAGGGATGTCCCTTTACCGTACCCTGTTTGTGGCTAACGGTTGGGCTATGGCTAGTAGGGCGGTCGATAAGCGATTACTTTAGGTCTTGTACTAAGCCAAATCTTTTGTATTTTAATTTAATTTTTCTCTTTTAATACCAAATCAAAAGATTTGGCGACTATTGTAAATAGACAACAACTTTTCGATTAAACACTAATCGTTCTATGTGCTATATATAGTGTTGTAGCACGTTATTTATTTAGTATTATATTTTCAATTACAAGATTATCTTTTTTAGACTGCACATGTTTTGAATTTTGAAGTAATATATGAGTTTTTAAAGAAGGAAATATTTGAGAAGCTCTTTTAATCATTTTTACTCCGGGGAACAATATGTCATTTTGTGCTCCAATTAAAGTAATGGGTGTTTTTATTGAATTAGCTTTTATCTTATTTATTACAGGTACAGGTGTAAAGTCCATATTGAAATATAAGAACACTTTTGATAAATATTTGATTGCAAATTCGTCACGTTCGGTGAAAACTTCGCATAAAAATTTTTCAACATATTTGGTTTTCTTCGTTTTCATAAACCTTTTCATTGGAATGAATATTTTGAATAAAGCTTTTAATGGATTTCCGTTAACAATATATGCAGGTGCAGACAAATAAACTTCCTTGATTTTACTTTCATTAAATTCGAGAGTTTTTAATATGACTAATCCGCCAAATGAAAAACCAGCCATAATAACATTTTCAATTTCTAGAGAATTAATTATTTCATTTATCCATTTTCCATAAGAATCATCTTTCATATTCAATCTAGTTTCAGCACTTTTGTTTGGTTGAGCCAAAATATCAATTGCGTAAACTCTAAAATCCTTACACAAATTAGGATATGTTTCAAGGGCAATTGGCGCACAACCATTTGAACCGTGAACAATAATAATTGGAGGATTTGATGATATTCCAGTTACAATAATATTAGTTTCCCCAAAAGTAGAATCTATCTTCAGGTATTCAAATTCAATATTAAGTTCATCTAATTTTTGGTCATATAAACTTAAAATTTCCTTTTTTCCTTGTTCAGATTTATATAATGAATCCATTTTATTTACTTTTAGGACAAGTTTACTAATGAAAAGTAGAAAAGCAAATATCTTATCAGTTTCCAGAAAGCTGTTTAATAAACAAGGATATAGTAATGTAACTATTAGGATTGTTTTGACCCCTATAAAACAAGAGTGTTATTTCGAATTTCAACAGATTAATTATGCGGTTAATTTGTTCATTAAAATCAAGTGTTTATCCTGGTTCCATTTTTCCATTGGCGTAATGCGTCCCAA
>Ga0163215_100879_pt1 | contig 29886 bp, 30 predicted proteins | sample SynspAceP_FD_185934 | JGI IMG/M metagenome (GOLD analysis project Ga0163215, IMG submission 185934) | Saline lake microbial communities from Ace Lake in Antarctica - Synechococcus sp. Ace-P (Hybrid Assembly) | ecosystem: Environmental > Aquatic > Non-marine Saline and Alkaline > Saline | place...
AGAGAAATCATGACAAGCAAAACAGCACGGAAAAGTAAGCCAGAGCGGCTGGATATCTACACCCGCATTACCGATCAGATCATCAGCGCCCTTGAGACCGGCGTGAAACCCTGGACCCAGCCTTGGAACGCAGCCCACGCTGCCGGGCATGTTTCAAAACCCCTGCGCCACAACGGCAAGCCTTACGCCGGAATCAATATCCTGACCCTTTGGGCGACCTCAATGGAACGGTGCTTTGCAGCGCCGATCTGGATGACCTTCAAACAGGCGCGTGAACTTGGCGGCCATGTCCGCAAGGGCGAGAAGGGCTCCCCCGTCGTTTACGCCGATACCATGGTCAAAACCGAGGAAGGCGCGAGCGGCCAGGATGAAGAACGTTTCATTCCTTTCCTCAAAGCCTACAGCGTCTTCAATGTCGATCAGATCGAAGATTTGCCCGATCATTTCTATGCACTGGCTAATAATGAACCCAATCCCGATGAGCGCATTGCCAGCGCAGAACATTTCTTCGCGCAGGCCGGTGCCGATATTCGCCATGGCGGCGATTCCGCCTTTTACACACCATCGCAGGATTTCATCCAGATGCCCGCATTCGAGGCATTTCGTGATGCGCAGGGCTATTACGCCACGCTGGCCCATGAAAGCACGCACTGGACACGTCACAAATCCCGTCTGGATCGTGATCTTGGTCGCCAGCGTATGGGCGATGAAGGTTACGCCCGTGAAGAGCTCGTTGCCGAACTTGGCGCTGCATTCCTTTGTGCCGATCTCGGGCTGACACTCGAAGACCGTGCCGATCACGCCGCCTATATCGGCTCATGGCTCAAAGTTCTGAAGAACGACAAGCGCGCCATCTTCAGTGCGGCTGCCCATGCGCAGAAAGCCGCCGAATATCTGAATGGATTGCAGTCAGAAAACTCAAACACCAAGGCCGCCGCATAGGCGGCCTTTTGCCATTTGAAAGGAGACAATTATGAAATCCAATATCCAAATTCACACATTGACCTGGCAAGGCATTGCGCTGGAAATTCGCTACATTAAAAGCTGGTCGGCCTCTTTCGAGAAAACCTACGGTCATGCAATGGCCCATCTGGAAATCAGGACAATCACCGATGCGCAACGAGCATTGCCGATCACCGAGACTGGCTACCTTCACATTTCATCGCTGCCGATGAAATCGAAGCGCTTGGCGGCCCGGTTGGCTATGTGCAGGCATGGCTGGATGAATCCGCAAATGATCCCGCGTGGAAGAATTCCGACGCTGCAAATGGCCAAATGGCCTTATTTTGAGCCGGTTAGCGCCGAACCCAAATTTCCAGCCGGTATGCCGTCTCTGGTATAATGGAGAGGTATTTGAATGATTTAGATTGAAATGGATTTGAGATGTCAGGTGATAGATATGACCTCGTAAAGGTCGATAAATATTTTGCAAAAGGGGCTCAACGGAGCCGATCATACAGCGTCGGCAAGGCCGTGAAGATGCGCAAGGGCGGTTATATGCTTTTTGTACCCGATGGCATCGCTGTTTCTGGCCGCATTCTCATGGTGCCGGAGCGAACCACGCTCAATGAGGTTGATTTGATTGAAGCTTATGAGTGTGCGGCCGATGAACTTGGCGCTTAGGTTTTTGGTGTGGCAATCACATTCGTTTTGGTTTCGTCAATAATTTCTAGTTTGGATTTTTGTCATTACGTGCATCTGAGGTGCATAAAATCCGATAAACATAAACTGGACAGGTGGTTTGGAAATATGCTATTTTATGCATTATGGATGAACAAAGCAGCAGTAAGATAAACCAACTCGAAAAAGATTTGCCCGAAGGCCTGCTTGTCGATGCCGCTTGGCTGGAAAAGAAGGGCTACTACGGTTCGCAGCGAAAGCAATATGTTGATCGTGGCTGGCTGGAACAGCCAGCGCATCGTGTCTATCGCCGGACGAGAGGCCAGCTACGTTGGGAGCAGGTCGTTATCTCCTTGCAAACATTGCTTGAGCAGCCCGTTGTCGTTGGCGGCAGAACGGCTTTGGAATTGCAGGGTTTTGCCCACTACCTTCCCCAGGAACAAAAAGAAATCCATCTCTATGGTCAGAAACCATTGCCAACGTGGCTACCGACATTGCCGCTACCACAAAAATTCATATTCCATCGCACGGGACACTTGTTTCGCAATGATCCCATAACGCGCGGCCTGGGCTCCATAGCCTGGAATCTACAGACTGGAATCGGCGTCAGTACGGATCAGATTCATGGACAATTCAATGTTATGCCATGGGGTCAATGGGACTGGCCGCTGACTGTTTCGGTGGCTGAACGCGCCATGCTGGAAATGCTGGATGAGCTACCAGAGAAGGAAAGCTTTCATCAGGCTGACATGTTGATGGAAGGACTTGCCACGCTCAGTCCACGTCGGCTCGAAAAACTTTTGGTTGATTGCAAAAGCGTCAAAGTCAAACGCCTCTTTTTCTTCTTTGCCGACCGACATCAGCATCGCTGGCTGGCTCACCTTGACCGATCAAAGATCGATCTCGGTTCCGGTAAGCGAATGCTTGTGCGCGGCGGAAAACTTGATGCCACTTACCAGATCACTGTACCGGAGGAATTTCATGCCGTTCAGTGATGTCTATAGAAATCAGGTAGCTCTTTTAGTTCGTGCATTGCCATCTGTTGCAACTGAGGAATGCTTTGCCCTCAAGGGCGGCACAGCGATCAATCTATTTGTCCGCGACATGCCGCGTTTATCGGTTGATATCGATCTGACATATTTACCGGTCGAAGACAGAAAAACTTCGCTTGGCAATATTGACGCCGCGATGAAACGCATTGCGGCCCGGATTGGTGAAGGACTTGCTGGTGTCAGTGTCATCGAGGCGGAGCCAAAAGAAGGCGCGGTCATAAAACTATTTGTCCGGCAAAGCGGCGTTCAGATAAAGATTGAAGTCACGCCGGTATTGCGCGGCTGTGTTTTTGATCCTGAATGGCAGACGGTTTCACCGGTCGTTGAAGATACATTTGGGTTTGCGGAAATTCAGGTCGTGTCATTCAGTGATCTATATGCCGGAAAGATTGTTGCCGCGCTTGATCGGCAACATCCGCGTGACCTGTTCGATATTCGCGATCTCTTCGTCAATGAAGGCGTTGACGACAACTTGCGGCGCGCCTTCCTTGTCTATCTCATCAGCCACAATCGACCGATGGCCGAGGTTCTGGCACCACGCATCAAGGCACTTGATGATGAATATGTGCGCGCCTTTGACGGCATGACCCGCGAGCATGTTTCGATCGAAACGCTCAACAATGCCAGAGAGCAATTAATTGAGACAATTACCGGTGGAATGCCCCCCGAGCATCAGCGCTTTTTGATATCGTTCGAGAAAGGAGCGCCCGACTGGGATTTGCTCGAAATCCAGCACGTTGCTGACCTACCGGCTGTTCGCTTCCGGCAACTCAATCTCGACAAACTCGGAGATGATGCCAGAACTGATCTTATCACCCGTCTTGAGCAGGTCTTCGCTCGCTAAGGCCACGATCCAATCAATTTCGCAATTCCTGCCAGACGCATGGTGGCGATCCGTCTATCGCTGTTCTGTTTTTTGTCATGGTGTTTCAGAGCCAGCGCCGCGATTTCCCTTTTATGGGTTTTGCTCAAACCTTCACGCCAATTTGGCCGTTTGCGCCGGACCGGCAACGGGCTGCCCGCACCACCTCACTTTGTGAGCCGTGTTGCCCGTTTCCCTCGGATTGATAGTTCCTCGGTGCCAGACCGGATAGCATTCCAGCCTTTGAAGTGGGCGTTAAGAGCAAACCCATTTAGAAAAGGAAAATCACAATGGCACAGTCTCAAACCACAACCGAAACCGCAGCAGATTCCAAGCCGCCAAGCCACATCGCATGGCACGTTACCGGCAATGACAAAAAGAAATTCTGGTCTCGCGTCGGCGCTGCCTGGGCGCACAAAGACGGCAAAGGTTTCAATCTGAAACTCGAAACATTTCCGATCGATGGCCGGATCGTCCTGCGGTTGCCGCAGGAATCAGACAGCTAAAGCGAACAAAGGGGCGTTTAGCCGCCCCTTTATTTTGCAATGCATCTATCGTTGCCGCGCAAGCAATAGCGAATAATAGATTATTAATATTTGTATTCATTAGGGAAATTACATATAAATATCTCAATATGTAATAATAATTTAAGCGATATGAAATATGAAAAGTATAAAAAATATATTTATTAAGCTAGGGCTAGCAAAAAAAGAACCAAATCCAAGAGAGATTTTGAAAGATGGACTATATTCAAACGATATTCAAAAAATTCGGAATGCAATTGATCTTGGTGCCGATTTAAACGCGATTATTGATGCTCCAAGGGATAGACCGCTTCATTTGGCGGTTGATTATGCAAGCGAGCAGATTGTGATGGAACTAATCAATGCTGGCGCCAAAGTGGAACTCGCCGTCTATGCGTACCCTTGCAAGACATTTCCGCTGTCACATTATGCCGATTTGGCTAATCGTCCCAATCTTGTTAAAGTTTTTTGCGAAATCGAAGCTGGGGTCAAACCCAAAAAGGGTTACTCGCCAAAGAGGTTTTAAACCACCTTAGGAGATTGTTATGCCCGCTGACGTGACAATTGGTGCCGCTGCTGCATCGCTGTCTATGCTCGATAATCTCTACAAACTAATCCAAAACGCTAAGAAAAATGGTGGCGAGCAATTATCTACATCAGAGATTATACAGAGCCTGCCAGCTGAGGCTTTTGGCGTTGGTAAGCAAATTACAGCGAGACTGATCGCGCTGGATGAGCAGATGAAGAGGCTAAAGGTCGATCTCGATATTCCCTTGCAGGAGCTGGAGACATCATATGACTGGTGGAAATACAAAAGGTACAGGGCTGCAAAAAATGCACTTCCAGAAATAGAAGGCTTAAAGAACTCGATCATTACGCTTGTAGACGATGTGGTTGCGGTTTTCGCGTGCGCCGGTGCAGAGGAATTGTTGTCAAAATCCTTTACGGAAGCATTGGACGAAAAGACTCATTTACGAGATTTAGCAGACCCGGCCAAGCCTGCCCGTGAGGTGTTGACTGGGCTGATTGCTTACTCCGAGAAGATCACTGCTCAATTGGGCGACCTTTGACATCCGTCGGTGCTGCCTGGGCGCACAAAGACGGCAAAGGTTTCAACCTGAAACTCGAAACATTTCCGATCGATGGCCGGATCGTTCTGCGGTTGCCGCAAGAGCCAAGCGATGATGGCGAGGCGCGCGCATAAGCGCGCCTCACTTTTGCCACAGCCACAATGGCTTGAGCGCTTATTTAGTTATGATAATAATTTTGCTACAGTGCTTAGGATTAGGAAGCTTTACATCTTGTCCCATTGGCGCGGAGGATGTGCTGGTGCATGATTTTTCGAAAGCAGTTTGGCTTTGGGCATTGTCGTCCGGTGTATTAGCTGATGCGATGAAAAGAACGGCCAGCCCCCCAGCAAGCCCCCATAATACTGCAGATTTTTTACTATTCATGGTCGCGCTCCCATGCCCCTCATGTAAAACGTTGGGAACATAAAATGTTTTCTGATGCAATCATCGTAATAGACCATGATGGACCAATCGAATCAACATTAATTTCTGATTCTTTATTGGCAATAGAAACAGCATTACGCGAAGCGAATAAATCGTTACTTAATAATATTTTATGCAGACACCCTGAAGAAACAGCAAAATTTTTTTCAAGCACCTCAGAAGAGCTTGAGAAAGATAGAAAACCGTATTTGTATAATTACCAGTTAGGGGATCTCGAATACTCGTATGAACTGGTGCGACCACATATCCAATCAAAAAAACCGACAACAATTGGCGCAAAAATCCGTAACGCTGCTTTCAGTGCGATCATTGGAACAGCTGTTGTAGTCGGAGGGCCAGCAATCGTTGATTCCGAACCTTATAAAGATGCACAACATGGAATAACGGAAAATGTAGACGAACTTTATGGGTACATTCGAGAGCAACTGGGAATGGCAAATTTAGAAAGAGAAATTAAGTGCGAGAAACAGGGTGATACCATCATATTTATCATCGTACCGACAGAAAAGGAAAAAAATCGGTATGATTTGCTGGATAAAGGGAAAGGTTGATGAGCACTTACTTTAGCGGGCACTTGGCATAGCCAAGTTGTCCGCTCTTGGTATCAATAGCCTCAATCGCGTCTTCGAGAACCATTGTCAGAAATTCATCGACATTCATGGTGTGACTGAATTCACCGGCGACGCTCATGTGATCGTCGCCAGCGGTGGGATGCAGCAATGCCTTTGCCCGCGCATAGGTTTTTTCCGAGATCATCAACATGATGTCTCTGCATTTTTCTTCTGTCATTGCACCGCCTCCTTTCGTCGGACTGGCTATCCCAAAATTGAGTCTACGATAAGATATAGAGCGCGTCTGATCCGGCGAACTCGATTGTTTTCATCACGTCGCAGACATCTTTTAGATATTTGTAGCGCTCCTGCGCATCGTTGCGCTTGGCTTCCTCGCGCCGGATTTCGGCGAGGTAGAAGGTGGGATCGAGTCCGATGGCTTGCGCTTCGGCGTCTATCACCATCGCTTCCGCGAAGAGCTCTTTGGGGATTTCATAGACTTCCCGTTCGGTTTCATCATGAACGCACATCGGATTTACCCCCACCGTATCGGAAGCAGCCGCAAATACGCGCAGCGCCCCCGATCCGGATAAGCAGCGCGCCAGCCTTGAACCCCGACATAATTGCAGGCGGTGAAGACCTGGCATTTTCCGCCGGATTTATGGCAGCGATAGGTGATGAGCAGGTGCGGCGTGCCGTAGAGCAGGCAGCCAGCGAGAAGGCCAAGCACAAGCCAGACTTTGACGCGCGGACGGATGAGCCAGCGCAGCGCGCGCATGGCGCGCTGCTTTCTGGTGTTCGCAGGAAGGAAATCCCGTCCGTTAGCCACTTCAACTTCAAATTCAGACATCAGAATCTCCTTTCATTTTGTAGTTCAGCGTGAATTGAGGGACGCTCATGGGATGAGCCCCCTCAACCGGATTAGCCGCAGCCCAGACATTCCAGGGCGAGACAGACCAATACGCAGTGCGATCGCTCAGGATCGGCGGCAAGCTTTTGACCAGCAGCAATTGCTTGTTGGCCGGAAGCTGCCGAAGTTCGTCAGCGGACAGGAGCGGACGCCCGGTCTCGCCAACATTTTGTCCCACCTCGTCAGTATCCTTCTTGCCCAGATTCATGCTCACGGTTTTGACCGTGCGCTGGCCAAGTTGCGCGGATAGCGCCTTGGCGAGCTCAGGACTTTGCACAGCGAAGAACTGTTTCACTTCCGCTTGCGAGGCGATGGTTTGCGTTGTGTCATTGCCGTAGACGCGGCGCAGATCAGCCATCTCCTGAACGATTATCCAGACCCGCACGCCAAGACCGGGAAGAGCGGTCAAGCTTTCTGCCAATCCCGCGAGCTTACCCATGTTGGCAAACTCATCGAGCATAAACAGAACGCGCGCATCGCCCTTGGTACGACTAACCGCATCAATGGCCTGTTTGGTCAGAAGACCAAGCCAAGCGCCATGCGTGACAATGCGGTCGGGCGGTATCACCAGATAGACCGAGACTTTTCCTTCCTTTAACTCGCGGAAGGAAAAATCAGAGGCGCTGACGCTTTCACCGACATAGCCATTCGGATCAAAGATCGAGATGGCTTGCGATGCGCCTTCGCGAAAGTCTCCGAATTGCTCCGGATTGTCGCGCATGAAATAGCTCAGATCATCCGCAAAATCCGCAATGATTCCGTTCAAGGACTCGTTGCCAGCCATGGCAACCAGCGTGTCTTTAAAGCGCGAGACATTCTGGATCGTGCGCCACAATTCTGTCAGCGTGCATTTGTCGGCCATGTCCCGCGTTGCGAAATGCAGCAGCAGCGCGCGCAGGATTTTACGCGATCCTTCACGGAAAAATTTGTTCTTCCCGTCCGCAGGCTCGGGCAAAAGCTGCAATGCCAGCGCCGAAACATCATCCATGATTCCCCGGCGCAAATGATCGTCTGCAAAAGCTTCGAGCAATCCTTGCAACGGATTAAACCGGTGCTGCGGTAGACCATGCAGCCCCCAGGGATTGAGGATGAACACTTTGTGTCCGAATGTTTCGGCGCGATGCTTTGCAGTAACGCCCGCAAGCTCGCCCTTGGGATCGGTGACAAACACGCTCCCCTGAAAATGCAGCAGGTTCGGAATGACGACCGAAACACCTTTTCCCTGCCGCGCCGGAGCGACGGTCAACAAATGTGCCTTGCCATCATAAAAGAGCGGCGCGCCATCTTGAGCCCCAAGGAACAATCCCGCAGGATGCGTGAGACCGGCAGCATGGAGTTCGTTGAGACCTGCAAAATGCGCAGACCCGAAAGTTCCGGTCGGCTCCATTGCGGCCAAACGGGCCTGTTTGGTTTTGCGATTCAACTGAAGCGTCTGCAAACCTTTACCGGCGGTGACGGCTCCCATGAAACCGGAAATTCCCATGAACATCCATTGCTGGAATGAGGCATCGCCTTCAGGGTAAAGCCAATAAGCCAGCCCCATAAGACCAGCGCCAAAGGCGAGTTCGGCTCCTGATTTGGGTTCGTTTCCTGAATTGCTCATAACTGACTTTTCCATAAATTTGGTTTCTGCTTGTGCTAGATGTAATCAAAGCAGGATCGCAAAATTGGTCACTGATTGGTCAGATGAAAAAAAGTAACGAGAAAGAAAAGCGGGAGCACATCAGGAAGGCGGTTGATGAACTGTTCAGTGATGCCAATCTTTCCGATGACCAGCTTGATGTGGCATTTGAGGAAAGCGGGGCGGCGATCAGCCCGTACTCCACCGCCGACAAGGCAAATGTTCGAGAACTGATGATCGCTTATGCAGCGGAATATTGCCGAGGCCGTGTCAACAATGCCTTTGAAGCGATCAATCAAGCAAAGGACGAAGCGCGCCCGTTTCCGTCAAAGAGCTCGTTTCAGCGGTTCATGTGTGGCGACTTCGAAGGCAAGGAAGACGTTATGTCGGTATGCATTCGACATTTAATGCTTGCGAGTTTCACCCATCCCGCCGACCGGCTTGGAGAAACCTTGCGCCACTTTTATCTGGACAAAAAACCTTTTGAACATCAGGCGATCTTCAAGCGCCTGGCGGGCCACTTCACAGTCAAATCTGCTGCCGATGATGAGCCCTACAGTACATTAGTGCTTCAAGCTGTACCGAACGCCCCATTTCTTCGTGTACGCGAAAAAGTGGAGCGGCGCTTTCCCGGATTCAAAATTCCGTACGAGGCGCAAAAAACCGAAACAGAAGGCATCGCGCTACGACGCGGAGAACATCTGATCCTCAATCTCAGGGACAGCTATGTGCGTACGGAAAAGCACTATTTGATGGCGATGACAGGGAACGAAGATATGACAATTGAAGGCATTGTTGTTGATCGCATGATGACGTCCCGTCATGCAGCGACGCCAGATCAGGTTTACCAGTTTCCCGTGACCTGGACACGGAAGATCGAGTCATGAGCGACGATAATTCAGTCAGGACAGGTGCGGGTATTGCGCAATTGAGCGCGGTCGATTCCGCTTTGCTGGATGCTGCTTATTTGTGTGATTTCGAAGCTCTCAAATCTGCTTTGGAAAATGGCGCAATGATCAATGTTGCCCACCCTGAAAATGGCATGACGGCGCTCCATCTCGCTGTGGTGAGAAACCAAAGAAAGATAGTGCGATATTTGGTGGGTCAGGGGGCAGAGATTGGCCCGGACGGATTTGGGCGTTGGCCTAGTTTATTGGCTGCGACAGGCGGAGCGAAACCCATTCTCATGAACTATGTTTTGTCGCTAGAAGAGAAATCAGAGGATCATACAGAATAGAGAATTGTAACGGGTGAAACAGAATCGATAAGGCCAATTCGGTCGGAGACGGACCATGTTGCCAACTTTCTTTTGTGGATGTTTGGAGACATGGTGATTCCCTTGTATCATAGGAGATATAAGGGTTAGAGGCTGATACAAGATGTGCGCTGTACCACCGCGCATCTTGGCAGGGGGCTCAAAAGCCGCCCCCGTTGCATCCCCCGCTAGTATCGTCAGGCTTCAGGTATCGAACCTTCTTCTGCCGATGCACACCGTTCCGCCGGTGTAACACGGTGCTGCAATTAGCCTTGGGGCGAATTGCAGTAATGGGGAGACTTCGCTCTCCCCCAATTTGCTCTTTTTGAGCAACCCCATCGACCAGGACCGGGAGAATTTCCTCTCCCCCTGGACCGTCCCATGAACCTTGTGGGACACAGGCATTTCATAGCCTGCTCTTGACCGGGACTAACGCGTCCCTGGACCCTCGTATCGCGGTGCGAAAGGAAAGGCCAATGACTGACGAGATAACGAACATATTCAATCGTTCCGGCTCCGAAACGCGCAAGCGTGGGCCGTCCGTTCGTGTTCGTGTCAGCATTGAAGAACAGACCATCATTCGCGACCGTGCCGAACGCGCAGGGCTGAGCGTATCGGGCTATATCCGCGAAGCTGTTTTAGACGCGCCAACCACCCGCGCAATTCGGCAGCCACGGGTCAACCGAAAGCTCGCGGCGCAGCTCCTGGGGGCGCTTGGCATTGTCCGTCAGGCCTTCGAAGACGCCGCGCTTGCCGTTGACCATACCGACGCCCGTGCGCTGTATGACGCCACTTGCCGGGACTTTGCCGAGCTGCGCACGCTGTGGTTCGAGGTCTTTGGCCGCGAGCCTTGACCAATGATCCTCAAGGGCAATCAGCGCGCGTTTGGTGATGACCTCGCCAGCCATCTGCTCAACCTCTACGAAAATGATGATGCACAGCTTGTAGAGATTAGAGGCAGCGCGTCACGCGAGCTGCACGGAGCCTTTGCCGAGTTTGAAGCGATTGCCACCGGCACCCGCTGCAAAGAACCCCTTTATAGCCTGTCCATCAATCCATCCGAACCCATGTCACGCGATCAGTATTTTACGGCCATAGACCGGATCGAGAAGAAACTGAATCTCGATGACCAGCCTCGCGCCGTGGTTTTTCATGTGAAAAACGGGCGCGAACATTGCCATGTTGTCTGGTCTCGGATTGATGTCCAGAAAATGAAAGCTGTGCAGCTATCGCATGACCGGCAGAAGCTCCGATCAGTGGCGCGCGAACTGGCGCAGGAGTTTGATCACCAGCTGCCATCCGGCCTTGCGAAGAACAGGGGCGCAGAGCGCTATGGTGACGGGCCGCCAACCGCTGGCGCGACCGAATGGGGGCAAGCCGAGCAATCCGGTCTGAAAGCCGATGATCGCCGCGCAGACATTACAGCCGCCTATCGCGGCTCTTCCAGCGCGCAGAGTTTTGCCGACGCGTTAGAGGAGCGCGGCTATTTTCTTGCCCGTGGCGACAAGCGCGGGTTTGTCGTTCTGGACAAAGCCGGACAGGTGCACAGCCTGCCGCGTCAAATCGACGGGGCGCGGACCAAAGACATTCGTGAAAAGCTTGCCCCGCTGACGCCGGAAAAATTGCCGTCAGTCAAAGAAGTGCGCAGGCGTCTTGATGACGAGCTGGATGATGATGCCCTTGATGAAAAGATCGAGCTGGCACTCAAGCGCGCGCCGGAAGATCTCAAAAAGCGGCAGGTCGATCGGCGGCTTGCCCTGCAAGCGCAGCAGCAAAAGCTGGAGCTGGCGCAACGGCAGGAGCGCATGGCGCTGCACGTTGCCCAGAAGAAGGAGCGGGACAGGCCGTTCGCGCGCGCGGCGCGCCTTGTGCTGGGCGTGATTAATCGCGTGCCGGTATTGCGCACCGTGCTAACGCCGCTGATGAAAAAGCCCATGCTCAAGATTGAAGAGCAGCACCGCATCGAGAATGAAGCGCTTGATCGCCGCTATGCCCGCGAGATGGGTGAAGTGGATGCCAAGGGCAAAGCCTTTGATCGCGTCGAATTACGGGAGAACAAAACACTGGCGCGTGACCAGCGCCGGATCAAAAAAGCGGAAGCCAGGGTAGAAGAGCGCCGCACGCACAAGACGCAGGGCATGCGCGATGCTGGTCGTGAAATAACCGGCAGAAAAGACAAGCTGGAAGAGTTCAAGGAAAATGGCAGCGCGCTGACGCAGCGGCAAAAGGAAGTGAAGCGGCGTTTGGAGGAGACGGAACGACGCGCACCGGAAAACCGCAAACGTCCGCGTGGGCCGCGTATGGAGTAGGTCTTACCACGAAAAACCGCCCGCCCCGATAGGGACGAGCGGCGCACTCAGAATAGATAATTCAGTAGATTGTATAAGCCAATAACGGCCATGAGCCCGAAATAGCCAACGGCAAAAAGCTTGCAGGATTCCACAAACCCAGATGCCTTGTGCTCCGCAGTGAATTCGAACGGAACAGGCGGAGCATAGCTATTGTCTGTGCGCACCGGTAAAGGACGGGGCTTCACAAAGCTCTTAACCGGCTTGGCCCAGTCTTCCCTGGAAACACCGGTACGACCACCGCTTCTGTGGATATAGATCATTTCCGGTATTCTTGATGGGGTTGTATAGATTGTGGCCATTGTCGTCTCCTTGCATAAATCCACACGAGACCAGTTCGTGCATCAGTCTTGAGATAGGCAATACAGTGAGAATTAGCTGGTCACGGATTGGTCACGCGGGGTTTTGGGCGCGTCCTCCGAAGGCGGACCGGGCTGTCGTAAACCGAACCCGGTAGTGGTTTCGGCCATCCGGATACTGTGTATGAGTTTTGAGGGACTGTAGGCCGAACCATCTCGCCCCGATAGAATCATTGTAGCAGGATGGGTTGCCGAGGTGGGGACCCTTTAACCTATATAAAAGAAGAGGTGTCCACTGATGACAGCAATTTTTGAAAAATACTATGTTGGGCTCGACATATCAGACAAAACAACCGCCGTATGTATTGTTAATGGCGTGGGCGATATTGTTAAGGAAGGTTCGGTTCCGTCGGAGCCGCAGGATATATCTGACTATTTTGAAGATGCGGGTTTTGACCTGCATCTTATTGGCCTTGAAGCAAGCGGTGTAGCAATCTGGCTGTGCCGAGAATTGTTGTGTCGTGGCTATCCTTTGGTGTGTGTGGAAACACATAGAAGTTCAGCATTTCTGGCCGCCCAAAAGATGAAAACTGACAAGAATGATGCGCGAGGCCTTGCTCAAATGATGCGATGCGGCCTCTATCGATCTGTGCATATCAAAAGCGATGAAAGCCAGCGTATTAAAATGCTGGTCAACAACCGCCGGTTTCTTGTTGAGCAGCGAGTTGATATCGAGAACCAGATACGCGGGAGCCTCAAGGTTTTTGGTCTGAAGGTGGGGGCTGTTACCGAGAAGCAATACGATGCACGCGTCCGAGAACTGATCGACGGTGATGGTGAGCTTGAGGTAGCGATATTGCCACTGTTGGAGCAACGCTCATCGGGTGTTGAGCGTATCAAAGCTCTGGAGAAGATGCTTTCAACAGCAGCCAAGAATGACGAAATTTGCCGATTGTTAATGACAGCGCCTGGTGTCGGTCCGCTGACTGCAGTTCTGTTCAAAGCTGTTATCGACGATCCATCACGATTTAAACGATCAAGAGATGTTCCGCCCCAACTCGGGCTTGTGCCCAGAAAATATGCTTCTGGTGAAACAGATTACAACGGTCGGATCACGAAAGCCGGAGACGTCATGCTGCGCCACCATCTTTATAGGGCTGCGGCGACCCTGACCCAAACCTCTGCGCGGCCATGTGAGTTGAAGAAATGGGGGCGCAATCTACGGAATAGAAGCTCCTATAAAAGCTCGACAGTTGCTGTTGCCCGGAAACTCTCGATTATTCTGCATAGTATGTGGGTGAACAGGCAGGAATTTGACTGGTCAGTGGATTCAAAGAGTCAGGTAGAAGAAGACTGTGAGGTAGAATTGTCGAAATCCGCATAGCGTTCGCCAGAAAAGTTTGTCTGGCGAGGCCGTGTGGCTAGAGGTTGAGAGCGCGATGGAAGCTGTGAATGCCAAATTTTGTGAGATGCCCTGATATGAATCGCTCTGATGCAGTTCATCTGCATTGAGAGCGCGAGGATGAGGGCGTGATCGTCACTGTGATTACTAAACAAAACTGGTAAAACACGTCATTCGGATGGCCCCACCTCAACTTTTAATGCCATTTCCGAGTCGCCACCCAAAGCGAACGGAATTGATGTTTCCGTTCTTTCGTACAGTATCAAGTGCCGCTTTGGGTTGAGCACGTAGATAGGGGAGATCGCCGGATAAAGCCAGTAATTGCTGGTTATAATATTTCAGAGTTATCGGTCGTCCGGTGTGCTTGGCTGCATCGGAGAAATTTTTTTGTGCGAATTTTGACAGGTGCAAATGTTCCAAAGCCACGAAATGCGTTGAATTCCGTGGCTTTCAAGTCTTTCCAAAAAAAGACTTGACTCAAAACTCATACAGATAGGCTTCCATCCCTCGCGCAGCTCAGGGCTTAGGATTCTCCACCAAAGCAGGCGCGGCACCGCATTCGTTTGTTTCCACCGCCGCCCCGATGACGGGGCAAGGGCGACGGATGGCTCCAAACGAAGCAGGTTACTCGTCTTTGACGGGACGACAGAAAACACGATATTTATCATGATAGCTTACAGTATAATACCGACGCCCAAAGGTAGTGTATTTTATAAAAAGTGAATAGCAGGACAAGGGCAGGCAACCGAATAACGACCTCTGAATGAGCGCGCTAGACTAACTCCCTCAAGCCGACAGCTTCAAAACGCGCCAAGGCGTCAGCCACCAACTCCACAGCACGTACAATGTCCTCGTCAGTTGTAAACCGGCCTACGCCAAATCTGATTGAAGATCGCGCTTCATCTTCCGACAGGCCAATTGCTCGCAAAACGTGGGACGCCTCTGGGGTACCGGAAGTGCATGCGGACCCGGTCGAGACTGCCAAATTAGGTTGAAGTGCCCCCAGCAGCTCGTCAGCCTGAAATCCCGCAAACCTGACATTCAGATTGCCAGGATGCCTGGCTGAAATCGGTGCGCCGTTCAGCGAGATTTCCCAGCCCAATGCGGAGAGAGCATCCCACAGCATCAAGTTTTTCCTCCGCAGAGATTCGCGTATCTGGGGCAGTCGCTGCAATAAATCGCACGCAGCACCCATTCCTACGCATAATGGAACCGGCAGCGTCCCCGACCGAATTCCCTGTTGCTGGCCGCCTCCATATATGAGAGGCGCAATTTCACTTTGAAGCTGCCGTTTCACATAAAGGCACCCGATCCCCATAGGGCCGTAGATCTTATGTCCCGACAGGCTGATCATATCGGCATGGCCGGCAGCGCCGGACATGTCGCTGGCCAACGGCATCTGCGCGGCGTCCAAATGCACAAGAACGCCAAAGCGCGAGGCCAATTCATAGATGGCTTTGATATCCTGAATTGTACCAATTTCGCTATTTACCGCGCCGATTGATAGTAATAATATTTCTTCTGAAATAATTTCCTCTAAATGGTTCAGATCTATCTGACCATCTTCGGCAATCCTACAAAAGCTTATTTCTGTTCCATAATCATTTGACATTGCTGCGCAGGCCGCAAGGCTACTTTTGTGCTCAATTTCTGTAGTTATAATCCTTTTTCGATAACATTTCTGTGAAAGACGACGAATACCAAATATAGCAAGATTGTTTGCTTCAGTTGCTCCTGAAGTATAAATGATTTCATCATTGTCACACCCTATGAGTGCCCCAATTTTTGCCGACGCGGCGTTCACGGCGGCGGCAGCCGTCCATCCAGATGCGTGATCCGACGAGTGGGGATTGGCGAACGAATCGGTAAGAAACGGCAACATTTCCCCAAAAACACCCTTATCGAGAGGTGTCGTCGCCTGATGATCGAGATAGATAGTGTTTCCAGTTCGCATATATATTCAATATCTTATCGGTGAAATCGGTTGCTGAGTACTGCTTTCGAGGTGGCAGCCCACGTTCTGGAGGATTGCTCCAGCTTTCTGTTTGACTATAGCACGCTTAAAGGGATAAAGTCGAGCTGGAGGCAACATCCAGGAAAAGCAATGTCACGAGGACCACTCTTTCAGCAAGACTATAAACCGTTATTTTCCGGTCATGAAACATTTCCACTGCGTTATGGTTGGCTGAAGAAAGTATATGATGCGGTTAGCGAAAACGGCGATGGAATCGCGAACAAGTCAATCTTCTCAGATGACAACTCCATTGCGCGTTTTGGCGTTGGCAAGAATATGGTCGCCTCAATGCGGTATTGGGGTGCTGCATGCGGTATTATTGGCGACGTTTCCCCTAATCAGGTATCTGTAAAACAACTCGGTCACAAGCTGTTTGGCGAAGATGGGCTCGATCCGTACATGGAGTCGCCCGCAACGCTCTGGATATTGCATTGGTGGCTTTGCGGGCGGGAAGATAGAACAACTTGGTACTGGGCTTTTAGTCATTTTTCCCACCTTACGTTCGAGCGGGAAACACTCACAAAAGCATTGCTGTCAGTCGCGGAAGATCGTGCGTGGCAGCGCGTATCGCCGGCCACCGTAAAAAGGGATGTTGAGTGCTTTGTGCGCACCTATGCCGCCAAGATAGTGGCCGGGCAGACTTCTCATGAAGATTCACTTGAATCGCCCTTGACCGAACTCGGGCTGTTGAGGGCAACCGGAAAAAAGGACGGTTTCCGCTTTGTTCGTGGTCCCAAGTCCACATTAGGCGATGGGGTCTTCGCCTACGCACTCATTGACTTCTGGAATGGATACTCACATTCGAAGACGCTTTCATTTGAGGCGATTGCCCATGAGCCGGGTTCTCCTGGTCGAGTATTTGCTCTTGATGAAAGCGACCTTGCCGAGCGCCTAGCGGACATCGACGACGCAACTGGCGGGCTTCTGCGATGGTCTGAAACGGCCGGCCTGAAGCAGGTAATTCGGTCGTCAGAGCTCAATGTCGAAGCCGCCCTCGACTTCGTCGACGCGGACTTCCGCGTTCGCGACCGCAGGAAGGTAGCCTGATGGGTTTGAGCGAAAAGGTATATATTGCCCCACGGTTTCAGCGCGCCATACGAATAGACATTGACCTGAATCAGCGGGAGTCGCTGGAAGGCTTTATGTGCCCCCAGTCATCCGCAGATGTCTTGCTTTCGATGGCAAACCACGTGGCTGAGACAAAGCAAGGTGCCTTTACCTGGACCGGACCCTACGGGAGCGGCAAATCCAGCCTGGTTGTCGCGTTAAGTGCGCTGCTCGGGAACAACAAAGCGTTGCGCGCGCTTGCCGTTTCATCGGTCGGCGAGGCTGTCGCGGACGAGATCCGGTCCAAGCTGCGACCCGGAAAGAATGGTTGGCAGATAATTGCGGCTGTTGGCAGGCGCGAAAATGCTTGCCACGTCATTGGAGAGGCCTTGACTGAATCCGGCCTAGTAGCGAGCAGTCGGAAGAAGCAATGGGACGATAAAGCTATCGTCGAAGCTTTGACGGACGCCGCTGCCGCCAAGGATCAAGGTGGCGTCATCCTTTTCATCGACGAAATGGGCAAGCTGCTTGAAGGCGCTGCACAGGGCGAAGGCGATGTGTATTTATTCCAACAGCTTGCTGAAGCGGCATCGCGTAGCAACGGCCGCTTGATCATCGTCTGCATTTTGCATCAGGCGTTCGAGGAATACGCAAACCGGCTTTCGAGAGATTTGCGGGACGAGTGGTCTAAGGTCCAGGGTCGTTTTGTGGACTTGGTTGTTAATGCCGCTGGTGAAGAACAGATAGAACTCATCTCTCGTGCCCTGTCCGGAGATGCACCAAGTAAAAGCCATGTGAAATTGGCCGGAAGGGTTGCCAAGGAAATTCGGTCGCGCAAGTCCGGTATTTCAAGCTATCTCGATAAGGCCCTTGCTGATTGTTGGCCACTCCACCCTGTTGTCGCATCGCTTCTTGGGCCCATTTCAAGGCGGAGGTTCGGGCAGAACCAGCGCAGCATATTTGGCTTCCTTAATTCAGCTGAACCGCAGGGTTTCCAAGACTTCCTGAGAACGGCAGAAGAGCGCGACCTCTATTCGCCGGCCCGGCTTTGGAAATACCTACAACTCAATCTTGAACCCTCAATTCTTGCCTCTCCTGATGGTCACCGTTGGTCGATAGCCGTAGAATCAATTGAGCGATGTGAGGCAATTGGGGGAGAGCAATCGCATATCGAGCTTCTTAAAGTCATATCATTGGTCGATTTGTTCAAGGACCGGTCTGGACTGGTCGCAAGCGAAGAGTTGCTGGCTGCCTCATTCCCGCAATTTTCCGAGACCGAGTTGCGGTCGATGCTCGACCAACTCACCGAATGGTCGCTGATATCGTTCAGGAAGTTTCTTGGCGGTTACGCGGTTTACGCAGGGAGCGACTTCGACATAGAGGCTGCGACCGAACGGGCACTCGGGAATATCGACGGAGTGAATTTCGAACAAATGCGTACCCTCGCAAGCCTTCAGCCTGTTATGGCAAAACGCCACTACCACGAAACAGGAGCGCTACGCTGGTTCGATGTCGAGATAGCGCCGCTTTCGGACGTTATACAACATGCTACGGAATTCGAACCGGGCGCGAGCACCATCGGCCTGTTTCTGCTCGCTATTCCTACACAGGGCGAATCTGAAGAAGCAGCCAAGGAGCTTTGCAAGCGAGCGGCGCGAATGTCCGGTCGTCACGATATAATCGTCGGATTGTCTTCCCGATCATGGTCAATCAACAATCAGTCCCGCGAATTGATTGCTCTTGAGCACGTAAGAAATGGCAACTCAGAATTACGAGGGGACGCAGTAGCGAGGCGCGAGGTCAACGCCCGCATTGCCAGTTTGCAAGCACAATTAGAGCAGGAATTGCAACGCGCGTTCGATGGCGCGCGATGGTTTCAGAAACAGCATAGTCCCAAGCAGCTTATGCATGACGAGCTAAATGGCCTTGCCTCTGATCTTGCAGACAAGCGTTATCCTTTGTCGCCGGTTCTTAATAACGAGCTGCTGAACCGGATAAAGCCATCGAGCAGCGCCGTCGCCGGGCAAAACGCTCTGCTCAGAAGAATGGTCGACCACGAAGGCGAGGAGAGACTCGGGATAGTTGGGTTTCCGGCCGAAGGCGGCATGTTCGAGTCTATTCTCGAAAATGCAAACCTTTACGCAAAAGAAACCGACGGGTGGCGCTTCGTCGCTCCGGGTGAAGGATTGGCGGACAAGGCAGGTCTGCGCCCGCTTTGGGATGCAACGACAGAATATCTTCTTGAGCGGGAAGACAGATCGGTGGCGCTTTCGGATGTTTATGATCTTTGGAGGTCTGCGCCGTTCGGCATAAAGGACGGCATGATGCCGGTGCTGGCGGTGGCGTTTATTCTATCGAAGCGAAACGACGTTGCGCTTTACCGGCAAGGCGTGTTTCAGGCCCGGTTTACCGACCTCGATGTCGATTACCTGGGAAAAGACCCGAGTGACATCCAGCTGCGATGGATGAATTTGAGCGACCTCGCGCGCCGGCTCTTATCTGGTCTAGCCAATATCGTTCGCGATCTGGATGAAACCAACAGTCTGCAAAATCTTGAACCGATTGATGTGGGGCGCGGGCTAATTTCGATTTACACAAACCTTCCCCAGTGGACACAAAGAACGATGAGGCTCTCCGCGAATGCTATCCGTATTCGCGACCTGTTCAAACGCGCCAGGGACCCGAACCAGTTCATTTTCAATGATCTTCCCCAACTTGCCGGCACCAATGGCGATTTAGAAAGCGAAGACGGTTTCCGGCGGATAGTGGGTAGCGTTCGGGACGCATTGGAAGAGATGGTTAAGGCTTATCCGCAAATGCTACAACGCCTGGCAGATAACACCTTAACCGAGCTTCAGGTTCCTAACAGCTCATCACAAGCCCTTAGTGACTTGAGAGATCGAGCTAGTAATATCCGCGAATTGGGCGGTGATTTCCGCCTCAATGCTTTTGTCAACCGCATATCGTCCTATCATGGAACGATTACTGATGTTGAAGGATTGGCGGGGCTTGCCGCTAACAAACCGGCCAGAGACTGGATCGACGCCGACCTGGATACGGCTTCGATAGAACTCGCTGATCTCGCGCAACGATTCAACAAAACCGAAGCATTTGCACGCGTAAAGGGTCGTCCCGACAAGCGTCACGCAATGGCAGTTATTATTGGCATTGGTGGCAGGCCGGTGCCGATACTCGACGAGTTTGATGTTAGCGATGCGGAACTCGCAAATGTCGAAGCTTTGACCGCCGGTTTGCGCCAAGTGCTTCAAAAGCAGCGAAACGCCAAGCGGTCGGTAATATTGGCAGCGCTTGCAGAACTTTCTGCCGAAGTCATGCAGAATGAAGATGCCGAACAGGTCGAACACGGCGGGGTGGCGGTACGATGACGGCGTCAGAAAAACATGTTCTCGGCCTTTCCGGCGGTCGCGACAGCGCTGCGCTCGCCGTTTATATGCGCCACTACCATCCCGAGATCGAAATAGAGTATTTTTTTACGGACACAGGAAAGGAATTGCCCGAAGTCTACGAGTTCCTTGGCCGCCTCGAAGGCGTGCTTGGCAAGCCCGTTCAAAGATTAAATCCCGATCGGGATTTCGATTTCTGGCTGAAGCAGTACAATTCCTTTTTGCCTTCAGCGCAGACACGCTGGTGCACTAGGCAGCTAAAGCTGCGTCCTTTCGAGCTCTGGATCAAGCCGATGCTCGCCGAGGGGACAAAGGTTTTTTCGTACGTCGCCATACGCAGTGATGAGGAATATCGCGAAGGCTATACATCCAAGCATGAAAACCTCGTGGTGAAGTTGCCTTTCAAAGAAGCGGGAATCGATAAGGCCGGCGTCCTCGAACTTCTGGAATCTTCGGGCCTTGGTCTTCCCAAATACTATAGTTGGCGTACGCGAAGCGGGTGTACGTTCTGCTTTTTCCAACAAAAGATCGAGTGGGTCAGACTGCGCGAGCAGCATCCGGATTCCTTTGAAGAGGCAAAGCGATACGAAAAGACTGCAATAGACGGCGGGTCCCCGTTCACCTGGAGCCAGGGAGAGTCGCTTGATCAACTAGAGCAACCGGAGCGGACCGAGCAGATCAAAGCGGATCACGCGGAACGACTTCGAAGGACGAAGTTAAAGACTTCCACGAACCCACTCAGGCCCGACGATGAACCGCTGGATATTGACGATCTATACGGCCAGGCAAAGGGTTGCCTGGCCTGTCACAAATGACGATCCCGGCTTACTTTGAACATGTCTAGTAGGAGAGTTTCTTGAATTTTGGGGAGTTAGAAGATTTTGCTCAAGGTGCTTCGGATGCGATCGCCAAATTCAACGTGCCATTCACGCTGTCAACGGACCAACTGATTGATGATAACTACCAATTGGCCAATCTTGAATGGAATTCAATCTGTTACGGTAATGAAGAAATAGAAAACGTGCCAAATGACCGGCGCGGTATCTATGCGTTTGCAGTATGCAAAGAGAGCGCGGTGCTGCCTCCGCATTGCTATGTCCTTTACATCGGCATCGCCGGAAGAAAGTCGGATCGATCTCTCCGCGCACGCTACAAGGACTACCTCAATCAAAAGAAAGTTCTGAAGCGCAGCGCGCGTATAGCCCGAATGATCGGGACTTGGCATGACGTACTCCGCTTCTATTACGCACCGGTCGACCAGGATATTTCATCCGATCAGCTAGAAGAACTTGAAAGACAGCTAAATAGCACTTTGCTTCCACCATTCTCAGAAGGGGATCTTGAAGCCGGCATCAAACAACAAAGGAGGGCCTTCAGATGACAAAAACCAAGACCAAAGAAATCATCCTACCGGCCCTTCGAGGCGTCATGGGCACGTGGGTCTACTACACATGCCTCATGAACATGGAAGATGTTGCCAAACGCGTCAGTTACGCCGATGAGATACATAAGAATAAGAAACTCTCGGATATGATTCAGCGCAGCTTGAAAGCCACAAGAAGCGCGCAGATTGCCGAGTATATCGAGACACAGGAAGAGCGTTTCTTCAACTCTTTGGTGATCGCGACGTATGGTGGCCAGCCCAACTGGAGCGCCATAGACAGCCTCAGAAGCAATAGCAAAAACGATATAGCCAACAAACTTTCAGAAGAGACCCTGAACTCTGTTGGATTTCTATCATTAAGTGGAAACGAAAAACTATTTGCATTGGACGGCCAGCACCGGTTGTCAGGGATCAAAAAGGCAATAAAAGATGGTCTTGAACAAGACCCTCCCGACGATTTGTCGGTCATTTTTGTTGCACACAAGACCACAACCAAAGGGCTAGAGCGCACTCGCCGATTGTTCACCACACTCAACAAGACGGCAAAACCCGTCTCCAAGGGCGATATAATCGCGCTCGACGAGGACGATGTTATGGCGATCTGCGTAAGACGCTTGATTGAAGAAACCAAACTTTTTGAAGGGGAAAGAGTAGCGTTCGTCGCGAGTAATAACCTTTCGACATCGAATACCAAAAGCCTTACTACGATCGGCAATCTCTATGACATTCTGACGACACTTTTCACCCGTGTTGATACAGAACTAAAGAAGGACAAGGCCGAACTCCAAAGAGCGAGGCCGGATGACAAGGAGCTAAAAGCGTATTTTGATCTGGCAAAGCAGTATTTTGAGCTGATGGCAGCGAACTTCACCGACCTTTCGGAATTCTTCTCGGCAAATGAAACAGCCGCCATTGTCAAAAAATATCGCGGAAGTCACGGCGGAAACGCGTTATTCAGGCCCATCGGTTTGGCGATATTCACGGATATTGTCGCGCATTTGAGCAAAAGATATTCTTTGAAGAAATCAATAGAAATTGCCGGGAAACTGCCAACGACACTTAGCGATATACCGTTTGAGGGGCTCATGTGGGATTCCGTGAGTCAAAGAATTGACAACACCAACAGGGTCACGTTGCGTGAGGTTCTTTTGTACATGTTGGGCAATTCAAAATGGACAGACGCTACGATACTTGAGCGTTATCGTCGGAGCATAGGAGACGAAAACGCTCAACTGCCGGCCAAGGTCGTTTGATTGCTAACGCGAGAATGCCCGCCCTAGATCGCATGTTCCAGATCGTATTCCCTAAGAGTCGGTGCCAGAACCTCATACGCTTCGGTCCTATTTTCAGACAGCGATGAAAACTCCGCTACTCGGCCCAGCTCAGATTTGATCAGGCGCTTCGCATAGTCCGACTCAGTTTCATATCCCTGCGGTAATACGACGACAAAATCGTATATTGTCGCCATTTCCTTGCCCGGCGATCGTCGTAGAATCCTTCCCCGACGCTGAACAAATTGACGCGGATCACGAGAGCTGGCGAGGATGTACGCCGTGCTGCAGGCGGGCACGTCAATTCCTTCGTCAAGGCAGCGGATAGCAACCATGGCGTCAATGATACTTAATCTGAAGTTTTCCAAAATCGAATCCCGCTCCTTGCGTGACTCGCGCGAGGTAAATCGGGAGACATCCCAGCCGCGCCGGTGAAGAAGTGAACTCACGGCTTCGACCTGTCGCTGTCCATGATCGGCATTTTCTGACCCGGAATCGAGCTCGGTGTCATCGTCGGTCTCGACCGTACCGTCCCCACAATAGAACAATGTGTGCGGACTCGGATTGACGCCTTCAAGAGCCGCGTCGAGCGCCTTCATCTTATTGGCTGCCGAACCGATAAGCCGGGCGCGTCGCATCAAGAGCCCTGTCAACTGGGGATTCGTGCCAGACGACTTAACGCCATTCTGCCTAGCCATGATTCGGCCAATCTGCTCGGAAAGAGCGACAAATTCATCGGCTTCCGCCCCTGTCAACTCGACAAGCGTCGGATAGTACAAATAGGGAGTGAGGACCTTGTCCTGTATTGCCTGTTTCAGCGTGTATTTTGATACGATGTCACCATAGAATTCCGCCAGGCGCTCATTGCGCTCGTCGTCCAGGTAATGTTCGGGCGTCGCCGAAAGGCCAATTCTGTATCGCGCGTGCGTGGGTAAAAAACCTTCATAGGCTTTCGATGTGTGATGGTGGCATTCATCGCCTATCCATAACAACCGATTGCCTTTTATCTGCTTGAGGCATTCCTGGAATTCGGGGCTCTTGAGTGTCCTGTTTACGACGACGATCGCCGTGAACTTCCGGCTTCCCATCACCAGTTCATGAACAACATTCCGGAGCTTTTCCAGCCAGTTCGCCCGCGATACATAGCAGCGGACCGGATAGATGTTGAATGAGGAAAGGATATCGACCCATTGATCAGCCAGGTTCTGATACGGTACAGCGATGACACAGGCCAAGCCGTCAATGCGTTCTGATAGCTTTACGATGGCATGAATGGCCGTAATGGTTTTGCCAGCGCCAGTGGCCAGATCGAACGTTCCCTGAAAGTCGCCCTTGGCTTTCCACGCATCGAGGGCAGCGATTTGATGATCCTGCATTATGAATGGCCTGCCGTTGATGGTCTTCGGCTCTTTTGGCTTGGAAGATGTCGTGCTTACGGTGCCGTAGATCTTGTCTCGCACCCTAGCAGCGATAGCAGCTTCGATCTCTGGATCAGGAGTGTAGCTTAGTGCCCTTGCCGTCGAAATCAGCTTTTCGTTGACTGCCGTGGGGATGTCAATAACAGCCGTGGCTCGGCTTTCATTGCGCCAAAGTCGCTCAAAGCTCTCGATATGCGGGTCAAAATATTCGGCTAGCTCCGGTCGCCAGGTTGGGAAAACATTGATTGACTCATAGTTGAACGCAGGCAGCAGAGCGTGCGTACTCTCGTTCGCCGATCCGGCAAAGACGAGCTTGTCCCCTATCTCGTCGCTAATAATTCCAATTTTGTCGTGATACATTCCGCGCTCGCGAAGCGCGATCTTGACTTCGAGTCTGCCGTGCGCAACCAGCCACGCAAGGGTCTCAAAGCGGTTTTGAAACAGCTCATCGCTGACATTTGTGATCTGACTAAGCAGTTCCGCCCCGATTTTTTCTGAGATTTCCCGCTGCTGATGGCCTTGTTTAATGGCTTCGATATCCTGCTCGTCAGAAAAAGCGCCTAAAATCAAGCGGATTTGGCCGCCGTTTTTTACGAAAACCGAAAGCGCTTGCGCCGCGTAACTGATCGTTGACGCTGAAAAATATCCGACGGCCCGATCATAGCGATTAGCTACGGACAGTGCCGGTAAATAAAAGTCCTCCAATATATTGTCTAGATCGGATTTGTAGACTCCTTGATATTGCAAATCACGCAACATCTAGAAAGTGATCCCTTCGATATCCGGCTCAGTGTCTTCGATATTCAGGTATCCATTCTTCTTTAGAAGTTCCAAGATGTCACGATCCGGATACTCTCCACCACTGCGAAGCATTGAGTCGCGAAGAATTTGAAAACCGCCATTGGCATACTCTTCGAAAATTTCCGCGCACCGGCTCTCTTCCCCGTCCTTCAGAATTTCAGGATTCTTGGTTTCGGCGAGCGCGAGAAGAAAGATCAGATCCTCGGCGTCCCCTCTCTCAAACTGTTGGTAGGACACGTCTTCCGTACCGGCGTTGCGGTCCAGCGGAATGCGCCGTCCCTCGGAGTAGCCGAGCAACGCAGCGAAACACAGGAGTTCACGGATCGTAGGAAAAAGGGTTCGGTCGGTTCCTGGCAGTTTTGTCATGGCCAGGCGCTGAACCATGTCCTCGTGTATACGGCTTCTGTTGATGTTCGGGGCTCTATCACTCATCCCGCCGCTACTTTCACAATCTCGGTCCCGTCGTAAGAGGAATCAAAGAATGCGGTCCTGAACTCCTCACCTTTGAAATATCTGCTTTCAGGCTTTCGATCGCCGATCGGATCTTTGTTGTGACGCACGAGTAAGAACTCCGCACCGACATGGCTTTGCAGTGCCGCAAGAACCTCTTCGGACCCTTGTGAGCGGGATAAAAGCAATACGACCTGCCGGGCCATTTTGGGAATAAACTCCGCAGTAGTGTGACGATAAGATTCGTCCAATTGACCGAACGGTGAGTCTAGGACCAGTGGCGCTATCGTGCCCGGCAGGAGTTTATAGTCTTCTGCTTTCTCCCTGATCTTTGCAAATTCGACAAGCGCAGCCGTGAAAGCAAGGCCGAGCAATTGGTTTTCTCCGCTCGATTTCGGTAGCGCCATTCCGTCTGAATTGACCAGACTGATCCCGTAGTCATCTGACATCCGCAGGGTTAGCACCTTCCGTGTTGTCGCTTCCAAGATCTTGCGTATTCCGAACCGCAGCACTTTGCGCGCTACGTTCTCCTCTTCCACCAACTGAAGCTCAAGAATGCCCTTGATCGATTCGCACAAGTTGCGGCGTTTTGCGTAGATCGCGGTCTGTTGGTCTTGCTGCGCTAGAGTGTTGATTTCGCGATCAATCTGCGGCTTTTCGCGTTCGGCATTCCCAATGCCGATTTCGAGGGCTCCAATTTTCCTATCGATGTCGGACAGATCTTTTCGCAGCTCCTCTCTTTTTTGCTCGCGCGAAGCTATGTCGCTGACGTTGATGCCTTTCAGCTTGTCATGAATTTCGCCAAGCTGGGCTTCAATCGTCCCGAACTCCTCATTTGCTTCTGCAGAGCGTTCCTTTGCATTAATCAGACGGTTTGGCGCTTTGGCGCGTTCCGATTTGAGGCTGCTAAGCCTAGCGCGGACCTTGGTGATCCTGTCGCGCATGACCTGATTGGCTGCCTTTTCTAAAAGCCGCGCTACCTGCTTTGATGCTTCGCTGCCCGGTGGCAAAGGGGCTCCACAGATACATGTTTCCGCTTCGAGTACGTCTCTTACGAATTCCTCATTGTACGGAGAGGGGATTCGGCCGCGATGGGACTCATCGTTCAGAAAGTCAAATGTCTCTTCTGTAATTTTCTTTGAGACGATGAACCTGCCGTTTTCACCAAGCCACTTATAGACCTCGTTGTCGGCATCCTTTTGCCTCTTTTCAACACGCTTCAACTGCTCGCTCAGCCGCTCACGGCTCCGTTGCAGTTCCTTTGCCGCGCTTGTGTCGCGGAGCTTTGTATCAATGTCGTTGATTTGCTCTTCTGTAAGCTGCCTACTCTTTTCAAGCCTCGCAATTTCCTGTTTCGCCGTGTCGATCTGCGAACCGAGCGCATCCATGCGCCCGTTCAGCTCCTCGATTTTTTTTGTCGCGGGTGTTGAAGGAATCTGCTTGCGGAACTGATTGGAAATCGCCTGCAGGTCATCGATTGCCGTCTCTATAAGAGAACATCCCAAAATGTCGCGGACCGCGCCTCGTATCGATGCGCGGTTTTTCTCTCCGAGGAATACTTCCGCGTGTTCGCCGTCAAAAAGAAAGTGCGATGCCATCTCGCGCGGGATGACCGTGTTAATGAATGTGTCGGGCGACGGGACGTCAATCTGGCCCCCCCTGTCAAAACGCGCTAGCACAAAACTGCGACCGCCATCAGAGGCAGGATCGGCCCTGGAGAAACGCTTGGCAATGTAATGGCTGTCATTGTGCTCGAACAGCACCTCAACCGATGCAAGGGTTCTACCTTCTTTCTTGGCGTCGTAATTTAGGATGTCATCCTTCTTTTCAAATCGGCTGGTCGTCTCTCCATAAAAGCACCAAAGCAAGGCATTTAGTAAGGTCGTTTTCCCGACACCATTTTCCGCGTAGATAAGTGTTACATTTTTATCTTTATCGGACGAAAATGTAATAGAGCACTCGCCGTAGAAGCACCGGAAATCCTTCAATCTGATTTCATCAAGTATCATTGCTGGCGTCCTTCAAATTGGTGTGACGCTCAATTAATTCGCGTAGCTTTCGTTGGCGTTCAGTTTTCACATTCCGTTTTTCAAAGAAATAAGAGCGCTCAAGCTCGATTATTTCTTTTACAATGGGCTCGTGCTTGACTTGTTTTACATCATCATCTGACATTTCTAACTACGCTCCTCACGATAGAAGATTGCAGAGGAACGCAAAATATGCAACCAATTTGGGATCATCTAACATTATGAAAACATGGTTTTTTTTGCAAAAATATGGATGCTGCATCCCTCCGCCCGGATATTGTACACTGCATAGGCAGATTGCCAACCTGTACGAGCAGGTTGAAAGGCTTCGGACTTCAGCACCTGAAACAGACAAAAAGACATGTCCCGACAACCGTGGCTAATTAGGTAAATAGCTATGCAACGGTTGGAAGTATTGGTTTTTTCTACTCCGGTCTTAGGCTCAGGACCCATTAAATCGCTTGCAGGACGGTTTGCGGACTGATTCAGTTGTGCCGGGAGGATATGCCAACATAACGATTCATTAGTTGGTATTTGGCACAATTTTGGCACACTTGGGGGCGAAATCGAGCGATATCCGGCGACACACAGCGACGCTAACTTATTGAAAATATCAATTTAATTAATGCTATCAGTACAAAAACTGGCCCTCCGAAGGCAGAGGTCACTGGTTCGACTCCAGTCGGGTGCACCATTTAACACACTGATATTGTTGTGTTATTCGAGCACGCTTCTTCTGAAAAGATTGGTCACAAACTCAGCTGTCACACTCTAGTCACAGCAAGGGTTCGACATGGCTACAATCAGACGCAGAAACGGCAAATGGCAGGCTCAGGTTCGCCGCAAGGGATTTCCCGAGGTTTCAAAGACATTCTCACTGAAGACAGACGCTTTGGAATGGGCAAGGGTACAGGAGAGACAAGCAGACAAAGGCGAATTGGGTAAGCCTAGGTTAGACCTCTCTCAAATCATGCTGTCCGACTTGGTAGAGCGATATCTGCAAACCGTTGTTCCTATCAAGAAGTCTGCCAAGACAGAGACAATCGTATTGAAAGCCTTCCTAAGGCACAGGATATGCAAGAAGCCCCTGGACAAACTCACCACAGCAGACTTTGCAAAATATCGCGATGAAAGATTGCAGAAGGTCATCTCAGCGACGGTGAAGAGGCAGTTAAACCCAATTCGTCACATGTTTGAAATCGCTAGGCACGAGTGGGACATTCCACTGAAGACAAATCCTCTCGATAGGCTGTCACTGAATTACATTGATAGACGACGAGAAAGAAGGCTCAAACCAGAAGAACGACAAAGGCTGCTTGAGGGAGCCAAACAGCTCCAAAATCCTTATATCAGCACCGTAATTGAATGGGCCCTAGAGACGGCCATGAGGCGCGGGGAGATCGCTTCGCTAACATGGGAGTCAAGTGGACCTCAAACTACGCTCAGTGACCATCCTAGAGTCCAGGAACGGCTATTCAAGAACCTTCCCACTGACGCCCAAAGCAGCCTACTTGTTACAAGACAGTTTGCACGAGAAACGGAGCGAGGAGGACTATGTTTTTCCTATCACTGGCAATGCGATTCGGCAGGCTTGGAGTCGCTTAGTCAGATCATTAAATATAAAAGATTTGCACTTCCATGATTTGAGACATGAGGCCATTAGCAGTTTGTTTGAAATGGGGCTTACGGTACCAGAAGTTGCTGCAATTAGTGGGCATAAGGACACACGAATGTTGATGAGGTACGCACATGCAGACCACACAGCAATCGCCAATAAGTTGGGGGCCTAAGGGATGCTCAAAGGTCTGATGATTGCGTTTGGTTATCTTGGAACGGTGCTCGGCCCCCGCATCCTTGACCGATTGCCCAAAGCTTTCACTCGAAGCGCACTAAAGGTTTTGGCACTTGCATTGATTGCTCAGGGATTGCTCGTTTCACTGAAGGGCGCGTTCTGACGGCTTCAATAGATGTTGTATTGCCACACATTTTAAAAAAGCACACCAAAGCGAGGTTTCTTTTGCCCAACAATCCGTGTGTCTATTGACCAAAGCTCGAATCGGCACTGATAATAGGTAATATGCAAAGCTGCATCTGGCAGTGACAATAATTCTG
>Ga0163215_100880_pt1 | contig 29842 bp, 28 predicted proteins | sample SynspAceP_FD_185934 | JGI IMG/M metagenome (GOLD analysis project Ga0163215, IMG submission 185934) | Saline lake microbial communities from Ace Lake in Antarctica - Synechococcus sp. Ace-P (Hybrid Assembly) | ecosystem: Environmental > Aquatic > Non-marine Saline and Alkaline > Saline | place...
ACCGCAACAAAAAAGGTTTTCCTTAAGCGGGTCCAAGCATTTTCAAGTTGTGGGGCACTATGTGGGGTAAATAGGCCAAACGGCTAATTTATTCAATAATATCAAGGGTAAGTGGCGGAGGGAACGGGACTGAGGTCGAACCTTCTCTGCCTCGTAAGTCATTGATTTTATTGTTTCGTGAACACCATCTCACACTTCGCGACATCAGCAATCAAGCGGTCCGCTGCTATGCTAGACGTGGTCGCTTGTTGATGATGCCCGAAGCGGATGCCATCACGCGGACTTGGCGGTTGTTCGGCAACTGCGGCGTGGTGGCACATCGGGACCGGCCGGTCCCGGAACAGTTCACGCGCGCCGCCCCTGTCGTCCCGCACTGGTCTTGGCTGTCTGAAATGTTCAAGACGCTGTACCGGAACGACGGCACCTACGGCAAGCTGGGGATCGTCCGCATTCCCCGGCACCCGGGCAGGCGTATGGCGAACGCTGGTTCGACGGCGATGGACGCGCGCTGGACACGCGTTCCGCACGCAGCGAACCTTTTTCGACTACGGCCGGTCGAACGACCGGCTCGTGCATCTCAACCACTATCCACTAGGCACGAAGCGGAGTTATGTCCTGAAGGTCGATCTCGGTCGTGCGGTCCATACGGATGTGGCGCTTGGCATGGATTATCGGGTCGAACGCAACTGGTGCATCGATGAGGACCGCTCGGTTCCTAGCTTGTCGGACCGGGTCGCGGCAAAGCTTGCGGCGCTCTCAAGGGATGCGTTTCTGGCGCAGTTGAATGAGCAGGCGGTAGCGTTGCGGCACGCCCGTCTTGCGACACTGATGCAGCAGGTTGCGAAGACCCCTCCGGCGTGACCCATTTTCCGCGCTGAGGCGCAGGTGCTGATTGCGCATGCCACAGGTGCGCACCAGTAACGCAGACCCTTTGGCGGCGCGGCAGGACCCGCGTTCGTGCCTCGAACCTCGCGCGGGTGGTCGGGGCACACAGGGCGCGTCACGCGCCTGCCCGCCTTGCAGTCAACCATGACTTCGCGACATGCCCGGGAATGCGGGTCTGGGCCGGATCGCCCCGGTTCCGCACCTGCCCGCCTTGACCTGTGCTGCATCACCCGAAACACTGAGGGTGCCAGCAATCTGGCCCAAACCGGAGAACAGCACGTGATCATGGACGGCATCCAATCCAACCCGCCGCGCAATACGCTGACCCTGTTGCGCCGACCTGACCTCGAACAGCGGCTGATCGCCGGTGTTGGAGGTCAGCTCGTGCTGATAGAGGCGCCCGCCGGATACGGCAAGACCGAAGCCATGGCGAGCCTGTTCTGGTCTGCCGCGAGGCGTGGGCGCGAGGCGGTGTGGATCACGCTGACGCCGGGCATGGCGGCTTCGGACCTGCAGTCGCATCTCGCCACCGCGCTGGCCATGGACAGGACCACGCCGGAAGAAATTCTGGACGCCTTGCGCCGCCGCCGGGTTCTGCTGGAGCTTTATCTGGACGAAGCGGGGCGGGACGTCCCTGTCACCGTGTTTGACTGGCTGATGGACAACCCGGTCGACACGCTGCGACTGGTGATCGCTGGCCGGGATTTGCCCGACCTTCGCCGGTCGCGGCTGCGCATGCGCGGGCTGCTGACAGAGATCAACGCCGATCACCTCGCGTTTACCCGAGGCGAGATGCAGCAGCTTCTGCGGCACTGGATGAACCCCAACGAAATGGAGCGCACCATCGCCAGCTTGTGCGGCTGGCCGGCACTCGCCCGGCTGGCCCTGCTGGATTGCGAACGCGGCGCCAGCGGGCTGGATCTCGAGGCGCTGGTTGAAGGCAAGGCGCCGGTTTACCGCGAGTTTCTGCATGACGAAGTATTTTCGGGGCTGGATGCGACCGAATGGGACGTACTGTGTGGTGTTGTCGGCCTTGACGTTTTTACTTTGCGCATTGCGTCCGAACTGGCCGGGCTGCAGGGCAATTACCGGACGCTGCGCCGGATCGAGTCAATGTATCCGCTGATCCAACCCGAAGCACAGAACGCCGGCTGGTTCCGCGTCAGCCCAGTGATCGCGCAGGCGGTCGACGTGTTGACTGTGGCAGAAGCACCCGAACGCCGCCGTGCCCGCTACATCCGCGCGGCAGAGCTTTATGCCGAATCCGGGATTCTGGAAAAATCCGTGCTTTACGCGTCGCTCGGTGGCGATGTCGGGCTGGCGGTGCGCACCATCGAACGCGCAGGCGGGGTCGATCTGTTCCTGCGCGCAGGCTACACCGTGCTGCGCGACATCGTGCGGGCGGTTCCTCATGAAACGGTCATGACCACACCGTCCCTGCGGCTGTGCCGGGCAGTCATTCTGGCGAAATCCGGTCAGATCCGCGAGGCGCGCGCCGTGGTGGACCAGTTGCAGCAGGACACCAACGCAGGACAGATTGCCAACGACCTGTCGTGGGTGTCGATGCTGGACCATATCGACAGCCTGTTCAAAGTCTACGAGGACAAGCCAATGACCGCGGCCGAGATCGCGCGGCTGCGCGCCGAAGCCGAGGGCGAACGTCAGGACAAGACTTGGCGGCTGTCCTGGCTCTACAATCATCTTGCCATCTTCTACACCCGTCTGGACGACCTCAAGGTGGCATACTCCTGTGCCGCCCGGGCGCTGTCGCTGTATCAGGAAGAGCGTTCGAGCTATCCGCAAGCTTTCATGCTGATCCACCTCGGGTTTATCGACTACCGCGCCAACCGGATCGAAGCGGCGCTGGACCGTCTCGGACAGGCATCGAGCCTGATCAACGCGCGGCACTGGAACGACGCCAACCTGCTGGCTATTGCCCATGTTCCGCTGTTTGCCATCCGCTATCTGCAAGGGCAGCTGGACCCGGCGCGCGAACATCTGGAACGCGGCATGCCGATCATGGCACGCGGCGAAGGCTGGGTCGATTTCTACCTGCTAGGCTATGCTGCTCTGGCGCGCGCGCGCTTTGCCCGCGAAGGATGGACAGCGGCGCAGGAAACGCTGCAGGACGGTCTGGCGCTGGCGGACGCACGCGGTTTGCAGCGCCTGCGCTTGTCGTTGAGCATTCTGCGCGCCGAACTGCTGACCCGGGCCGGTCAACTTGATGCCGCAAGCACGACGCTGCGGCAATGGCCCGATCTTGCCCGCCCTGACGGCTGGCCCTCGCCCTGGGAACGGAGCGAGGCGCAACTGGCTGTCGGGCGTCTGCGCCTGCGCGAAGGGGCGGTGGCCGAGGCCCACGCCATTCTCGCTCCGCTGGCCGACGAAACCCGCTCGGCGCAGCGTTGGGGATTGCTGATCCGGGTGTCCCTCATTCTTGCCGAAGCTTGCGCCCGGCTTGGCGCCATAGACCAAGCAGTGGCCGCGCTTGAAGAGGCTGCCACCTTGTCCTGCTCAGGCGGCCAGGTGCAGCAGTACCGCGATGAAGGGCCTGAATTCGCAGAAGAAATCCGCAAGCTGGTGCGCCGCTCTGGGCTTGCTCGCCTACAGCCGCATACGGTGCATTACCTCGCCACCGCCGCTGCAGATCCGGCACAACGGGCGCGAAAAGGTGGGCTCATCAGTCGGCGCGAGGCCGAAATCCTCATTCTGCTGGCTGACGGTCTGCCGAACAAGGCGATTGCCCGCAGGCTGGATGTCAGCGAGTCGACAGTCAAGTTCCACCTCAAGAATCTGTACAGCAAGCTGGGGGTTGCGCGCCGGTCGCTTGCCGTGTCCGTTGCGCGCACCAGCGGGTTGCTGGACTGAAGCGCGGGCGTGCGAATGCTCCACCAGACCCGCTGGTATTGTTTGCCGGCCCTCAGCCGCCCAGCGGCAGGTATTCGGCGTTCAGTCCGAAGGCGCCCGGACCAAAGACCTTCAGCGCCTCCGGTGTACGCATTATCGGCGGCACGCGAATCCCGAGGATATCGACCCGCTGGCCATAGCGCAGACGCTCAGTCGGAATCGCCTCGGCGGTGTCGATGTCGAGCACGCAGATCAGGTCGGGAACCACGGCAATCACGGCCTGCCCCCGCTCGACCACAAGGTTCTCGTTCTGGATGCGGATGCGGTAAGGTGTACCGTCGTCGAATGGCGCTATAGACACGATGCCCACCGACCAGCCGTTTTGGACCTTGCGTTCGATGTCGGTTATCTTGCCGGATCCCAGCAGCTCGGCATGGCCGTAATGCGTGGTGCAGAGAAAGTCGATCAACGAAACCAGCGGTGCGACCTTGTCCTTGCGCGCCTGCCGCAGAATCCGGCCGATGTCCTGCGCCAGCGACAGCGTGGCGGGCACCGAAACCCGCCGCGCCGTGGCCCCGTCCATGGCGTAATTCACAAGGCTTGCCTGTCCGCCCATGCGGATGCAGATGCCGCGCGCAATGAATTCCGCCTTAGCCGCGCTGTCCGTCTCGACCATAGCGAGGTTGCCCTTTTCATCGGCCATCGCCACCGGCGCCGCCGGAACGCCGTAGACGTTGAACGTTTCCATTTCCAGCTGCGGAAAGGCGCGGCCCATGCCGTCCGCGTCTACCAGCGGCAGGCCGGTCTGCGCCGCCAGAACGATCGGCAGGCAGGAATTCAGGCCTCCTGCCTCGAACGGCATGATCGCGGTCACGACATTACCTGTCACCGTCTCGTAATGCCGCAAAGCCATCAGCATCTCATCGCCGGACGGAACCTTTTCCAGCACGATGGTCGGCGCGCCCATGGCCCCGCAGGTGATCACCTGCGCGTCGTCGGCCAGTTCATCGAGCGATATCAGCCTGACCGCGCCATGTGCCTCGATTGCGCCGCGGGCCAGCAGCTTGCCTATATAAGGATCTCCCCCGCCCCCTGTGCCCAGCAGCGCCGCACCTGCGGCGATATCCTCCAGATCGGGCGCTTGCAGCCATCTCATGCCGACAGGTCCTCGATCCTTGTGTAGGGTTCAGGCAGACCAAAGCAGGCCGGACCAAACACCGCCAGCGCCTCCGGGGTGCGCATCAACTCGGGCACAGACACCGAAATCACCGTCACCCTCTGACCATAGCGCAGCACTTCGGTGGTGATCGGCTCGGCGGTTTCGCTGTCCATGATGCAGATGAGGTCAGGCACGATGGCCTTGACGACCCCGTTTACCCGGGCGATCAGGTTTTCGTTCTGGATCTCGATTTCCATCACCCCTTCATATTGGCCAAACCCCGCGATCCGGACGCGGCCGATGGAAAAACCGTTGCGGGTTTCGCGCTGCATGTCCGCGATCTTGCCTGTGTAGATCACCGTCGCATAGCTGTAGAGCGTCGTCGGCAGGAACGTCAGCAGCGCCTCGAACGGGTTGATGTGGCGCGCCTTGGCCTCGCGCAATACGCGCCCAACCTGGATGGCCAGTGTCAGTGTGCGCGGCACCGCGACCCGCTTAACCTCGGCGCCCGACATAGCGTATTCCGCGATATAGGCCGCCCCGCCCATGCGGATAGCGACGCCTCGCGAAAGCCATTCCATCATTTTGTTGTCGGTCGCTTCGATCACAGCGCAATCGCCCCATTCGTTGCTGACCACCATGGGAGAACCGGACACGCCGTAGACCCCGAACGTCTCCATCTGCAGTTCGGGAAAGGCGCGGCCCATGCCGTCTGCATCAACCACCGGCAGACCCAACCGCGCGCCCACCAGCAGCGGGATGGTGGAGTTAATGCCGCCAATCTCGATCGGCATCGTATGGGTGGCCTTGCGCCCCAGCCGCCGTTCTAGCCGTTGAAGCGAATGGATCGCTTCCTGTCCCGAAGGCAGCTTTTCCACCAGAACGGTCGGTGCGCCCATCATCGCGGTCGGGATCACCAGTGCCGCGTCGTCCAGATCGTCCGGATCAACCAGTTCGACGCTCAACCCTTCGTCGAGGCATATCTGCACCATCTGACGGCCGATGTAGGGATCGCCTCCGCCCCCAGTGCCCAGAAAGGCGGCGCCGACGGCGAGATCGGCAAGATCCTGGCTGTCGAGTTTCATGCCACGGCCTCCTTCATCGCCAGATCACCCACCGCCTTGACCCGCACGCGGGTCGCAGAACCCGGCAGGTAGGCCAGCGGCACTTCCTCGATATCCATGATCTGGACAGTACCGGGCGAGGCACCCGCCGCGACGGCATTCGCGGACGCCTCGGCCTTGGCCTCGGCCAGCACCTCGTCGCGGGCGCGGCCTTCCATTGCGAAGATGCGGTCGACCTCGCCGCCCACCTGCGCGATGGCGGCACCGATGGCATTGGCGACGCCGGAGTTCTCGGGGCGGATGACTTCGGAGGCGGATGGCAGATTGCGCGACATCAACACTGCGCCGCCACCCACAAGGATCACCGGCAATTGGTCGGCGGATGTCTTCATCCGATCCACAGCTTCGTCGACCATGCGGTGCATGGTGTCGATGGCGGCCTTGATCGTGGCAGCCGGAATGTGCGCCACGCGCGCCCGGTCACCGATACCGGCCAATCCGGCGGCAACGACGATATCGGTGGTGGTCAGCGTGTCGCCGCCGAACACCAACGCCTTTTTCGTGATCTCGTAGCCGACCGAATCCGGCCCGATGCGCGCCCCGTCGTCACGCACCAGCGACCCGCCGCCCAGCCCGATGGCTAGAACGTCCGGCATGCGGAAGTTGGTCCGCACCCCGCCAATATCCACCGCCACGGCGCTTTCACGCGGAAAGCCCTGCATCAGCATCCCCACATCCGAGGTGGTGCCGCCGATGTCCACCACCATGGCATCACCGATGCCCGCCAGTCGCGCGGCCCCGCGCATGGAGTTGGTCGGTCCCGAGGCAAAGGTCAGGACCGGATAGCTTTCCACATGCTCAGGCTTCATCAGCGTGCCGTCGTTCTGGCTGATGAAGAAGGGCGCCACTATCCCCTTCTGCTGCAGGGCAGAGCGGAAACTGTCGACCACCTTTTTCGACAGATCGACCAGACAGGCGTTCATGATGGCGGCGTTCTCGCGCTCAAGAAAGCCCACGCGCCCGATCTCGTGACTGAGCGACAGCGCGATACCGGGACATTCCGTGCGCAGGATCTCGGCGGCGCGCAACTCCATCACCGCCGTCACCGGAGAAAAGACCGATGTGATGGCCGCACTGCGCAGGCCTTTGGCGTTAATCGCGCGCGCGACCTCCTGCAGTCCGGCCTCGTCAAGCGGCGCGATCTCGCGGCCATCAAACTCGTGGCCGCCGTGCAGCATGTAGCAATGCCGCCCCAGCACATCGGCCAAATCGCGCGGCCAGTCAGTCATCGGCGGCACGCCCTTTGTCGCCGGCAGGCCGATCCTGACAGCGGCGACCTGCAGCAGGCGGCGCCGTTCGATCACCGCGTTGGTGAAATGCGTCGTGCCGATCATCACCGCGTCGATGGCCGATACTGCGACGCCGCTTTCGCCCAGAACGGCGGACAGAACTGCCGAAATCCCTGAACTGACATCCTCAGTGGTGGGCGATTTGCAAGCCGCGACAACGCGGTCGCCGTCTAGAATGACGGCGTCCGTGTTGGTGCCGCCCACATCAATTCCGATACGCATTGGCAGGTCCCTCTGTTCGTTTGTTTTTCGTTGTACCGGACGGCTCTACTCAGCCGGCAGCAATCTTGCTCGTTCCGGGGTCCAGCCGATTTTCACCGTCGCGCCCGGATCCCATCGGTCGAGATGGGCTTGGTTCTGTCGTTCTGCGACCATTTCCTGCCCGGCAAGGTCGAGCCGGTAGCGCAGCATCGCGCCCTGATAGGTCTCGCCCACCACCCTCGCCTCGAGCAGCGGAACACCCGCAGCCTCGGCCTCGGGTCCCATCAGAACGTTCTCGGGGCGGATCACCAGCTTGGCATCGGCACCTTTCTGGACGCAGTGACGCATACCGGCGGTCAGGACGGTTCCGGCAAGCTGTGCCGAAGCCCTGCCTTCGCCCGCCTCAAGACAGGTTACGTCCAGCACATTGGACTGACCGATGAACGAGGTAACGAACAAGGTCGCCGGTTCCTCGTAGATCTCGCGCGGTGTGCCGCTTTGCTCAACCTGACCGGCACGCATCACGCCGATCCTGTCGGACATGGTCAGCGCCTCGTCCTGATCGTGCGTGACGTAGATCGTGGTGATCCCCAGCGACTGCTGCAGGTTCTTGATCCAGAACTTCATTTCTTCGCGCAACGCCTTGTCCAGCGCCGAAAGCGGTTCGTCCAGAAGCAGGATCCGCGGTTTGGTCACCAACACCCGGGCCAGCGCCACGCGCTGTTGCTGGCCACCCGAAAGGTTGCGCTGATAGCGGTCGCCAAAGCCCGTCATCCCCACCTGGTCCAGCGCCGCGTTGATTGCCGTTTCAATCTGCGACCGGGACTGCCTGCGTAACCTAAGCCCGAAGGCGATGTTTTCCGCCACGTTCATGTGCGGAAAGATGGCGTAGTTCTGGAACACTATACCGATATTGCGCTTTTCGGGCGGCAACGGCGTCACATCCTGCCCGCCGATCCAGATCCGGCCGCCAGACGGTCTGACAAAACCCGCGACCATGCGCAGGGTCGTCGACTTGCCACAGCCCGAAGGCCCGAGCAACGCGTAGAATTCACCCTCCTCGATCTTGAGCGTGACGGCCTCGACCGCGTGGGTGTCGCCGTAGGATTTTGTCAGATTTTCAAGCCGTATGTCGGACACGGGCAAGACCCTTTTTTTGTTCCGGTTTCGCAGGGTGGCGCGGCGGGGTTGTGCTGCCGCGCCGCGCCAGAGTGAATCAGGACCCGAAGATCTCGTTCACGGTCTCAACGATGTCGATTTCTTCCGCCAGATAGCTCTGCCAGTCGGGAATATGCAGCCCGTCCGTGGCATCGGCAGTATTAGCTACGCCAAGCGCTGCCATCTTTTCGGGGATCACCGCCTCGCGGTTGGACGGGCGCATCCAGAAGGTTTCGGCAAAGGCGGTTTGGTAGGCTGCGTCCAGCGTCCGGTTAAGCAATGCAAAGCAGAGTCTCTTGCTCATCGGGTCGGCATATTTGCTGATCGTCTTGGTCTGCGTCAGAATGCCCTTGTATTCGTCCCAGTAATAAAGATCGACCGGAACGCCCCTCTCCTTTTGCAGCAGCGCCTCGGCATCCGACTGAACCGCGATATCCACTTCGCCGCGTTCCACCAGCGTCGCCATGTTGCCTGTGAAATCCGAAATCTTCATCGGCATGGCGGCCCGCATCGCGTCGTATCCCGCTTCAAAGTCGGTCTCGCCAGACCCGTAGGCTTCCGAGGCCGCCATGAAGAACATCATCTGCAACGTGTTGGACGTGATGTAGGTGCCGCGCTTGCCGGCGTATTCCGGCCGCCAGAAATCCTTGAACGAGCTCGGGGTCACTCCGGCATCGGTGCGGTATACATAGCAGTAGCGCGAGAACGCCCACGTGATGCCGACCCCGGTCTGCGACGCAAAATCCCACAGCTTCGACACGTTCGGCACGTTCGCCTTGATCTCTTCAACATCCATGAAGTAGTCGCCCGCCCCGGCTGTCTTGAACATCTCGGGCATGTTCCAGTTGGTCATGGCGACGGGCGGGTTCTGGGGGCCGCCCGCGACGAATTTCGGGAACCACGGAAAGTTGCTGTCATAGCGGATGGTGCAGTTGAAATCCTCCTGGAACTGGTCCAGCAGCAACTCGTTCTGCGTTTCCTGCCAGTAGCCGCCCCATTCGCCGATATTCAGCACCGCGCCACCGGCGTCGAACACTTCGCCGTCATAAGACACGTCCTGGGACCAGGCATGGCCGATGTTGAACATGTTGACCCCAGCGGCAGCGGCTCCTGTCCGTAAAACTCCGCGGCGGGTCAGGCTTGTCTTGGATATCATAGTATTCTCTCCTTGTTTGAACTGCCCGGTTTAGCGCCGGCGCAGCAGTTTCTTGAGGTTGACAAGACGCGAAAAGAGCAATGTTGAAACAGTGACTAGGAAGATGGCAAATATGCCCGCCGCCGCCGCCGTCGGTTCGAACGCGTAGCGCAGCGAGGTGTATATCGCGATCGGCAAAGTCTGGAAATCCGGGGTCGATAGGAACAGCGTCAGCTCGAACTGGCCAAAGCTGATGATGAAGGCGAACACGGTGCCCGCCGTGATCCCCGGCACTATGTTAGGTAGCGTGACCTTCATGAAGGCCTGCATCGGCGAGGCGCCGAGTGCGCGTGCCGCCTCTTCGATGGACAGGTCGAAATCCACCATCGAGGCCGTGACCGTGGCGATCACGAAAGGCAGCGTGACAAGGACATGGCCGATCAGCAGGCCGGTATAGCTGCGCGCCAGCCCTGTGCCGGTCCAGATAAAGAAGATGTACAGCGCCAGCCCCAGCACCACACCCGGCAAGATGACCGGCAGGATGAACAACGCTCGCAGCGGTTCGCGCCAGCGGCTGGTGGCTCGGGTTAGAAAGATTGAGGCCAGCGTGCCCAGCACGGTCGAGATTAGAGTCGTCAGCATCGCCAGGCCGAACGAAGTCTTGAACGCGGGCAGAAAAGTCGGCGAGACAAAAAAATCCCGGATCCAGCGCAGCGACAGACCATCAGGCGGAAAACTCAGGAATTCGCCCGAATTGAAACCGGCCAGCATCACGATGGCGACGGGCACCAGCAGCACGAGAAGCGTAAAGCCTGCGATGACGCGAAACGCAATCGGGATCGGATTGTCATCATTCATCAGACGCGCCCTCCTGCATTGCGCCGCAGCGCGAGAATATAAACCGCCATGGCGGACAGCGACGTCAAGAACAACACGACCGCGACCGCGGCACCTAACTGCCAGCGACCGACTTCGGCGATCTGCTGGTAGATGTGGATCGGCAGGGTAATCACCCTCCAGCCGCCCATCAGCGCGGGAACCACGTAGGACGAAATGGCCAGCGCGAACACCAGAAGTGTTCCGGCATAGACACCGGGCAGCGACAGCGGCCATGTGATGGTGCGCATGACATGCCACCGCGAGGAACCGAGACTGCGCGCCGCCTCCTCGAGAGCCGGGTTGATCGACTTGATCGCGCCGATCAGCGACAGGACCATGAACGGCAGCGTGACCTGCACCAGACCGATCACCACACCGAAGTCGTTGTACATCAGCGGCAACGGTGACGAGCTGATCCCGAGCGTCATGAGACCGTTGTTGATCAGCCCGTTGTCGCCCATCAGAACCATCATGCCATACAGCCGGATGACCATGTCCAGCTGCATGGATGCCAGAACAAGAATCGTGAGCAGCGTGGCCGTGCCGGGCCGGATCGTGCGCGCGATGATGTAGGCCAGAGGAAAGCCGATCACGAGGCAGATTACAGCGACGGAAACCCCGAGGAACACAGACTTATAGATCGCTTTGTAATAGATCGCCCGGGTGAAGACGCGTTCATAGTTGTCCCATGTAAGGTCGCCCTGAAACGTAATCACCCCTGCGGTCGCCTTGTCGAAGCTGATGGCGAACAGAGACAGAACTGGGATCAGGAAGAACAGGATAAGGAACAAGATCGCAGGCAGCACCAGACACCACAGGCCGGGTCGCAGCCACCAGGTCCGGTGGATTGTGTCAGTCTGCTCTGTGGTCAGTTCGGCCATCGGGTCACTCCGCCGCCCGAGCGTGGAGGTCGGGCATGTCATAACCCGGCATCGGCTTGACCGGTGGCAGCGGATAGGTGCGCGCTGAATGGCTCAGGTTCGATCGCACGATGGCTGCGGCGAGGTTCACCGCTGTCGGGATCGGATCGATGACGGGAATGTCAATGCCGCGTTCCAGCAACCCGTCCTTAAGCGCCGCAGCACAGCCCATCAGCCCGGTGCATCCAAAGATCACCGCATGTGCGCCATCCCGCTCAACCGCCTTCTGCGCCTCTTCCACCAGCGCAGCCTGCGTGGCCGCCAGATCGTGCTCAAGTTCCAACACCGGAATTTCGAGCGAACGGACAGATGCCAAGCGCGAACTCAACCCGGCCAGCGCCGCTGCGTTTTCGAACTGCGGGATCAGCCGTGTCATCACTGTCAGAACCGTGAACTTGTGGCCCAGAAGCGCCGCCATGTGCATTGCCGTCTGACACGGACCCAGCACAGGGATAGTGACCGCCTCACGTGCCGGGCGCAGGCCAGGGTCGCCCATGCAGTCGATTACGACAGCATCGACGCCATCGCGTTCCGCCTCGACGATCCTGAGAACCGTGTCGGGCACCGCCATGGCGTTTTCGTATTCCGATTCGATCGACCCGGGGCCACGGGTGATCTGGCTTCCCGAGACGATCAGCCCTGGGCTCTCCAGGGACTGAAGCGCCGCCCTGTGACGAAATCCGACTGTCGTGATCGGTGACACAATACGGACGTGAACTTGGCGTTTCATTGATCTGTCCTTTTCTGGACTCGCGGAACTGGTATGAGTCAGGTTCGCATTGTGACCTGCCCGAGAGAAAGGCACTCGTCGGATAGGTTCCGAGATAATTCGGAACATTATGGCTGTGTCTGATTCTGAAAAACCTAACCTAATGAATAGGTATATAGTTTTTTCTGGTTTTTTAACAGTGCATTACAAAGTGTTGTCCAAATGTTGCAGGGCATCTGCTGCCCTATCCCTTTGCAACAGCGCGCTTGCAGAGACGATGATGAAATTTCAAGCTTGTTAGCAGATCATCCTCCGGAGCACCGTCCAGTGACCCAAGTCTTTCCCGAACCCCGCCCTTCAGTTGCCCTGCGCATGCGCCAACTTGCAGCCCTTGCCGACAACAGCCTTTACGACGCGTGCCGTTTCTGGCGCGCTTCCTTTACTAATGGCGCGCAGAACCGCGAAAATCTGCGGGCCCGGATCGCCATCAGTCTGCATTTCCTCGAATACGGCCTGTCTTTACGCGATGCAGAGCCGGGCCGCGGTGCAGACCGTGCCGCACAACTCGCCACCGACATCGACACCTACATTGTGCAGTTCGGACCGGACGCCAGCACCGAGATCGCGCTGCGCGCTCTGGAAGGCTGGCTGTCCGCGAATGTGGGTGCGTCCTGCAACACCGGGCTGGCACGGCGGGTGGTGGCGGCCCATGCCAACGCACCCGACACTGGCCTGAAAGGCGGGCGCGAAAAGGTCAGCCGCGAGGAAATCCAGGCTCGGAGCATGATGGATTTCCTGTCCTTCGCCCAGTCGCGCCACTCGATCCGCACCTATGCGGCAGAGCCTGTGCCCTTGCAGGCCATCGAACGCGCCGTGCAGGCGGCACAACAATCGCCGTCGTCATGTAATCGACAGACCTGTCGTGCCCATGTCTGGACTGATCCGGTGGCCTGCGCCCGCATTCTCTCGCTGCAGTCGGGCAACCGCGGTTTTGGCGATCAACTGGGCGGCGTTGCGGTGATCACGTCGGACCTTGCGCATTGGGAACAGGCCAACGAACGCTATCAGGGATGGATCGACGGCGGCATGTTCGCCATGAGCTTTGCCTATGCGCTGCATGCTGAAGGGCTGGGCGCAGTCATGCTGAACTGGTCCGAACGCAAGGAACGGGACCGCGAATTGCGCGCCGTCGCCGGGCTGGCCGAAAGCGAACTGGTCATTACCATGATTGGCTTTGGCTGCCTCCCCGCGCGGTTGAACGTTCCGGTCTCGCAGCGCAAACCGCTGTCATACGCGCTCAGGCTCAATACACCGTTGGGAGCCCGGTGACGGCTCTACCCGACCCTGCACCGGCCCAAGGGGAACAGGACACGGGACACAAACGCAGGCTGGAGTCACCCAACCAGCCGGATGGTCAGCTGCTGCCCGCTCTGGCCTGCCCGCCTTGAGGGGCGGCAGGATCAGGCGGCGATCCACGACAAGCAGCTGCCAGCCAACGAGCAGGGCTCGGCAACACCATGCAAGCTCTGACCGGGGTTCACGATCGTGAAATTCAGGCGCGCTGCGCCATAGCGCAGGGTCGCCGCGACCTGTGGCCAGTAGGCAGGAAAAAAATTCGGATCAAAGGTCCGAAACTGACCTGCTGCGGTCAGCGCGAGATTGATCGGTTTGACCAGCGAAAACAATGCGCCCGCCGCGTCGCCATGCCCCAGACGGCGATGCGTGAGGATTGCCCACATCGCGGCATGGCTTTACCGGCCACTATTCTCACTCAAGCCGGGCAGATAGCCCTTGATCTATCCGGGGTCCTAAGGTCCGGCATCGAACGGCAGCGTGAACAGCAAGGCCATCCGAGTAATCGCCCGCTGATGTAATCGGTGTCCTACCAGCGAGTATGGTTTCCAGTTGCGTTTTGAACACGCACAGAATTACCATGATCCTCGCGAGCTTCGCGGCAATGCGTTTTTCATCTTCAGGGGTCATACGGTCAGGTTATCGGCACCTCGTGCGCTACGCTATCTTTTTGAACGCTGTGTTGCGTTCAGTGCACACAAGCCCGCGACTGCTCCCGCATGACAGCATAATCGCCCATCATCTCGACGACGGTCGATCCGTCCGGCAAAAGCTCCAATTCCTCAGCCGCCCGCGACTGCACCTCCCGACTGTATTCCACGACCGGAGGACAAACGCCCTGCCCACCTTCCTCAAAACCCACCGTTGCGCAGCCGGTCAACCAGCTCGTTGCGATTACGAGGACGGCGAGCCGCCGCTTCCAGCATCCTTCGTTGTACGTCATTGGCTTTCTCCATGGTTGCGAGACGTTCCGCGAGCCGCCCCGTTCGCTCTCCAGCGCGGCGGATCGACAGCAGAAACAGCAGGATGGTGAGGGCGACAGCGCTGTAGCGCAGCGCTGCCCTTGCCCATGGACTGGCGATAACCCCACCGAACAACGCCCCGATCATCGCTGCCCCCGCTTCCAGTCATCGAGCCGCGCATAGATCGCGACCGCGATGCCCACGAGGGCCATGGCGATGAACACCCAGCGGAGCGTGTCGAGATACGGCACAAGCGGCAGGATCGCCCCTTGCGTCTCGGCCAGGATGCCCTGCGCCACCTCGACGCCCGCCGCACCCAGCGTGGCCACACCAGCTGCCCCGCCACCTTGCATGGTCCGGCTCTGCGCCAAAACCTCGCGCGCAAGCGGCGCTTCCTCGGCAAAGGCGGTCGCCCTGACCGGAAACCGCACGCCCCATTCGCGCGCAGGGCCCAGATCAACATGCATAAAGCCCGAGCGCGGATAGAACCCAAACCCGAGGAAGCCCACGGCGCGCGCCGCCGCCTCGAACGCAACGGGATCGTGGTTCGACATGGCGATATCGAACGCCGCACCATCCATGTGCTTTGACTGCGGGGACCCATCGACAGCGCGGTTGTGCTCCGGACTGCGATAGGCCGAGCGCAAGATAAGCGGCTTGCCAAGCCGGTCGCGCAGGGCCTGCAGCTTGTCCAGCGCGGGCGCGTTGATCAGCAGCTTGTCGGTGCCCCGGCAGGCGATCTCGGCGGGTGAGAAGTTTGGCCAGCGCCAGATGCGCGCGGGGACATCGCGCCAGTGGCGATAGGTTTTGACGGGATCAGACATGGGAGGGTCCTTTCATGCAAAAAGAAACCTGCCGCGGATGCGACGGGGATGGAGTGGGCGGCAGTTTGGATTTTTGAAGAGGGCTGACGGTCTAGCTGCACGTGCTATCGGGCGCTGGGCATCGCGCTCTTTCGACCGCCAGCAGGCCTCAGCCCTTGGCGCGCCGGGCTTGCGTGCCGGGCACTGATCTCGGCCCGGGTGTCTGTGCGGTCTGCGCCAGCGTAAAATCTGCCAACCGCTGATCAAGGCGCAGGATGGCGGCACGCAGATCGCGCAGCGCCTCTTTCAATTCGGCACGGTCTTCATCGCGCTGATCTTTGCGCTCAGACAGAAGCGTCATGATGCGCAGCACTTCCTTTTCATGGGTGCCAAGTTTCTGGTTATGAACCCATAGGATCGCGGCCATCGGGATGATCACCCATTTCATCAGAGCGTCGAATAGTGTCCAGAGCTCGATTTCCATTCCAGAAACCTCCTTTTGATTTTGGTTTATTTGAGGGTGAGGCGTTGGCAAATGCACGGCGCAGTAATGAGGAATTACTACCTCAATCAGGCCAGCACCCAAGCACATCCTCAGCGACAAACACGTCGATGAAGCCACGGTTGGGAAAGGTCTCGATTGCCCCATCCGCGTAGGTGACCTTGAACTCAGCCTGATACCTACCTGCCAAGTCTGTGTCGGATGGGGTCCATGCGTAGGCTATGACCGCGGGTGCAAAAACTGTCTCGATCAAAGCGGTTGCATCAATCACGGTCTCACCATGATGCTTGCGCATCTGGAACAGGACCTGCGCGCCGGCCAAAGACACATCTATCGGCAGCAAGTAGCGCAGCGTGGGCGACGTATCGCCCCGCTTGATTACAAAAACATTATGCAAAGGTCTCTCCTATGCGGCGGAGGTTATTCGGGTCGGAATTATGCCGCCGCCCTGTGGTTCGGATAAAACGCGCCCGCGCTGCTGTGCCGAGACGAATGCGCCTCGTCGCTGGCTTGGGGGTGCGAGGAAAGCGATTGATCTAACAGATATTGGCCATTGAGCTCGTTGCGCTGATGCGTCGATGTCTATGGAGGCTGCGCTATTTTGAGATGTCGAAAATGTTGCTCTTTCGTAACTGCCCAGCATGTTGTGTTGAGGAATATTGTTGACTGAACGGCTCAAGCGTGAATCAACGGATACATGTCTGAAGGTTCAAAATTCCCATTTCTACCCTTTGCGGACGCTGCAGGCCGCGCCGCCTACTTTGAGGCTGCGTATTTGAAGCAGCTCGAAGTGACCAAGGCGCTTGAGCAGCGGATCGATGCGCTGGAACGGCAAGTGGCTCTCAACAGTAAAACCAGCAGCCAGCCACCTTCGAGTGATGGCTTGAAGAAGCCACCTGCCCAGAAGCGGACGCAAAGCCTGAGGGGTAAATCCGACCGCAAATCCGGCGGTCAGCCCGGCCATAAGGGGACGACGTTGCGACAGTCGTCGACGCCTGACCATATCATCCATCACTACCCAGAGGTTTGTGACGCTTGCGGGGCGGCACTCTCAGCCAGCATGGCAGAGAATACTGTGGTGCGTCAGGTGGTTGATTTGCTAGCTCCGCCGCCGCCAGAGGTAACCGAGCACCGGGTACATCTGTGTCGGTGTGGCCAGTGTGATGCTGTCACGCGCGGGGTCTTCCCTGAGGGTGTTGCGGGGCCAGTTCAATACGGCCCTCGGATCGCTGGTATCGCCAGCTACTTGCAAACCTATCATTGCATCCCGGAGGAACGTCTCGCTCTGGTGTTGTCTGATCTGTTTGGCCTTTCAGCCGTTCCAGCTACCTTAGCCCGGCTTATCGGCCGCACAGCTGATCGCCTTCAACCCTTCGCGAAGGCTGTATGTAAAAAGCTGAGCGGGCCGCAAGTGGCGGTCAAGCATCTGGATGAGACCGGCTTTCGCGTGGCTGGCAAAACACAGTGGCTACATGTGATCTGTTCGCCGCTCCTGAGCCACTTTCGCGTCTCGTCCCGCAGAGTCGATCTTCTGACCGGGGTCTGCGGGCTTGTCGTGCACGATCACTGGGCCCCGTATTTCAAGATGGAAGGTGTCCAACACGCCTTGTGCAATGCCCATCATCTTCGCGAACTCCAGGCCTTGATCGTGATTGAGAAAGAGCCGTGGGCCGACGACATGAAAACCCTTTTGCTGGAAGCTAAAGCCAAGGCAGACACCCGAACCGACGATTGCACCATTGGGGTCGGCGTGATCGGTGAACTCCTGCAGCGTTACGATGACATCCTCACCCAGGCGGTGGATTTTCATGAAGCTCAACCTCTGTTAATTTCCACGCAAATGTGAGCCGGGTTTTCCATCGAGAAGTGAGCCACCTTTAGGTTATGTTCCGCGAGTTATGCTGGCGTCAAGACAATGCTGGGCTCCTTCCTTTTTCGGGCCGCAGCGGCTGAGCTTGCCTTGAAGCGGAAGCTGTCGTTTCCGGTCTCCAAGATGTGGCAGCGGTGGGTCAGTCGGTCGAGCAGAGCGGTGGTCATTTTGGCATCGCCGAAGACGGTGGCCCATTCGCTGAAGCTGAGGTTTGTGGTGATCACGACGCTGGTGCGCTCGTAAAGCTTGCTCAACAGATGGAAGAGCAGCGCCCCGCCTGATGCGCTGAACGGCAGATATCCCAGCTCATCAAGGATCACGAGGTCGAGCTTGGTAAGGCCTTCGGCAAGCTGCCCGGTCTTTCCCTTGGCCTTTTCTTGTTCAAGCGCGTTGACCAATTCGATGGTCGAGAAGAAGCGCACCTTTCGGCGGTGATGTTCGACGGCCTGCACGCCAAGGGCTGTTGCGGCATGGGTTTTACCCGTTCCTGGGCCTCCGATCAGCACGATGTTTTGCGCCCCATCCATGAACTCGCATTTGTGCAATTGGCGCAAGGTTGCCTCGTTGATCTCGCTGGCGGCAAAATCAAAGCCTGAGAGATCCTTGTAAGCTGGGAAGCGGGCAGCCTTCATGTGATAGGCGATAGACCGCACCTCGCGCTCAGCCAATTCGGCTTTGAGCAATTGGGACAGGATTGGCACAGCGGCCTCAAAGGCTGGCGCCCCCTGTTCCATCAGGTCGGTGACAGCTTGCGCTAGGCCATACATCTTCAGGCTGCGGAGCATGATGATGATTGCGCCACTTGCAGGATCATGACGCATGGCGACCTCCGGCTGTTTGGGCACGCAGACCGTCATAGCGTTCGACATTGGCTTTGGGTTCAAGACGCAGGATCAAGGCCTGCGGCGTGTCGATGTCAGGACCGCCGGTCACCTTGCCATCCACCAAGCGGTGAAGCAGGTTCAGCACATGGGTTTTGGTCGCAACGCCTTCGGTCAGTGCCATTTCCACGGCGGCCAACACATCTTGTTCATCGTGATGCAAAACTAAGGCCAGAATATCGACCATCTCGCGATCACCACCAGGGCGCCGCAGCATCAACTCCTGCAACTGCTTAAACGCCTGGGGTAATTCCGTGAACGGCGCGCCATTGCGCAGGGCACCAGGTTTGCGCTGGATGACGGCCAGATAATGTCTCCAGTCATAAATCGTGCGCGGCAATTGCTTATGTGAGCGGTCAATGAAGCGTGGATGTTCACACAGGATTTGTCCTTCGGCGGCGACAACGAGCCGCTCGGGATAGACCCGTAAACTCACCGGGCGGTTCGCAAATGACGCCGGAACGCTGTAACGATTGCGCTCAAAATTGATCAGACATGTGGGCGAGACGCGCTTGCTGTGCTCGACAAAACCATCGAAGGCGCAGGGCAATGGCATCAATGCCGCCTGTTCGTCGGCCCAAACATCAGCAATACTGCCGGGCAGCCCACCATGCGGAATCTCATGCCACATCTCCATGCAGCGCTGCTCCAACCAATCATTCAGCGCATCAAGATTGGGGAACTCCGGCATAGGCTGCCAAAACCGGTGACGAGCATCGCGGACGTTCTTCTCAACTTGACCTTTCTCCCACCCTGCCGCCGGGTTGCAGAACTCCGGCCCAAACACATAATGGTTGGTCATGGCCAAAAAACGCATGTTGATTTGCCGTTCCTTGCCGCGCCCGATACGGTCGACCGCGGTGCGCATATTGTCATAAATGCCACGTTCAGGCACGCCGCCGAAGACCCGAAAGCCATGCCAATGGGCGTCAAACAGCATCTCATGGGTTTGCAGCAAATAGGCGCGGATCACAAAAGCGCGGCTGTGAGACAGCTTGATATGGGCGACCTGTAGCTTCGTGCGCTCACCAGCCAGAACCGCAAAATCCTCGCTCCAGTCAAATTGGAACGCCTCCCCTGGGCGGAAAGTCAAAGGCACAAAGGTGCCACGCCCCGTTGTTTGGCTCTCTCGCTGCCGATCAAATCGCCAGTCACGGGCAAACGCTGCGACCCGATTGTAGGACTCAGTGTAGCCCAGCTTCACCAAATCCTCATGCAGCTGCTTCGCTGTTCGCCGTTGCTTGCGCGACTTCCCAGCTTCAGTTTTTAGCCATCCGGCCAATTTATCAGCAAAAAGATCAAGCTTGCTCTGCCGATCTGGCGTCGTGAACTGCGGCTCAATCGTGCCCGCGTTCAAATGCTTCGTAATCGTGTTGCGCGACAAACCAGTCCGGCGCGAAATCTCCCGGATCGATAGCTTCTCGCGCAAAGACATGCGTCGGATTATGTTCAAAAGTCCCATGTGTATCACTCCATTGCTCCCCGTGGCGCAGCGCGCTGGGGGAAGGGTCGCATGGCTCAATTCTCAGTGGAAATTATTCGATAAACCGGCTCACTTCTAAGTGGAAATCAACACAGCGTCCAGAGCGAAGGCAGGAAAAACACCTTGTTCACCGAGGACCACAGCAAGATGCCCATCAGCACAAAGATGCCGTACATCATCACACGGCCCACGCGGTAATTTACACCGTCCACCACACGGATATAGCCGCGCATGAAACCAGTCATCCGCGCGCCCTTGTGTCGGGCATACGCCATGTACCGCATGCGGACCAAAAGCCGAAGGCATCTGGAAGAGGATCAAGGCGGGTGTGTTTCATTGGGACTCCATGAGCTTACGTTGCTTCCCGGAAGTGATGCTTGTCAACAAGGTGAGGAATTAAAATTCACGCAGCGTACATGTTTGACCCGAAAATGAGTATATCCGAGGCATTATCTGGAATCCTTAGAAAGGTGTCGCAGCAGGTTCATTGATGATCGCGGCGTCCAGAACCGGCCTCATCAGCCTGCATACTGCTCGGACATTCACTCTGCCGCATGCGCCGGAAAAAGTGTCGCTATATCCGGTCAAGGTATCCGGGCAAAATCAGGCAAGACAAAACTAGGCAAGACAAAATCAGGCAGGCCAAGATCTTGGCAACCGGCGTCCCTTTCAGCAGGCGATGCCGCTTGGGGCACAGGCTGCAGAAAAAGAACACGCCGGTTGCAAAAATGGTGATGAACACGGCTGCTCCGCAAATTCACCTGACCTCAGGCGTTCAACCCGATCAGGGCAACACCGAAAGCCATCAGCACCGCAGCCCCCAGACGGCGCTGCCAGTTGCCCTCCTTGAGCACCACAAACCCGATCAGCGTGGCAAAGATCACGGATGTTTCGCGCAGCGCCGATACCGCCCCGAGTGGCGCAAAATTCTTGGCATAGAGCACCAGACCGTAAGCCGTCATCGACACCATGCCGCCGGCAATTCCCATCGCCCATGTCTTTGCGGGCAAGGTCCGCAATACGTCGCGCCTGCGCCAGCCACAAAAGCCGGCGATGAAGATATGCAAAAACGCCCCCCATGCCAAATAGCCGAGCGTCGCGCCGGACAGCCGCACACCGACCCCGTCCACCAGTGAATAAACCGAGATGCAAAAACCGGTGCCAAGCGACAGCACCAGCGTAGAGGTGCCGATGCCTGTGCGCAGGACCTTCCAACTGCTCAGCACAATCCCGCAGATGATCACGCCAATGCCGACCCAGACCATCGCAGGCAGCACCTCTCCCAGCAGCAGCCAGGCCCAGAGCGAGACAAGAACCGGCACGATGCCACGCGCGATAGGGTAGACCACACTCAGATCGCCCTGCTGGTAGGCACGGCCCAGCAGGTAGAAATAGGCGAAATGCACCAGCGTGGACAGGCCGATGTAGAGGAAACTCTGTGCGCTGGGCAGCGGCAGGATCACCACCAGAACCGCGCCCGGGATCACATGGCCGAACGCCACAAGGCCCAGCGTTGTGGTGCGGTCCGCGGCCGTCTTGACGATGGCATTCCAGACCGCATGCAGCAGCGCCGCCGACAGGATGATGGCGATTATGAAGGGGGACATGGGCACCTCTCCCGCGATGGCAGACCACTCACAGGTCTTTGTCCCGCGCACTCATATCCTCAATCAGCCGAGTCTCCAGCAACTGGCCGTTGGCATAAAGGATCGGCGTGGCCACAGCTGCGATATCGCTGTTAAAGTCTCGCAGCGCGCGCAAGGTCTCCAGATGGATGTCACTGCTGGCAAAACTGATCGCCTGCCCCGATTGCAACCGCATGAAGTGGCGCTTGCGGCTGTCCCGCTCGGCGCGCTTGATCTCGGTCTTTTCCATGTTCAGCAACCGCGCGCTTTCCAGATCATCGGAAATCAGAACATTGGAGGCCAAGACGATATTGGCCAAAATCGTATCATGCATGCCTTGCAACTCCGACCAGCCCTCTTTGGAGAAGGCACCATCGGCCTTTTTCAGCGTCTCCGCCATGACCGCCAGACGCTGTGCCACCACATCCCCCGCTGTCTCCAGCCGGACGGCATATTCCAGCATGTCGCGCGCGGCGCGGTGCTGGTCCTTGTCCATCTTGTCCGCAGGCAGCCCCGCCACAAAGGCGCGGATGCGCGTCAGGCAGGTGTTCACCTCGCGGTCCATAGCCTGCACCGCCCTGATTTGTGCTTTGTCGCCGGTGCGGTAGAGGGTCATCACAGGGCGGAACATCGCCTCGATCAATCCGGTCATGTGCAGCACTTCACGCTTGAGCGAGGCGAGCGCTTGGGTGGGCGAGCCGAAGTCGGCGGGGTCCAGCACCGTTTGCGGACGGGTGAACACTGGCACCTCCGCAGCCCCTATGGGATCGGGCAACAGCGCCTCGAACGGTCCGCGCAACAAGGTGCAAAACGGCAGCGCAAGAACCAGCAGCGAGGCGTTGAACGCAATATGCGCCGTGATCAGCATCTGCGCGCCAAACTCCGCGCCCAGCCCCATCATGTCCAACACAGCATGGGAGGCAAACAGCGTGACCACCGCCAAGATTCCGCGCAGCACCAGATTGGCAATCACGATCCGCCGCGCCGACAGGGCCAGCCCGCGGGTGAGCCAGACAGGGATGAACGCACTGCCCAGATTGGCCCCCAGCACCAGCGACAGCCCCGCCGCAAACGGCAGCGCGCCGATTTGCACCAGCGTTACACACATCAGGATGGCCGCCACCGAACTGTGCATCAGGAACGCCAGCGCACCGCCGACCAGAAAGGCAGTGATATAATCGCGCGCCAAATAGTCGGAGACGGCAGGCAGAAAGCTGCTGTCGCGGATCGGCTCCATCGCGTCGCGCAGAAATTCAAGCGAGACAAGAACCAGTGCGATGCCCATCACAATGCGCCCCGCTTGGCGCAGCTTCTTGGCTTCGGTTTTCACAAACAGCCAGCCGCCAATGGCCAGCAGCACCGGCACCAGCCAGTCCAGATCGAACGACAACACCTGAATGACCAGCGCCGATCCCAGATCACCGCCCAGCACAATCGCCAGTCCTGTGCCAAACGGCAGCATCCCCCCCGCCGCAAACCCCGACGCCAGCAGCGCCACCGCAGCCGAGCTTTGCAGCACCAGCGCCAGCACCAGCCCGACCATCCCCGAACGTACAGTCCCGCGCTGGTCGGTCATCAGCCTTTGGAAAGACGCGCCATAGCTCCGCTCGATCCCCGTGCGCACCAGACGGACGGCAAACAGCAGCAGCATCGTGGCCCCTGCGATATGGATCAGGAAATTCAGGATCAGCATGTGCTATTTGCCACCAGTTCAAGCATCTGCGCATGCAATTGCGGTGTCGCAGCCGAGATCACCCGCCCGTCGGAGTTGAGCGTCAGTGCATTGCCCTCCCAATCGGTCATGATGCCGCCCGCCTCTGCGATCACCACGCAGACCGGCAGATAATCATAGGGCTGGAGGTCGTAATCAATCACCGCATCCACATGGCCCGCCGCCAGCAGTGCGTGGGGGTAGCAATCATAGGCAAAGCGGCGGGTCTGGCCGGACAGCATCAGCTGCGCAAACAGCTCCGGATGGTCGCGGTAAATCTTGTCGCCCTCGTTCACATAGAGGATCGACTGGTCAAGTCGGGTCTGGTCTGATGTTTGTATCGGTCGGGTATTGAGCGTGGCGCCCTGCCCCTTCACCCCTGCAAACACCTCACCCAGCGCGGGCATCCCGATGATGCCGATCTGGGGCACCCCCGCCACCAGATGCCCCAGCAAAAAACCAAACAAAGGATGACCCGACAGGAACGAACGCGTGCCGTCGATGGGATCAATGATCCAGATGTTCTCGCGGTCCGTACCATCGAACCCCTGCTCCTCGCCGAATACCCCATGATCCGGAAAATGCTCCGCCAGATAGGTGCGGATCAGCGTCTCGATGCCCCTGTCAGCTTGGGTGACGGGGCTTTCATCTGCCTTGAACTCGGTGCCCAGCTGGCCACGAAAATACCCCATTGCGGCGCGCGTGGCGATATCTGCCATCTCGGTGGCGGCCTGAGGGGTGGTGTTAGCTGTCATAGAGTGCTGCCTCTGAAAGATGAATATCAATGCCCCATGTGGCGATGGCCTGCCCCAGTTCGGCGGGCGGCATTTTGTCCGTGACCATTTCGTCCACATCGGCAGGATCCAGCGCGCGGTGCGGGGCGGTCTGGTCGAACTTGTGATGATCCAGCGCCACCAGCACCCGCGCGGCATGTGCCGACACAACCGCTGCAAGACAGGCCTCGGCCGCGTTCAGGCATAAAAACCCGTGGCGCGGGGACAGTGCATCGGTGCTCAAAATCGCCAGATCAAAGGCAAACCGCGCCGCCTGAGCCTCGGTCACAGGGCCGAAGGTGCCCCGTTCGTCGCTTTGCATTTCACCGCCAAGCAGGTGCACATGATTTCCGTTGTGATTGGCAAGGACCTGCGCGATGCCAATCGAATTGGTTACCACCGTCAGCCGAGACCGCGCACGAAGGGTCTGCGCCACAAAAGCAGTGGTGGAGCCTACATCCAGAAACAGCGTCATGCCGTCCTGCACCCGCGCGGCCACGGTGTCGGCAATCACACGCTTTTCGACCGAATGTTTGGCAATCCGGTGCATGAACCCCGAGGCAATACGCGGCCCCGTCAGATGCGCGCCACCATACATCCGCTCCAGCACGCCGGTCTTGGACAGCGCCTTGATGGTCCGGCGAACGGTTTCTTCCGACACATCCAGCGTCTTTGCCAGTTCCGCACTGCGCGCACTGCCGCCCAGACGGTGCAACGCGTCCAGCAGTTCAAGCTCGCGGTGGGAATGTTGGGCCTTTTTGGTCAATCTTTTGCCTCTGACGAAGATTATTTCCACAAACTCCCACATAACTGAACAGTCACGCAAGCCTCAACGCAGATTCCTCCACACAAACAGATACAATATCCCTCAAATACCCGACACACCTTTCCACAAGCCACGATTTAAGCGTTAGTCATCCCCAGACCCCCGCAAAGGATTCGGCCCATGGCGCCCGCAAAGAACGTCCTGTTCATCGTCATTGACCAGCTCCGCGCCGATTGCGTCTTTGGCGCGCTGGCAGAGCATATCGATATCCCAAATCTGCGCGCCCTGATGGACGATGCCGTGACCTTCCAGCGGCATTTTTCCGTGGTAAACCCCTGCGGCCCCTCACGCGCGTCACTGCTGACGGGGCAATACGCGATGAACCACCGCTCGGTCCGCAATGGCACGCCGCTGCGCCATGATACGCCCAATGTCGCGACAGAGATGCGCAAGGCGGGCTATACGCCGATGCTGTTCGGCTATACCGACACGGCGCAGGACCCGCGCGTCTATCCCGCCAATGATCCCGCGTTGCGCACCTACGAGCATCCGATGGCGGGCTTTCAGGAGGTGGTCGAGATGCGGTTCGAGATGTCCTATCCGTGGCGCTCGCACCTGATGACCCAAGGCTATACGTTTGATCAGTACAGGGATGTCTATAAACCCGTCTCGCCCACAGGCAGTAAACCCAAAATCAACGATCCCGCGATGTACCGCGCCGAGGATAGTGACACCGCTTTCCTCACAGACCGCTTTCTGGCGATCATGCCTGCGTTCAAAGACCAAAGCTGGTTTGCGCACCTGACCTATATCCGTCCCCACCCGCCGCTGGTGGCGCCCGCGCCCTATAACGCCATGTACAATCCTGCGGACATGCCCCTGCCCGTCCGCCACGCTGACGCCGCGCGCGAGGTGGCAGCCCATCCGTTCTTCGGCCCCACGCTTGCGCAGAAAACGCCCGCCGGAAATGTTGTGGGCTTTCCTGATCTGGAGGCCACGGACGAGACCATCCAGACTCTGCGCGCGCTTTATTTCGGGCTGATCACCGAAGTGGACCACCATATCGGGCGGGTGGTCGATTTCCTCAAAGCCTCGGGCCAATACGACACCACGCTGATCATTGTGACCGCGGATCACGGCGAAATGCTGGGCGACCGTCACAGCTGGAGCAAATTCACGGTGCATGATGCGGCCTATCATACGCCGCTGATCATCCGGCAGCCCGACAATGCGGGAAACGCAGGTTCTGTTGTGACAGCGCCGGTGGAGACGATAGACATTACGCCCACGATCCTTGACTGGGTGGGCTGCGAGATCCCTAACTCCATGGATGGCCGCTCTCTGTTGCCGCTGCTGCGCGGTGACGTACCCGACGACTGGCGCAGATATTCATTCTCGGAACTGGACTTTTCCGAGCCCGAGCACCCGTCGCTCTGGGAGCGTGAACTGGGCACCGGCCCCAGCGATTCCGCCCTGTCTATCCTGCGCGAGGAACGCTTTACGCTGGTGGAATTTGCCGCGGATCTGCCGCCGATCCTTTATGATCACGAAGCGCAAGGCGAAGCCGTCAACGTGGCAGACCTGCCCTACTACCAAACCGATCTGGCCCGTTTGGGGCGCGAAATGCTGCGCCACCGCATGCGCAATATGGACCACACCTTGTCACTGGACACAATCACCGATGACGGCCCGCGCCGCCAGCAGCGCCACAAGCCAACCTGATCACACCAGCGGATAGGTCGGGCGCGGCACGTTTTTATAGTCGAGCGAAGCGTAATCCAGCGTGCACAGCGCACCGCTGTCACAGACAATCACCCGCCCCGCGATAGGCCCGAACGCCGCGCGGAAATGCTGCATGGATTTGAGCGCGACGACAGATTTGCGCGCTGGATCAATGCCGAAGGTCCTGAATTGCTCAAGGTCGAGCATCTGGTTGGGCAGGCTGACGATCAGAACCTCGATGCCTGCCACCTCCAGCACTGCGGTGACCCCAAAATCACGGGTCAGACCGCCCATGATCGGGCCGCTGCCGGTGACCATACCGCCCCCCGTCCAGCGCAGCACCCCCGTCACGCGCAACGGCCCGCCGCCATATTCGGGCGCGGTCGCACCGCCGATATCAAGCGTGACAGTTTCGCCCACCTTATGGGTATTCAAAGCGACCGCCGACACCGGATCAACAAGCGGACCAAAGCATGCGTCGGTCAAACCCGCATCCAGCAAAGCCGCGAGCAGCGACGTGGCATCACCATACGCCCCCGCCCCCGGATTATCCGCGTAATCGGCAATCACCAGCGGGCCTGCCGCCGCGTCCCATGTGCGCGCGATCTCCGCCGCTTGCGCACTGCTCAGATAGGTGTTGAGCACTTCTTCACGCCGCGCCCAGATGTCATCCGCCAAGCCCTGCGCAATGGCTCGGTGGGCGGGCGTATCGGCATCGCAGGTGATCAGCACGGTCGGCCCCACCTCGGCAATGTCGGCACTGGCAAACGCGCCGTTGATGCTGATGGCATAGACACCCTCACGCGCCTCATACGCGCGGGCCAGCGCATGGCGCTCCACCATCGGGCCTGCGTCTGTGCGCCCGCCGTTGGCTTCCTCCAGCATCGGGCAATGGGCGCGCAGGGTTATGGGCGTGATGGCACCTGTCATGGTACGCTGCAACAACTCTGCAGCACGCCTTCCCGTGGCACGGCTGTCGACATGCGGGTAGGTGGTGTAGGAGACCAGAATTTGCGCCAGATCGCACATGGCCACGGTGACATTCGCATGCGGGTCCAGCGTGACGGCAATGGGTACATCCGGCCCGACGATGGCGCGCACACGGGACAAAATTTCGCCCTCGCCGTCTTCGCAAAAATCAGTGACCATCGCCCCGTGCAGCATCAGGAATATGCCGCCCCACGGACCATTTGCAGCGGCGGCACTCAAGGGTTCTGTCAGCGCGTCAAGCGCCGCACGCGTGACCACACCGCCCGGTCCGGCACCTGCGCTGATCACATGAGTGATGTCCCAGTCATACTCGCGCCCTGTGTCCAGCAGCCCTGCCAGTTCGGTATTCTGGTCCCCGCGCGCGGCAATCGCGGCATCGCCCAGCAGCAAAAACCGGTCCTGAAACGCAGCAAGCGTCGTGGGCCGGATGTTGAACGTATTTGTCTCATGCGAGATTTCGGCGCTGAGGACTTTGAAGCTCACGAGTTTGTCTCCTCCAAGGGCAACAACCGTTGCGGCGAAAGGGCTTTTGCAAATTGCACGGTTTGGGGGGTTCTCATCTTAGCACACAGATCAGCCGTCAAAGACGCCAACACAGGGGCCATCATGATGCCGTAGCCGCCCTGCCCTGCAAGCCAGAAAAAATCCGGCACAACGGGATCAAACCCCACAACCGGTGCACCATCTGCCACGAAACTGCGCAGACCGGCCCAACTGTGCTCGATCCGTCTGATCTCCAGCGTGCTCTGTTGCATGATCCAGTCGGCCAGCACAGCGATGTCCATATCATCGGCCCATGCATCATGCGGATCCACAGGCGTCGCGTCCCCGGGCGAAGCCATCAGCTTGCCCGCTTCGGGCTTCATATAGGCGTCAGTGCCGGCAAAATCTATCGCGGGCATGGCGCCACAATCCACCCCGTCAGGGCCGGCCACGATGATCGCCGTGCGCCGCATCGGCACCAGTCCAATGGCCTTCGCGCCCGCCATCTGCCCCACAATGTCTGCCCAGGCACCCGCCGCATTGATCACGGTTTTCGCCTGAAAGCTGTCGCGCGCCGTTTGCACCCGCCAGCATCCGCCCTCACGGCTCAGCGCTGTGACGGGCTGGCTGGTCATTACCACCGTCCCGCGCGCTTTGGCCCCTTTGAGATAAGACAGGTGCAGCGTTGCCACGTCGATATCGCTCACGCCTGCCTCGAACACCGCCCGCGCAACAGCCTCTGGGCGCAGGAAAGCCACCATGGCGCGGGCGTCCTGCGGGGCGATTTCAACAATTTGGGCATCGGGAGTGGAAAGCGCCAGAACAGCATCCAGATCACCTGCCGTCGCTGTGGACGCCACCGTAAGGCACCCGCGCGGCGACAACAGCGGGGTGTCGCAAAATCCGGCTGGAGGGGTGTCATAAAACGCAACACTGGCCGCGTTGATCGCCCGCACCGTGGCGCTGCCGTAATTGCGCGTGAACAGCGCGGCAGAGCGGCCCGTGGCGTGATAGCCCGTGACGTCCTCGGTCTCCAGCACCAGCACTGTGCCTTGTGCAGACAACGCGTAGGCCGCCGATGCCCCCGCCATGCCGCCGCCGATGACTAGAAAATCATAGATCACTTTATCCGCCTTTTTATGGAGCTGTCTTCACGGGGCTATCTCAACAGGGCTGCCGGTCTGTGCCTGACCTATGCCTATCGGGCGGATCGCGATAAAAGAAGCCTTATTCCTGAAAATGGAAATGTTGACTTGGTACAAGCTATGCCTCTACCGTTGGGCCGTGGGCGATTTCATATCCAGAATATCAGACAGTCGCACGATGCGCGTCGCCAAGGGCGGCGGGCATTAAACAGGATATGCCGGCATCGCGCGGAGCCGCGTTTTAGGGCCGCTTTATCGGCAAGACACGGCCAAGTGTCACACAAGTTTTACACCACGTTGCTAACCTGGAGATGATGAACCCCAAGTCCTGTAGGGCAATACGCGGATTCAACTCGCCAGTGCAACTTTACCCACGGTATGATGCGTGAGGCAGCGATGCCCAAGTGCTTCTCACCGTCGAAAGTAAAGGAACACGAATGCGAGCCTATCACCGCCTCACTGAAGGT
>Ga0163215_100881_pt1 | contig 29811 bp, 29 predicted proteins | sample SynspAceP_FD_185934 | JGI IMG/M metagenome (GOLD analysis project Ga0163215, IMG submission 185934) | Saline lake microbial communities from Ace Lake in Antarctica - Synechococcus sp. Ace-P (Hybrid Assembly) | ecosystem: Environmental > Aquatic > Non-marine Saline and Alkaline > Saline | place...
ACAACACCAAACGACCACACAGTGCATTGGGTTACCGCCCACCTGCGCCAGAGGCCATCGTAACGATGGACCAAAGGCCAATCATGCACTAACTTTCAACATGGACCACTCAAGTGGGGCTGCTCACGATGAAACCGGTGTCCAGAATCTTTACAACCACCATATCACCGATGCGATAAGTCACAGTGGAGCCATATTGGTATCCTGAGGACGGGGCGATGCGACTCGAAATCAATCGATTTTCACCCCAATTGAAGCCACATGTATTGTCAGGCACAGTGGTTCAATGTGAAGCTATTTTGCATCAGACACAAAAACAAATCAGTCATTTGTAATCCTACCCAAAAGGAAATTGGTTCACATCAAACAACAATCAGGGAACTTTTCAGAGGTCGCCTTTCGATTGTAAAAAAAATCTGTATTGATGGCTGATGATCATCTTTTTTCTTCAAGGTTCAAAATGGCACTTTTCAATCGCGGCAAAAACCGAAGGATTGTTCTGTCTTCGCACGTTGCAATTTTATACTGGTTCAGGCGGTTATCGACAAAATCAACAATCTTCTCCCCCTTGCTGGAGACGCGTCCTTTTTGCCGTTTCTGGTTCAGTTCCTGCTCTGATCGGGTAAAATAGTGATTCAATTGAAAATGCTCTGAAACCGCAAATTCCACGTCTTCAAACTGGTGCCTTTGCAAGCAATGACCGTGCTCATTTTGCAGCAAAGGTCCAACGTCAATGAAATGGAAGCAATGTGTGCCGGCGGCCAGAACCTTTGATGGGTCGAGGATGGTCTTGTATCGAAGCAGCGACCTTTGACCCGATACTGGCGGAAATACGCCCTTTTCAGTATAGTTTTCGATCACCAGACCGTCCGGCTTTGTTGTATGCTCATTCGGTCCGAAATTCTGCCAGGGGATCGAGACACATATCCGCTCACCAATTGTCTCCAGCGCCTCAAGAAGGGTTTCTGATGTGGGTGAGAACAGGAATTCATCCACATCAAAGAATGCAACCCAGCGATAGGGCGCGCAGAAATTGGCAATGGCATGGGCGTTGGCTGCTTTTTGCGGATGCAGGACCTGTGAGAAATTGCGCCACGGCACCACGGTCACAACACCGCGCTTCTGATATTTCCCCAACGCCTCCAGCGTGCCGTCGGTTGATCCATTGTCATAAATATAGAAATGATCGAAACCCATAAGAAGGTGGAACTGAATCCACTCATCAACGTAAGGTGCCTCGTCTTTCAAAATTGTCACACACGCCAACCCACCATCCGCACGGACGACTGGCTCTGGCCGGGGAATTTGGTATTTCCCCATTTCGGCATCTCTGCGACGATTGGACTTCAAAAGCTTACGCAACCGTCTGACGCCACCTCTGAGATTTGCACTAACAGCCACCGCAATCGTACCGCTCGGTTTCCAAATTGATGCTCGACAACAAACTTCCTCCCAAATCAGTGAGATAGACGGTCAACAATCATATTCCAACAAAAAACCTGCTTACCCGCACAAAAATACGCTTAAATTGAAAACCGCGATTTACATAGTAAAATGCTGTCTATTGAAGATTCGTCGGTTTGCAGCGGATATGAAAGAGTCCAACAACTTACACCATGATATCAAGTCTCTCTCTGCCTCTTGGTTATCAGCCCGCTGGCGCCGCTGGTTAGGCGGCGATCATGTGGAATTTGACGGAATTCATCTGGCTATTGAACCCAAAATGCCACGCGGCGTGAAGCGCGCTTTGTGGCGCGCAGATTATGAAGATGCCGAGCGGGCAATCATCAAGCGCAGCATAAAACCCACAGACCGTGTTCTGGAAGGCGGCGGCAGCCTTGGGCTGGTATCCATGCAAATCGCCACCATTGTTGGGAATGAAAACCTTCTGGTTTACGAGGCCTCACCCAACTCTCATGCCCTCATGTCCAAGAATGCGGCCACGAACGGCTTTTCGTTTGAAATTCGAAACAAGGCTCTGTCAGACAGTGACGGCAGCCTGCAGTTCTTTGTCCATGACAATGTGTTGTCATCTAGCGCCATTGCGCGGAGTGGAACTAATGAGATCAACATCCCATGCGATGATATTGAATCAGTCATAAATTCGTTTCGACCAAATGTTCTGGTCCTCGATATCGAAGGAGTGGAGGTGGCGACACTGAAACGGGCGCGGCTGGATTCCATCGACGGGATCATTGTTGAAATTCAACCGCATCTGGTGGGTGACGCCACCCTGTCCGGGCTTTACCAGCACCTCTTTCAACAGGGTTTTGTGCTGAACCACGACAGCAGCTGGCAAAAAGTTCTGAGTTTCAGTCGCCCTGATAAAGGCGCAAGCGCCGACAGTTAGGGCTTCAACTCAACCGCTCTTCCGCGTCAATAAAAACACTGCTTGCTCGCCGGCAATGTTTTTCACCGCCAGCGGCCAGCTGTCCGGGAGCGAACGTCGGCCGCCACTGAGGGCGATGAATTTTTCAATCTTGGCATCTACCTTTTCACACAGCCCAAAAAAATCACGGATCGTGCAAAAATGGATGTTGGGGCTGTCATACCAAGTATAGGGCAGATCATCGGTTACCGGCATTTCGCCCTTGAGCAGCAAATGAGCGCGCATGCGCCAGAAGCCAAAATTCGGGAATGACACTATGGCGTATCGGCCGATGCGCAGCAATTCCCGCAAAACGGTCTCAGGGCTGCGCGTCGCCTGAATGGTCTGCGACAGAACCACATAGTCAAAGCCATTATCCGGATAATGGAAAAGGTCCTTATCCGCGTCGCCTTGCACTACCGAAATACCTCTCGAAACCGCCAGACTGACGCCCTTCTGGCTGATTTCGATGCCACGGGCATCAATATTGTTTTCTTGCTTTAAAAGCGCAATCAGCGCCCCGTCACCGCTGCCGACATCCAGAACTTTAGCACCATTGGGAATCATTTCAGAAATGACGCGATAATCGGCCCGATTCGGGTCCGCGGTCATTGTCAGATCGATCGTTGGGTTGCCGGTGAAATCGCTCATGCTGTCTCCGCCAGTCCTAATTCATCAGCTGCTGCGCGGACAAAACCACCGACAGTGTCGAAGAGTTCCGGAATCTCCAGCAGGAAGGCATCATGGCCCTTATCCGTGTCCACTTCCAAAAACGACACATTGGCGCCAGCCGCGTTCAGAGCATGAACAATGGCCCTGTTTTCAGAGGTTGGAAACAACCAGTCGCTGGAAAATGAAACGCAGCAGAAACGTGTGCTGGTCTGATCAAACGCATGAGCAAGCTTTCCACCAAACTCGCGTGCCAGATCAAAATAATCCATCGCCCGCGTCATGTAGAGGTAGCTGTTCGCATCAAACCGATCCACAAAGCTCATACCCTGATGACGCAGATAGGACTCGATTTGAAAATCGGCTTCAAACCCGAATGTAATATCATCCCGCTCCTGCAGATTGCGGCCGAATTTCCGGTGCAGGGCCCCTTCCGACAGATAGGTGATGTGTGCAGCCATACGTGCCACAGCCAGGCCCTTGGTCGGGCGTATGCCAAAACTGTAGTAATCACCGCCATGCCAGTCAGGATCTGCCATCACCGCCTGACGGCCAACTTCGTGAAAGGCGATGTTCTGTGATGTATGGCGCGCGGCTGTCGCGATCGGCACAGCAGCATAAACCCGTTCCGGATAGCTGACAGCCCATTGCAAAACCTGCATACCGCCCATGGACCCGCCGATGACCGCGAACAATCGATCGATGCCAAGGTGATCAACAAGTCTGGCCTGCGCATTGACCATATCCTTGATGGTAACAACCGGAAATCCCAGCCCATATGGAACGCCATCAGATGTTTCATTGGCAGGGCCGCTAGACCCCATGCATCCGCCAACCACATTGCTGCAAATAACGAAAAATCGATTTGTGTCGACAGGTTTGCCGGGTCCGACCATGGATTCCCACCAGCCGGGCTTTCCTGTTATCGGATTGTTCGTCGCCACATGCTGGTCACCGGTCAGTGCATGACACACCAGAACGGCGTTGGATTTGTCAGAATTCAGCGTGCCATAGGTCTGATAGCCAATCTGCAAAGGTGCCAGTTTGGCTCCGGCTGCCATATCCAACCCATCATCTGGACCAAACCGCACAACCAGACCGCTGGGTTGACGCGCTTCTTTCAAGGAAGCCGTCAAAGGGTCATTGGAAATTGTAGATTGCGACATGGTGTTAGCTGGTGCTCACATTTTTCGGAAATCGGCGGATAGCTACGGTCAGGGCTTGTTGACTGTCAATGTTTTCTTTGATTTTCCGCCTTACGACGCATATGAAGACGCGACGTTTAAACCCAGATAAAGCCAACAACAACAGCTGCCCGTGCCCAACAGGAAACGACTATGACCGATACATCTCACAAAGGCCCGGTTCCACGCGCCTCAGTGCTGAAGATTGCACCTTACATTCCAGGCAAAAGTCAGGCCAGCGGTGTTGATCCGAAAAGCGGGAAGGTTTTCAAACTGTCATCCAATGAAAATCCGCTTGGCGCCAGCCCTCAGGCCATTGCCGCCCTTCAGGCATCGACCCATCTGGAAGACTACCCGGATGGCAGCTCGTCGCGCCTGCGCCATGCAATTGCCGATGCTCATGGCCTGAACCCTGATCGAATTGTCTGCGGTTCCGGTTCAGATGAAATCCTGTCGCTGCTCTCTTATGCCTACCTGGAGGACGGGGATGAGGCTATTTACACCGAGCATGGCTTCCTGGTTTACAAAATCGCAATTCTGGCCGCTGGCGCCCAGCCAATTATTGTGCCCGAAGATGACCACACAGCTAATGTGGACAGCATTCTGGCAGCTATTACCGAACGCACAAAGATGGTCTTTCTGGCCAACCCCAACAACCCTACGGGAACGTATCTCCCCTTTGATGAAGTAAAGCGGCTGCATTCAGGGTTACGGCCGGACATCCTGCTGGTTCTGGATGGCGCCTATGCGGAGTATGTGCGTCGCAATGATTATGAGTCAGGCATCGAACTGGTGGCCAATTCTGCCAATGTTGTCATGACCCGCACATTCTCCAAGATTTATGGCCTCGCCAATTTGCGCCTGGGTTGGTGTTTTGGCCCTGAGGGTGTGATTGATGCCATCAACCGCATTCGTGGTCCCTTCAACGTCAATGGCGCAGCTCTGGCAGCCGGAGAAGCCGCTCTTGCAGATAGCAACCACATTGACCGTTCGGTCGATCACAACGAGACTTGGCTTAAGCAGATGAGCGAAGGCTGTCGGGCGTTGGGTCTGGATGTAACGCCGAGCGTGGGGAATTTCCTGCTGGTGCATTTTTCAGGTGAAGGTGATCATTCCGCAGAACGAGCGGATGCTTTTTTGCAGGACCGTGGTGTTGTGGTGCGGCGCGTTGCGGCCTATGGGCTGCCGGATGCATTGCGTATTACCATCGGGACCGAAGAAGCCAATCTGGCAGTTCTGGACGCATTGAAAGCATTTTTAGGCAGGTAAGTGACAGATTCGATGACGCAATCCCCCGCCCACCCTGTTTCCGCCAAACTAGTTTTGGATGAGCCAATCTTCGACAAGCTGACCCTGATCGGCATTGGCCTGATCGGATCGTCGATTGCACGGGTGGCCCGCGCCAGAAACATTGCCCGTCATATCGCGGTTTCCTCAAGACGAGCCGAAACACTGACACAGGCCGAAGAACTGCAAATCGGCGACAGCTACACGCAAGACGCAGCGGAAGCGGTTAGGGATGCGGACTGCGTTATTGTGTGCGTGCCCGTGGGCGCAAGCGAGCAAACAGCGAAAGCCATCGCCTCTCACCTGAAGCCTGGTGCTATTGTCTCGGATGTGGGATCGGTCAAGCGTTCCGTCATTGACCAGATGCAACCGCACCTGCCGTCAAATGTGCATTTTATCCCCGCCCATCCCGTCGCTGGCACGGAAAAATCCGGCCCAGATGCCGGGTTTGAAACCCTGTTTGACAATCGTTGGTGCATCCTGACGCCGCTGCCGGACACAGATCAAGACGCGCTTGATAGACTTAATCGCTTCTGGGCGGCTTGTGGCGCTAACATGGAACAGATGGATGCAGATCACCACGATCTGGTTCTGGCCATTACCAGCCATCTTCCGCATCTGATCGCCTATAATATTGTGGGCACAGCGAATGATATGGAAACTGTGACCCAGTCGGAAGTGATGAAATACTCCGCTGGTGGCTTCCGTGATTTTACGCGACTTGCAGCATCTGATCCCACCATGTGGCGCGACGTCTGCCTGCACAACAAGGACGCCCTTCTTGAAATGTTGGCGCGGTTTTCAGAGGATTTATCTGCCCTACAACGCGCCATTCGCTGGAGCAAGGGTGATGAATTGTTTGACCTGTTCACCCATACGCGCGGCATTCGGCGCGCAATTATTGATGCAGGTCAGGAAGTCGACCTGCCGGATTTCGGGCGTCAGGCAGGCCTGCAACAAAGCGACGACGACAATTCATCAAAATAGATTTGGTATCCTGCCAATGGGCAGTATGCCTGCGCTGACAATCCCGTTCCGCAACGTCAAAGGAATGGTGACTTTTCCATCCGGGTTGTTTCCAGCAAGGCCGGAAAAGGTTGCCGCAATCTGTTCGGCATTCTGACGAAACCTGGGCGCAATGATTGCAACAAGATCGGGAAGCTTGTCCATACCGATGATTTCCAGTTTCACCTGACCGGATATCAGCCCGTCTTGTGAAATGGTCACAGGGCCGGACGCATTTGCGACAAAACCCAAACTGTTGAAACTCAGCTTTTCCAAATCAAGTGCACCACCACGGCCGAGCCAGTTGGCAAGCAAAAGGTCTGGATCGAAGCCCAGGGCTTCTCCCACATTGTTGGCTGTCGCCAAAAGACCCAAATCCATTTCCGGCAATGCCTTGCCAGAACGGATCGTCAGAATATCACTCAACGTCAGGGCAACGTCAAAATCCGTTTGCGAATCGGGACTGGGGCGAACATGTAATTGTGCCCCCTGCACGGTCATCTGCTCTAGGCCGCCAAGGCCGGACAGCGCATTGGCAATGACGTCAATTTCCTCAGCAACCAAAGAGGCCCGTTTCAGGCCGGAAAGACCTGCAGACACGCTGGAGCGCGCGCTCTTCCAGTGCCCGACGAGTTCACCACTCAATCCGGCAGCGGGCGACAATTTTATCGTCAGCGGACCATCGGCTTCGGCAATCACATGGCCGGGCTTGTAGAGCAACGCAACGCTGCGCACCGAATTAATATCAGCTTCTATGCCGCGGTCCTGAGCATCCAGTCCGGCTTGCCCGCAGGAAACTTCAAGATGAAACGGAAAGCCGGAGACAGTTCGCTCAGTGCAACTGACGTCGCGACCCATCCGAACGCTCTGTTGCTCGACCCGATCGATTACCTTTCCTGTTGCCACACTTGCGCCATACCAAAGCGCGGACCACAGGAGCACCAGACCGACGATTACAGTCATCAGCCACTTAACTTTACGAGCCATAGAACCTTCCAATTGGAACACTTGCATCCGGTTGCGTCCATCCTGTACCGTCTGCCCCAAAGATGTTCGCCAGTGTCAGCCGCAATGTCCCTATTGCATCATCAAGCTGTTCCATCGGGTATCAGGAAACGCGGAGTGCATATGCGTCATTTTTGGGTGTTTGGCTACGGTTCATTGATGTGGCGGCCCGGTTTTTCATATGTACGGCGCGAAACTGCGTTGTTGTATGGCGCCCATCGCAGCTTGTGCGTGTATTCACACGTTCATCGCGGCACTCCGGAAAAACCTGGGCTTGTTTTGGGGCTTGATCGTGGCGGCACTTGCAAAGGCATCGCCTTCGCAGTCGAACCGCAAAATTGGCAGTCGACACTGGATTATCTGCGCGAACGGGAGCAGGTCACCATGGTGTATAAGGAAGTGACACGGACCATCCGCCTTGCCAGCGGCGAATCAGTTCCTGCCGTAAGCTATATGGTTGACCGCGATCACCAGCAATATGCGGGTAAACTCGCCTTGGATGACCAATTATCCTTCGTCAAATCCAGCCATGGAAAATCCGGCCCCAACGCCGACTATGTCATCAACACGCAGACCCATCTGGCCGAAACAGGTGCCAGCGACCCCGCGCTTGCATGGCTGACCAGACAATTGGAAAATAATACCTGAGAAAATAATATCTGAGAAAACGTCACCTGAGTCAGCGATCAGGCGGCACATCGCTCGTCATAAGAAGCTGATGCATTCGCAAACCTGCCGACAGACAAAGCTGGCCGCAAATCCTCAACCGCCTGTGGATCAGACCCCGACAGAAAATGCAGAAACCAGCGCACAGACTTTCTAGCCGAACCATATTGATGGTTCACCGAAGCCCTCGCTTGCGGCCCAATGAACTCGGCATCCGGTTGCCAACCATCGCAGGCAAGCCACACGCCGGCAATGCGCTCTCGCACCACCGCAATGGCTATACAATCATGATAGGCACTCAAAAGAGACGCAGGAACTTCTGTCACAATATAACTGCGCCCGGACCGGCCACATACCTTGGCAAAGCGCGAACTGATGCCGCCGCTTCTGAGACTTACAAATCGTGGTGTCGTATCTTGAATCATCGTGAGAACAAAAATAGAACAAAATACCGGTTTGTCAACTCACATGCTGGATTCATTCGCTTTTTGCGATGCTTTGGCCTCTTCCAGCAATTTGTCTGAAGCCGTTTCAATACGCTCAATCAGCGTTTCCTTGAACACCTCATCACTCAATCCAGGCTCAATTGGTGGCAGGATTTCCATCACAATAGTGCCAGGATAACGCAAAAACGTGCGCCGTGGCCAAAACACACCGGCATTGAGGGCCACCGGCACCACAGGCACTTTCAGAATGCGATAAAGGGCCGTTACACCAAATTTATAGGATGGCGGGTCACCAGGCGTCCGGCGCGTGCCTTCAGGAAAGATGACCACATCGCGCCCGTCTTTCACTGCAGCCCTGGCCTGCGGAATCATGGATTTCAATGCACTGGAGCCGCGCGCCCTGTTGACTGATATCTGCCGGAACCGGGACAAGTACCAACCAAAAAACGGGATCATGAACAATTCCCGCTTTGCAAGATAAGCAGGGCGTTCTGCCACAAACAAAAGCACAAAAGTTTCCCAGGTTGACTGGTGCTTGGAAGCAATCAGCACACCACCTTCCGGCTTGTTCTCGATGCCTCTCAACTCAAACTTCACACCTGCAAGGACGCGAAGCATCCACAGCGACGTGCGCGCCCATGTGGTTGGCATCCACCACACCCATTTCCACGGCAGCAGAAAAATCGGCAGGGCGAAAAGCATCAGTAAAAACAGAAATGTGTAGAAGGCCAGATTAAAAATCACAGATCGAATGTAGATCACGGAAAATCCTTCGCAGGTCTACTGCACTGTCGCCAGATAGCGTTCCACGGTCATCCGCGTGGTCGCAGCCGTCAAGGCACTGACGAGGATCAGCACAAGCACAAAGCCAGTAAAGACCAAAGGTGTAAGGGAAAATCCGCCAAACAGGGCCTGAAACGGACTGCCACCGGATGGCCCCTCAAGAAACCCCAAAAGGCCACCGCCGACAACAAAGAAGGTTGCCGCAGCGATGCAGCCAATCAGCCCACCTTTCAGGCCGATAAACAGGAAACGTCCCTGAAACTCTCTGGCGATGTAGCGGTTAAGTGCGCCGACAAAATGCAGCACCGAAATGACAACCTGGTTGCCAGCCATGGCACCGCGCGTGGCAAACACAACGCTGAGGCAGGTGGCCGCAAGAACCAGCAGAAATATGCCTATGCCCGTTGCTATGGTAACATTGGCAATGCGCTTAAGCTGATCGATCCAGATACCGTGATCATCTACGCTGACACCCGTTATGCTGTCAGATAAATTGGCACGCAGACGGCCCACATCCAGCGTGGCAGGATTGTCAATATCCACGATGATCAGCCTTGGAACTGGAAGTTCCGACAGGTCAAGTCCGGCACCAAGCCAAGGCTCCAGTAAAGCCGCGCCGTCAGCTTCTTCCATAGCCCTCACCCGGCCAATGCCCGGCTCGCGCTCTGTAATACGAATGGCCCGCTCAATTTCGAAGTCAATATCCACACCGTCAGTGGGACGTATCTGAACGGTCAGTTCACTGCTGACATCGCTTTCCCACAATTGCGCCTGTTCAAACACCATGGTCACAGCAGCCAATGTCAGACAGGCAAGAAAGCTCATGATTGCAATGACAGCGACCAGCGCAGTCCCGGCGACTGATTGAGGCGGAACAATGGGCGTTTGTCTAACATCGCGATGGCCTGCCAACCAACGGGCGGCATAGCGAACCGGTGCAAACGCGACACGCAAGCCAGTGCGAGCGGTGCTTTTTGCCCCACTCTCTGTCCTGAATTGCGGATAGGAGTTCTGATCAGTCATAAATCTGCAGCCGCCCATCCTTCAAAACAAAACGCCTTGTATCAAATTGGTCGATCAGCGCCAGATCATGGGTGGCAATTACCACAGTGGTGCCAAGCTTGTTCAATTCAATAAACAGCCGCAAGAGCCTGCGCGCCAATGGAGGGTCCACATTACCGGTTGGCTCATCAGCCAGCAAGATATCCGGACGGCCGATGAGTGCCCGGGCAATCGCCGCTCTTTGTTTTTCACCACCAGAGAGAATCGGCGGAAGCACGTGCATACGCTCGCCAAGCCCCACCCAATCCAGCAATTCAACAACATCAGACCGGTAACGCGTTTCGTCCATCCCCTGAACCCGAAGCGGAAGGGCAACATTTTCATAGGTGGTCATATGGTCCAGCAGACGAAAATCTTGAAATACAATGCCGATACGTCGCCGGATTTCCGGCAATTCATCATTGCCGATCTTGACAGCATCCTTGCCGAAAATCGAAATCAGGCCACGCGACGGGCGCATGGACAGAAACAAAAGCCGCAGCAGGGATGTTTTACCGGCACCTGAAGGTCCGGTCAGAAACTGAAACGAACGCGGCGCGATCTGGAAACTGATGTCGCGCAGGACTTCAGGCCCCATTCCATAGCGCAAGCCAACATTTTCAAACCGGATCAATTGAGCGCCTCATCACTTCCTGGGTCTGCCTGTTACGATTTCAGCATCTCAGACCTGGCTTTTTCACTTCATTAACGTTGTTTGCGATTGAGCGCAAAAATTCATTCAAGACGGGCCTGAATTAAGACCACATTGTCACACCGTTAACATCCTTGGCGCAAAAAGGAATAGATACAACTGAACATATTTGGGTCAGGACCCATTAAGCCAACATGAAAATCGCTTGCCCCAATTGTGATACCAAATATGCGCTCAATGCAGACGCCTTGGGAACCCATGGGCGCAAAATGAAATGTGCAAAATGTGCACATGTCTGGATTGCCCAACCAGTTGATGCAAGCGAAGTGGCTTTTGAAATCCCATTAAACGAAGCAAATCAGGTTGTCGAAGACACATCCGACCAGGTTGACGGAAGCCAGATCAGTGCAGATCAGGTTAGCGGGTTTCCCGAGCATTCACAGGCCGCGTCAGTTGACGTTGCTGCTGAAACTGTGCCGGACGTAGATACAAACGCCGCCAAAACCAATGATGAAGATCGTTGGCACGAAGATCTGAAAGAGGAACGCGCAGCCGAAGAAGCCCGCGCTCCCAGACAGCCTGCATCAGGCGAAACCCTTCAAACTTTGTCAAAGAAAAGCAATTCACAGAGACATGGCAGGCTGCGCGGTATCGTATCTGGCTTACAATCAGCCACGATGAACGGTTGGCAACACGTCATTCACTTCTTCAAATGGGCCCTGGGTCTCAGCCTTGCCCATCAAATTGCTGTCCTGATCGCCTTTTTGATGCCGGCTATTTTGATCTTCGGTCTTTTTGCTGGTCGTCAGGTCATGGTCCGTCAATTTCCTGATCTGGCAAGTTTCTATGCCGCGTTTGGTGTCGACGTAAATCTGTATGGTCTGGAATTTGAAAACGTCCACACTGTGAGACGTCCTGAAGACGGCATGGCCGTACTGATTGTTGAAGGTAGTGTCCGTAACATCACGAACAGTGCCAAAACAATTCCGCGCCTTCACTTCATTCTGAGTGGTCGAAATCGGGAAGTGTATACTTGGCAGGATGATGCATCATCTCATCCACTACCGGCAGGCGAAACCGTCCAGTTTCGTACTGTGCTTGCCTCACCACCAGATGTGGCAGATGAATTACACGTTCGCTTCCTGAGCAACGACCCCCGATTGAACCGACTTTAGAAAGATTAAATGTGGCACTGATCCGAGACCGAAATATTGATGTTTTATTTGACGCGGAAACGCTGGCAGCGCGCAATGACGCATTGGCCATCGACATAGCAAAGAACGGCCATGACAATCTGCTGGTTATTGCAGTGTTGAAGGGAAGCTTTATTTTCGCCGCTGACCTGGTGCGTTCCATGCACAAGGCTGGCATGTCACCGGAAATCGAGTTCATCACCTTATCCAGCTATGGTGCTGACACAACATCCAGCGGCACTGTGCGTGTTGTGCGCGACATTGAAACAGATGTCGCAGGTCGGAACGTGCTGCTTATTGATGACATTCTGGAATCCGGGCGGACCATTTCATTCGCCAAAAACCTGATGTTGGAACGCGGCGCAGCCAGCGCAGAGATTGCGATTCTTCTGGACAAGACTGGCAAACGCGTCGCCGACATTACTGCAGAATATGTGGGCTTTGAGTGCCCTGATTATTTCGTCGTGGGCTATGGCATGGATGTCGCCCATGCGTTTCGTGAATTGCCTTTTGTCGGTGTTGTTGCCGAAGATTGACTGCCCTATGGCCGGGCCTGAGAGCCCGGTAGTTTTATGTTTCTTATGTATTGCGTTTGGAGAAGCAACCATGGCCCGAATACTAATCACTGAAGATGACGCAGCCGTGCGCACCTTTGTCAGCCGTGCCCTGCAATTGGACGGCCATGAAATTGTTACGGCTGAAGATGGCGAAGAGGCCTTGCTCACTCTGAAGGATGAGGATGGCTGTTTTGACCTCTTGTTGACTGATGTGAAAATGCCGATCATGGACGGTATTGCACTGACCTATCACGCCTCACGTGACTGGCCGGCTCTGCCAATTTTGATCATGACAGGATATGCTGATCAGCGCGAACGGGCCAAAGGTCTTGAAAAAATCGTGCGCAAAGTTGTGACAAAACCGTTCTCTCTGGCAGACATCCGCACCGCCGTAAACGGTGCTCTGTCCGATCAGATCGCGGCCTAGAGCATTTCAATCAGGTCAGGTCACAACAGCCTATCGCGGCAACAGACGCTCCAGATAATCCAATTCCAGATCAGGGCGTTCCATATCCCCTAGCCGCTTGCGGATCGCATCCAGGATTTCCCGGGCGCGCTGAATATCGATCTCACCGGGAACTTTGACACTGTTGCCATCATCAGCTCCCTGGCTGCGCTGTGGCCGTCCCAGAGGGTCCATTCCATTCTGCGTGCCACCGGGGCGTCCCATCTGCTGGCCTTGCTGACCAGGGCCGAAGGGAGGTCCGCCAGGCTGGCCTGGTTGTTGTCCCTGTTGCCCGGGCTGTCCTTGCTGACCCTGCTGGGCGAATTGCTGCATCATCTCCTGGGCGCCATCACGCAGGGCCTGCAACGCCTGTGACTGAGATCCAAGCGCCTGTCCGCTCTCACCCTGCCCCAGAGACTGTTCAGCGTTTCCCATAGCGCCATCTGCTTCACCCATCTGACCACCGGGCTGCATGCCATTTTGTTGCATTTGGTCCATGAGTTCCTGCAACTGCGCCTGCAAGTCCGCCTGACCCTGTTGCAACTCTTCCAAAGCACGTTGCCGTTCCGCCTCTGTTGGGGCGCCCTGCTGGCCTTCCAACTGCTGTTGGCGTTGCTGCTGCTGTTGTTGCTGGAACGTTTGATCCATGAGGCTTTGCTGGCGCTCGATCATCTCGCCAAGATCACGCATCATTTGCTGCATCTGCTGCTGTTGCTGCGACATTTGCGGTTGGCCATTTTGCAGACTTTCCAGCATTTGCTGCATCTGTGACAACATCTCGCGTGCAGCATCGCGCGAGCCGCTGCGTGCCAGATCTTCTATCTGATCGAGCATCTGATCCAGATCCTGTGGCGTTACCATTTGTGTATTCTGATCAAATGGCATTTGCTGCTGGGCAGTCGGGTTTCTCTGCATCTCGCGCGCAAGCGCTTGCAGATATTCATTCATTGCCTCGCGCAATTCGTCGGTCAGGCGGGCAATTTCCTCATCTGAGGCACCGTTTTCCAATGCATCACGCAGCGCTTCCTGCGCAGCCCTCAAATCCCGCTCAACATCAGAAAGATCACCATCTTCAATCGCCAGCGCAATCTCCCACAAAAGATCAGCGACACCCCTCAGCGCATCATGATCCGTCGCAGCCAAAAGGCGCCGTCGGGCCGTGTTCATGGCAAGATATACGGACACATCATCAATGAAGGTCTCTGGCGCGAACAACAATGCATCCAGCGCCACGCTTACTTTGTGGGCCTGATTTGCGTCCAATGCCAGATTCTGGCGCTGTTCCACCAGCGCCCGGGATAAGGGTTCGCGGAAGGGACGAATAGGCAAAACCATATCTAATGATGGAGAAACACCCTTTTGCTCTGCCTCATCAATTGCGGTCAGCAGCATCGTCACTTCAATTCCGGCCCAGGGATGATCGGTCAAATTCTTGATCGTGCTGCCAACGCCTTCGCGCACACGCGACCGTGGCAGTGACAAGCTCATCTCAGGCGCTTCATAAAGCGGCTCCGCGTCAGCGGACTGGTCCTTCGCAGGCGCAATTTCAGCATTTGCCGAGACAATTCCGTAATCATCTTTCAATGTATAGCTCAGCTCAAGTGCGCCGCTGCGCGCCACTTCCGGCTGCCCGTTCAGGGCAATCTCGGGAACCTCGTCCGGGATAATTGAAAACTGCCAGCTTCGCGTTTCCCCAAATCCACTGGAGACCGAGATCTCGGCGTCAGCATCCAGTGTCGCCTGAAACTGGTTCAGGGCAAGGGACGAGCCACCTATTTCGGCGATGGATTCATCTTCACCAGCGATCAAGGGCACCGCGACGCCATTTTGAACAAGCGTAACTTCAAGCGCTTCGGCAGAATCGCTTTGTAGCGAAAACACGCTGCCCGTTGGCACTTTCACCATATCAGTGATCGCCAGTTCTGCAGCGCGTGTCAGGAAAATCGGCGCACGCCGCGTGTAGTCTGGCGGTGTGATCCAGGCATCAATTCGGGCCAGTGCCGGAGTGGCTTCTATTGAGGGGTCTGTAAGTGCGGCCAGACGGCGGGTTTTGTCAGAACCAGCATAGGCAAAGGCAACGACCAGTAGCAGCGCCACAAGCGCCCGCAATTGAAAGGGGTCCACTCGCTCTGTGGCGGGGCGCGGCAATCCAGTGCGTAGTGATTTCAGGGCAGCTATGTTTCTGGCCTGATGCGTCTGCCACAAACGCTGGCCCTGTGCATCATCTGCGGCCAGCGCCGCCGGCTGGTCATCGAAACTTGAAAGAGGGCGGTGACGGGTTCCAGATACCTGCTCGATCCGCTTCAGAGCCGCGTCTTTACCTGGAAGGGACAGGCGTAAAAGCGGCCACAGCGCAACCAGTGCGGCAAGTGTGAACAAAACCAAGCCGATTGTACGCCAGATAGGCGGCACAACAAGCCAGACACCAAACCAGGAAATAATGAGAAAAAGTGAAATTACGCCAAGAAGCGGCAGAACTGCGGGCCAGAAGTCTTCCCAGAATAAAACGGCCCGTCCCCGGGTCACTAGAGAGGCAATCTGCCGCGCCAAACCACCTGACGACAGGTCTGCTGGGCTGCTCAGTTTCTGATTCCGCTCGTCCGGCATGTATCCACAACCCTTTCAAGAACGAGCAAGGCGGACATAAGCCTTTGAAAATTCGAATATATTTCCTAAAATTTAATGCAGGAACTGACCGAACCATACCTTGCTTATCAAAGTTTAGCACAGCGCACACAGTTGACCAGTGCTGAGGCGATCACACTGCATGACAATTTGGAAAGGTCATTCTGTCGCATATCAACGCGTTAGCCAGCGTTCAGACACCCCATTCAGGCGTGATCAGCGCGTTTCAGTCCAACCAGTCGGGCACGCTATCCAGCGCCAGCAAAGCATCGTAGCCAAGCCGTGGCCGAATGACATGAAACTTATCACGGTGAACCAGGACTTCGGGTACAAGAAGCCTTGAATTGTAGGTTCCGGCCTGAACGGCGCCATAGGCACCGGCTGACAAAAGTGCCAGCAGATCCCCCGGTTTCGGCTTCGGTAGTTTTCTGTCCAGGCCCAGATAATCACCTGTTTCGCAGACAGGCCCAACCACATCGGCGACAATTTCAACCGCATCATCAGCCATTTTCACCACGGGCCAGATATCATGATAGGCTTCATAAAGCGTGGGACGGATCAGATCATTCATCGCCGCATCAGCAATAATGAAATTCTTGGCGTCACCTTCCTTCACATAAATCACTTCGGTGACCAGAATTCCGGCATTGCCGGCAATCAGGCGGCCAGGCTCAAAAATGATCTGACAATCCAGCCCACTGACATGTTTCTTGACCACTTCCGCGTAAGCATCCGGCAAAGGCGGTGGGTTGTTATCATTGCGATAGGGAATACCAAGGCCACCACCAAGATCGACATGCTCGATGATGTGACCATCTTCGCGCAAAGTACCAATCAACTCCGAAAGCCGTGCAAACGCTGCATCAAACGGAGCAAGATCGGTAATCTGGGACCCGATATGCATATCGATGCCAGTCGCCTTGATACCCGGCATTGCCCCGGCTCTGCGGTAGACCTCCCGCGCACGTTGCCAGGCGATCCCGAATTTGTTTTCGGCCTTACCGGTAGATATCTTGGCATGCGTACCGGCATCTACATCAGGGTTAATGCGCAGCGAGACAGGCGCAATCGTGCCAAGAGATAGTGCAACCTCGTTGAGCCGCTCCAACTCTGGCTCACTTTCCACATTGAAACATAGAATACCTGCTTCCAGCGCGAAACGCATTTCGCCAGCTGTCTTGCCAACGCCGGAGAACATGATTTTCTGAGCTGGAATGCCAGCAGCCAAAGCGCGGCGTAGCTCGCCCTCTGACACCACATCAGCGCCGGACCCTGCCTTGGCCAAGGTGGCCAGCACAGCTTGATTGGAATTGGCTTTCGTGGCGTAACACACCAAAGGCTCCAGCGCGCCAAATGCGTCGCTGAACACCTTCAAATGCCGCGTTAAAGTCGCTGTGGAATAAACGTAAAAAGGTGTGCCGACGGCAGCAGCGATGTCCGCCACAGACACATCTTCAGCGTGGAGAACGCCGCCCTTATAGGCAAAATGATGCAAGACCGGCTCTCCCAAAGCCTGCATTAAGCGGCAGGCATAGCGTTTTGAAGCTTAGATAAGGCCGTCGAGAATGAATTTCCGGTCAGGCTTCTCCGCATCATATCCAATAACGGCATCTTCCAGGGAACCGCTACCGCCACCGCGATAGGTGGGATCTGGGTCTTCCAAAGCACCACGACGGCCACATGCACCAAGCGCAAGAGTCAAGGTCAATACGCCAATCAAACTGGCAGCGGTCATCTTTTTACGTGTCACACAAGGCTCCTATTGCGGAAATCAGGGTTTTTCAATTTACACAAATACAATTAACAGTCTTTTGTCGCAAGTTTGCTCAAATTTCAAGGGGTCGAATTCATGGACCGGATTGCAAAGCGCTATTCAGACGTTGCTAACGGCCTAATGCCCGAAGCCAGCGCTTGGCCTGTTTGCGTACATTGGCAGGTGCCGTGCCGCCATAACTGACCCGGCTCATGACCGATTTGCGTACGCTCAGAACACCCAGTACATCCTTTGTTATCTTTGGTTCAATGGCCTGCATGTCTGCCAGCGGCACGCGATGCAGATCACAGTTCAGCTCCTCAGCAAGAGCAACGATGCGTCCAGTCACATGGTGCGCGTCGCGGAACGGCAGGTCGAGCACGCGAACCAGCCAGTCAGCAAGATCCGTTGCTGTGGCAAACCCGCTACCGGCAGCCTTCGCCAGATTTTTTTCATTTGGTTCCAGATCAGCCACCATTCCGGCGGTCGCCGCAATCACAAGCGAAAAAGCGTTGAACGCATCAAAAGCCTGTTCCTTGTCTTCCTGCATATCCTTGGAATAGGCCAATGGCAGGCCTTTCATGACAATGACCAGCGCTTGATAAGCCCCTGCAATTCGTCCAATTTTGGCGCGCACGAGTTCAGCTGCATCCGGATTGCGCTTCTGCGGCATGATGGACGAACCAGTGGTAAACTTGTCCGACAGATGCACAAACCGGAACTGAGCCGAGGACCAGATCACCAACTCCTCAGCAAAGCGCGACAAATGCATGGCGCTGATCGTTGCAGCGGACAAGGCCTCCAGCACGAAGTCACGATCTGAAACACTATCCAGCGAATTGGCGGTCGGTCGATCAAAGCCAAGGCTTTTGGCGGTCATCTCCCGATCAATAGGAAATGACGTACCCGCAAGGGCCGCTGCCCCCAACGGGCTTTCATTGAGGCGCTTGCGGGCATCGGCAAAGCGGCTCCTGTCCCGACCCAGCATTTCAACATAGGCCATGAGATGGTGACCAAATGTCACAGGCTGCGCGGATTGCAGATGCGTAAAGCCCGGCATGAACACAGCCGCATGCTCCAGAGCCTTTTCTGCAAGCGTTTTCTGCAGGCCGGCAAGTGCTGCATCGAGCGCATCAATTGTGTCGCGCACCCAGAGTTTGAAATCGGTCGCAACCTGATCGTTACGTGACCGTCCGGTGTGCAGCCGACCCGCTGCATCGCCGATCAGTTCCCGCAGCCGGGCTTCCACATTCATATGGATATCTTCCAGCTGTCGTGAGAACGTAAACTGGCCCGTTTCGATTTCTCGCAAAATCGTGTCTAGACCGTGAACGATTTTTGCCACATCTTCATGAGACAGAATGCCTTGAGCCTTAAGCATCGCAGCGTGAGCCTTGGAACCTGCAATATCCTGGCGAAACATGGCCTTGTCGAAATCGATCGAGGCATTAATTTCTTCCATGATGGCATCAGGTGCCGAGGAGAAACGACCACCCCACATCGTATTGGACGAAGTGGTGTTTGATGTGCCGTCAATTTGTTCCGATGCGCCTTGCGGCTTATTTGAACCTTTGGACATAAATGACCTTCGTGAATTCTGCGCGAGTCCCAATTCAGGGCTGCACGGGCTTATGCGAACAAACAACAGGATGTTGTCATGAAAGTGCTGCTACTGGCCGCCATTGCAGGCGTGATTGCAGGATCGCTGCTCCTATACGGGAAACTGGGTAGCGATGTCCATGATAGTGCAACAGTTGTGGCAAATACTGGCGCTGCCTGTTCCGCAGGATCTAACGTTGCCTCATCACTTGATCCGTTCATTCAAGGCGAAATGGCAGCGGTACAATTGGCAGACACGCCAGACTATCTTGGTGATCTCCAGTTCAAATCACCCGAAGGTGACGATATCACTTTGGCTGACTGGAAAGGGAAGGCAGTTGTGTTCAACCTTTGGGCAACCTGGTGCGCCCCGTGTCGCGCAGAAATGCCGGCATTGTCCAATCTGCAAACCGCATTAAGTGGCGAAGATTTTGAAGTTGTTGCTGTGAATATTGACACCAAGGGCGCAGAACGTCCCCTCGCCTTTCTGGACGAGATAAATGTCTCCAACCTGCCACTTTACGCAGACCAAACCACCGATATATTCAATAATCTGAAGAAGAAGGGCCTTGCGTTCGGCATGCCAACCACCATCATTGTCGACAAGAATGGCTGCCGGGTTGCGCATTTGTCCGGTCCTGCTCATTGGGATAGTGAAGACGCAAAAGCGCTGGTCAGCGCCATCATCGGCAAAAAAGAGACCGACGATCAGTCCAGTTAGGGCCAGCGTGCAAAGGCAACCCGACGAAAACCGCAATAGTGCCTGATTGACAGAATGGGGAGCTTCTTGCGGTTTTATTGACTATGCTTGGGAAACTGAAAACTGCCGATACACCTAAAGGCGCAATACTTCAAATTCACCACCACATTTACGCGATCTTAACGCGCCGTGATCTCTATATATTCTCAGTTTAACAATGCCGGTGCACCATTTGAAAAGTCCTGTGAGATACGACCAGTTCGACCCTGGAGCCCTTCCAACCGAATCGATGGAAGTAAAACCGGAATTATTGGTCCAATTGATGCTTCAGGCTGAAGCGTTTGGGTTCTGGCGTATCGATGTCAGCACCGGCGACGCATGGTGGTCGGAAAATGTATATCGCATTCATGGCATGCAGCCGCGCAAGGGCACGGTCAATGTCAGCAAGGCGGTCGCGCTTTATCATCCTGAAGACGCCAAAACAGTCGAGTTTCTGATAGGCGACGCCATCACCAATAAAAACGGGTTCGACTTTGTTCTCAGGCTGAAACGGGTAGATGGCAAAATGCGCTTTGTGCAGGCCATGGCATCCGTAGAGCTGGATACGGATAAAAGTGTCAAAACGGTTTACGGTATTTTCCGGGATGTCACCCAGAGCATCTCGGACAAAAACATCTCCAAAACCCGAGCGCAATTGGTCAGTTCAATCATTGCCAACTCTCCCTCGCCCATAGCAATTCTGGATCGCAAAATGTGCTATTTGCAGATCAGCCCTGCCTGGACAGAATTTCACGGTTTGCAAGACCCGGATTCATGTGTGGGTAAATCCCACTACGAAGTTTTACCCGAGGTTCCAAAGGAGTGGCGTTCACAACATCAACGCGTTTTAAAGGGCGAAACTGTCCATCGTTCTCAGGCCCTCGACAAGGGCGAAACGCGGGTGGCAACCTCAGCATCTGGCGCATCCATTTTCCCCTGGCATACAGCCCTGGGCGAAATTGGAGGCCTTATTATCATGGTGACCCCGCCAGGCAATTCGGAAACGAAGCAGAACAAAACCGCGGCCCAAATCGCCCGACTTATGGAACAGGCCGACCCTAAACCACAACGGTTCGGCGAAATCAGGTAATCAGCGCCAGACTGGCCTGTTACCAGACTGGCCTGTTAACTGACAACGGGTATGTCATCGACAATCCGTCCTTCTTCCAAAGTGATGATCCGGTCAGCCATTTCCAATATCCGATTGTCATGAGTCACCATCACGGTGGTCGTACCGCGTTGCGCGCCCAACTGTTTGAGCAGGCGCACAACATTAGTGCCAGATTCCTTATCCAGCGCTGCTGTCGGCTCGTCAGCAAAGATGATACGCGGATTACCTACAAGAGCACGTGCAATGGCAACACGCTGCTTTTGGCCGCCTGACAAATTTCCAGGCAGGTAATGTAACCGATCCTCCAGCCCAAGAAGACCAAGCAGATGTGCGGATGCTGCTTCAAACTGGCTTCGCTTGCCAGACAATGACGCGCCATGAACTTCAAGGCCCACACGCACATTTTGCAGCGCAGTCAGACTTTCATGTAAATTGTGAGCCTGAAAAATGAACCCGAGCTTCCTGCGCGCCAAAACCAGGTCAGCTTCGGACGCTCCATACAGTTCCTGCCCCAGCAGGTGAACGCTGCCATCCTGAACATCCCGCAGGCAACCAATGAGCGTCAGCAAGGTGGTTTTCCCAGATCCGGACGGTCCCATCAGGACGGTCAGTTTTCCAGCCTCAATCGACAAATTTACATCAAAAATCGCCTGTTTGCGGGCCTCCCCAACCCCGAACCAATGGTTCAGGCCCTGTGTCACAATCGGAAAAGCTGCACCGGTCATATCCGCGCCTTAAAACAAATCTGCAGGATCGGCACTGGCCAGCCTCCGCGTGGCTATGGCGCCGGAAATGGAACAGCTTGCAATCGTGCCCAAAAACACGGCAATCGGCCGGGCCATATCCATCATCACTGGAAGACCGGTTGCAGAATTCAGAAGTTGATAAAGGATGCTGGAAATGATCAACCCTGGCACAAATCCGAAAATTGCCAATATTAGAGCTTCTTCAAAAATGATGCCCATAAAGAAGGACTGGCCGTAGCCCATCGCTTTGAAGGTCGCGTATTCTTTCAGATGGTCGGCAACATCGGTTGACAGAAGCTGATACACAATCACCAGACCGACAATCACCCCCATCACCACACCAAATCCGAAAATCAGGCCTGTTGGTCGGTCGGTTGTCTGATAAACTTGGTCCGCTTTTGCAGCATTGGCCAGGGTGCGCACCTTCACATTGTCTTCCGGTAGCAAAAGGCGCAACTCCTCAATGACGGCATCTACGTCAAATCCGGGTTCGGTTTTGAGCAGAATGTGATTGGGCGCACCAGTGATGCGGCTGCTGAAAAGACGCAGAAACGTCTGGTCAGATGTCACCATGTAACCATCAGAGCTAAAGCCACCGCCAATGCTGATGGTTCCAGGCACCGTCAGCGTGCGGCCGCGCGTTTCAAAAATCAAAGGATTGTCCGGCGATATCAGCGCCAACCGGTCTGTATCCGCACCCCGGGTCATACGATCAATCAGGGCTGTATCGATCAAAAGCAAATTGGCAATCTTGTTGCGGATTTTGGGAATGACATAGGCACCCCGGGAAGGATCGAGCGCCAGAACCTGAAGGTTGGTCACGTTCCCATCATCCCGTGTCCAGTCCACATTGCCAACGAACAGCGGCAAAGCATTTGCAACGCCGGGAACTGACATGGCCTCAAAACTGCGCTGGCGCGGAACATTGCTGCCATCTGTCAACGTATTTGCATCTGCCGAAGAAATGATGATGTCAGCATCAAACAACGTATAGGGCAGCAGGATCGTCGTATTGAGAGCAAACATCACACCCAGTTGGACGAACACAAGAATGTTTGCAAAAGCAATACCAGCGACCGCCGCCGCCAATCGGGTTTTATTGTGCAAAAGCTGCAGCCAGCCAATCGGCATTCGCCCAAGCAGCCGTGCCAAAATTGCCGTCAATTCTCCGACCCCACCACAATGCGGGCTACAACTTCCAAATTGGTGTACCGGGCCGCGATATCCGACGAAGCCGGATCCAGCTCCACAATGATTTCAACAACGCGCGCATCCGTATTGGCTGCCGGATCATCAGCGGTCACAGTCTGCCGCTCCACTTCAAGTCCGATCTCCGAAACCACACCTGTCAGGCTTTGCTGAAAAACGTCAGCCACGATCTGGACACTCTGTCCCACCTGAACCAGCCCAATCTGGTTTTGGAATATCTCAACCTCAGCCGTCATGTTTTCAACATCACCAATATCAGCGACACCGTCTTCACCGGACTTTTCGCCCGCGCGCACATGAACATCCAGAACTGTGCCATTCATAGGTGAAATGACCATGGCCTTTGACAGATCACTTTTGGATCGGCGCAATTCAGCTTTTGCTGAATCCAGGTTACGAGCAGCCACAACCACATCCACCTGTGCGTCCAATCCGTCGCTGGTAAAGCGCGACAGCGTTGCAGAAACGCGCTCCACCTCCCGCTCGGCCTGCACCATCACGGACAGCGCCTGATCCAATGCCGCCTGTGAGGAAACACCACGATCTGACAGTGATTTGGTGCGATCAAAAGCCTGCCGGGCAACATCCGATGCCGCCTGACTTCTCTGCAGAGATGCTTCCGCTTCGGCAATACTCGCGCGCACCATGTCACGCGTTTGATCAAGCGTCGCGTGGCGCACAGCAACATTGGCTTCCGCCGTTTCCACCAACGCCTCAAGTTGGCCCAGACTATCCAGAACAGCAATCGTATCGCCCTTCATGACCTTGTCCCCGGCACGCACCAGAACGTCGCTGATTCGCGCATCCCCTGCCCCAAATGGCAGTGCAACAGTCACCACATCCCCATTCGGGATTAAGCGGCCCAGCCCGGCAACTACCAGTGGTTTTACTGCTTCAGGATCGGCAATTTCAGTGCGTGGCACCGGCACTGCAATCGGCGTGTTGCTGCCACCACCGGGCTGCAAACCAACCAGTTGGAAAAAGACTTTCAGGCCCGGCGGCTGAAAATACAGACCCACAATTCCTCCCACAAATAATGTAACCAGAAAAAGCGGTATGAATATAAGTCGGGAGGGCAGGCGAAAACGCGATCGACGCGCCGGTCCAGATGATGCGACAGGAGACACCTCATTGTGATCCACCACCAAAATTGGCAGGTCTTCTGAGCGATCTGAGGGTTGTTGCAAACCTGTATTCCTAATAAAAATCACGGTTTTCTTTGACACCCCGTCCAAAACAGGAAGACAAAGGCAATCAGGTTGAACCCGTTAAAACAGATAATGACCCAAAAGTCATTAAAATTCCAACCCTGTCAATGATCCTGCTATGACCAAAATTGAAACTGGCCCTCAAAAACCAAAACGCAGAAAGGCCGCGCGCCCTGGCGAGATTTTGCAGGCTGGTCTTGAGGAGTTTGCAGTCAGCGGATTGGCAGCAACGCGCCTTGAGGATATTGCGCAACGCGCCGGGATATCAAAAGGCACGATTTACCGTTACTTCGACAGCAAGGAAGACTTGTTCATGGCTGTGGTCCGGTCACGCTTGGTTCTTTCGTTAGATCAGTTTGAGGAAATGGTCACAAACTATCCCGGACCAACCGATGCCCTGCTAAGGCAGGTTCTGACCGGCATCTACAAGCAATTCGTTGGCAGCGACATTTCAGGGGTTATTCGGATCCTGATCTCCGAGGGGCCCAGATTCCCCGGCCTTGTGGATATCTACCACAAGGAAGTCACCTCCAAGGGCGTTACCATTTTAACGCACATCATCAAGCGCGGCATTGAACGGGGTGAAATTCGGGACGGACCGGCAGCAAGAGAGCCAAGATTGATCATGGCACCCACAATCATGGCCATACTCTGGGATCTGACATTCAAAGCTCAGGACCCAATCGATATCGAAGAATACCTGAACGCACATATCGACATCATTCTGCATGGCCTGAGTGCCTGAACAAAATGCCAGTCGGGCGTTTCTCTAAGTTGTATTAGCTTGGAAGAATGGATGTGTGCGGAATTAAGCTGAAAAATCCAGATTGTTTCCGACACCGCTTGCCAGATTTGCTGTGATCGTCTGCAAATTTTCGCTGCTTTCCTGCATGGCAGTAATCAGCGTCTGCGCTGCATCCTGATCCATCTGAATCATGCGTGCGGCTACCGCGCCAGTAATTTTTGCTTGCGTGGAGGCCGTCATCAATGCTGCAGCGACTGTTGGTTCCATGGGGTAAACCTAGAATTGAAACCTTTACAAATGGTTTACGGGGCAATCGCCTGTGCCAAAGCGAAACGTGCCAGCTTGCCACTGGCGGTCTTTGGCAGGCCATCCACTTCGACCCATTTCTTCGGGCGCTTATAGTCAACCAGCAACGGCACAAGATTTCGGTTCAACTCGTTTGGCGCAAGCTTCGCGCCGCGTTGCGGCACAACATAAGCCACAAGCCCTGTCCCGCGGCCGGGTACCAGCCCTTCGGCAACTGCAACTTCCTTGATATCGGGAAGCGCCAGAATAATGGTTTCAATTTCCTCAGGATTAGCCCGATATCCTTCGACATTGACGAGGTAATCAAGCCGTCCTTCATACTGGATATAACCATCCTGATCCCGCAGCCCGAGATCTCCCGTCATGAACCATGCTCCGCGAACAGAGGCCTTGGTGGTCTCGGCATCGTTCCAATATCCAAGCATCAGGGCTGGATCGGACCGGTGGGTTGCGATGACGCCAATCTGATTGACGCCAACATTTTTCAACCCCGCATCCGGTGCCAAAATCGCCAGTTTGCTGCCAGGGGCAGGCTTGCCAATTTTCCCAGGTTTTACGGGGCAGTCCGGGCCACTGAAAACCGGACAGGCAATCTCGGCAAGTTCATAGCCATCATAGATCGGATGACCCGTCACAGCCTGCCACTCTTCAACAATATGGGCCGGCAGAATTGCACCGGTGGAAATAGCTCTGGTGAGGGTGGGCATCGCTGCTTCAGTAACCGAGCCACTTTTCAGCGCCGTATTGTATTGCCCGGGCATCGCCACGACGATGGTGGCTCCGCTCAACTCCACCAGAAGCGGCAAAGCTTTGTCAAAAACGCCGCGCAAATCCGGCGGCGACAACAGAACAACCGCAGCGCCGCAGCACATGGGATCCATAAGACCATACCCAATACTGCGCGCCCAGTTATCTGCACCGGTATGCAGCATCCTGTCCTTCTGGGTCAGACCAAGCCATGACTTATGATGGCGCAAGCGGCCCCAAAGGGCGCGATGGGCATGTAACACCCCGCGAGGCGGGCCGGACGTGCCATCAGTGTAAATCAGATAGGCGGGATCATAAGAAAATGTGCGGGCGTACAACCCAAGCGGACTTTGCGACAGAAAGTGCAAATCATCCGGGCCAAATATCTTTGCATCGGTCTGCTCGGAAGGCAGCGACGTTGCGCCATCATGAGCGATAATCACTGGCTTGCAGTCGTTCGCTATATGATCAAGGTCGCGCTGGCTGATCCGGTCAGACGTTGCGACAGGAACAAACCCGCCCGCCAGACAGGCAAAATACATGATCGGAAACCAAACACTGTTGCCCATGCGCAGCAGCACGCGATCTCCCATTTTAATACCAAGAGACTGCAGCCCGTTCCTGGTACGCAGGACGGCGTCCTCCAACGATGCATAGGTCCACACATCAGATGGCTCATGCGTGGTGCCGTCAAACACCATCAGCGCAACATTATCCGGTTTGCTAGCCGCCATACGGCCAAGCGCATAGGCAGCTATGTTAAACCGTTCGGGAGTTTCGTCAGTTGGCTCCAAGAAACGCTCCAAAACACTCAACGGCGCTTCATATGCACCAATGCCGGAACAACAAGCCGGGCCTCGGCATTGATGTCAAGCCGGGACTGAAAACCTAGCGGGTGGGAACCGGCTCGTCTCCGCGATAATCATAAAAGCCACGATTGGTTTTCCGGCCCAGCCAACCGGCCTCAACATATTTCACCAGGAGCGGACAAGGGCGATATTTACTGTCAGCCAGCCCTTCATAGAGCACCTGCATAATTGACAGGCAGGTATCGAGACCAATGAAATCTGCCAGTTGCAGCGGGCCCATCGGGTGATTGGCGCCAAGTTTCAAAGCCGTATCAATTGCTTCAACCGAGCCAACACCTTCATAAAGCGTATAAATCGCCTCATTGATCATTGGCATCAAAATACGGTTTACGATGAAGGCCGGGAAATCTTCTGCCACAGTGATGGTTTTGCCCATCTTCTGAACATAGACTTTTGCCGCATCAAACGTTTCATCTTCGGTGGCAATGCCACGCACCAGTTCCACAAGCTTCATGATTGGGACAGGATTCATGAAATGGATGCCCATAAAGCGTTCTGGGCGGTCCGTGGTCGCTGCCAATCTGGTTATGGAAATGGAAGATGTGTTGGAAGCAATCATGGCTTCGGGCTTCAGGACCGGACACAAAGCTGCAAAAATTTTGCGCTTGACGGTTTCGTCTTCCGTAGCCGCTTCGATTGCAAGATCCACGTCTGCCAGCGCCTCAATGCCATTTGCAGCATGTAGTTTTGACACCGCTGCATCACGCTCAGCCTCGGTGATCTGGCCCTTGCTCATCTGCCGACCGAGATTCCCGGTAATGGTTGCCAGGCCCTCTTCTATCCGGTCTTCAGAAATATCGTATAGATACACATCATAGCCGGACAACGCGCTCACATGGGCAATTCCTGAGCCCATCTGGCCTGCGCCGATGACGCCTACGGATTTAATTTCGGTCATTGTACATTCCGGTCAAAATCTTGAGGGAGTCGGACTGTGTTGCACCGCAACAGAATTTGCAATCTGTTTTTATATTGTGCACCTGAGGAATGTTAGCCTAATTTTTCATCAGGCTAAAGTCCTGCACAATAATCTCTACCTCAATTTTTTTGACCCGAATTCAGGGTGCCTTGTCGAGTTCGGCCTCCAACTGAGGAAGAACCTCAAACAAATCGGCCACAAGACCATAATCAGCTACCTGAAAAATCGGTGCCTCATCATCCTTGTTGATGGCAACAATGACCTTGCTGTCCTTCATGCCTGCCAGATGCTGAATAGCTCCGGAAATGCCGCATGCAATATAAAGATCCGGTGCAACCACCTTTCCGGTCTGACCAACCTGCCAGTCATTTGGCGCATACCCGGCGTCAACAGCTGCACGTGAAGCACCAACGGCCGCTCCAAGCTTGTCAGCGACCGGCATAATGACCTCCTGGAATTTTTCCGACGAGCCAAGCGCACGGCCACCTGAAATGATGATCTTGGCCGAAGTCAGTTCAGGACGTTCGGATTTGGAAACATCTTCCCCAACATAGGAGGAAAGTGAGGGCCCTTCGTCACCGGATACAGTTTCCACAGCAGCAGCCCCACCTTCTTCAGCAACAGCAAAGGCTGCTGTCCGGATGGTGATGACCTTGGTCGCATCATTCGACTGAACCGTCTGAATGGCGTTGCCGGCATAGATCGGACGCTCAAATGTGTCAGCACTGATAATGGCCGTGATGTCTGATACCTGCATGACATCCAGCAAAGCTGCCACACGCGGCATGATGTTTTTGCCATTGGTCGTGTTGGGCGCCACCAGCGCCGTGTAATCACCGGCAAGTGAGACAATCAGCGCCGCCATCGGCTCTGCAAGAAGATGGTCATAGGCAGCAGCATCTGCATGCAGAACCTTTTCAACGCCAGCAATCTTTGCAGCGTGGGCGGCCACATCTGCACTGCCACTGCCCGCGACAAGAACATGAACCGCTGCACCAAGACCAGCCGCAGCGCTGATGGCACGTAAGGTCGAGTCGTTCAAAGCAAGATTATCGTGATCTGCTATCAATAAAGTCGTCATCGCTTAGCCCTTCCTTAAAGAACGCTGGCTTCATTGCGCAGCTTGTCTACCAGTTCAGCAACATTTGCCACTTTGACACCGGCTTCGCGCTTTTCAGGCTCAACGGTTTTCAGAACGGTGAGACGTGGAGTCATATCAACACCAAAATCCGCCGGTGTTTTCATCTCAATCGGTTTCTTCTTTGCCTTCATGATATTGGGCAGCGAGGCATAGCGCGGCTCATTGAGCCGCAAATCTGTTGTCACGACAGCTGGCAATTTAAGCTTTACGGTCTGCAAACCACCATCCACTTCCCGTGTGACATCCATTTCACCATCGCCCACTGACAACACAGAGGCGAATGTGCCCTGAGACCAACCAAGCAAAGCAGCCAGCATCTGGCCCGTCTGATTGCAGTCATCGTCAATGGCCTGTTTTCCAGCAATCACCAGGTCAGGTTTTTCCTCATCAACGATTTTCTGCAAAATTTTTGCAACGGCAAGCGGCTCGACCAACTTATCATGTTGAACCAGAATACCCCGGTCTGCACCCATGGCCAGACCTGTGCGAATGGTTTCCTGAGCCTGTTGCGGCCCAACTGAAACAACAATAACTTCGCTGGCCGTGCCAGCTTCACGCAGACGCAAAGCTTCCTCAACAGAGATCTCGTCAAACGGGTTCATGGCCATTTTGACATTAGCCAGTTCAACACCCGATCCGTCCGCTCTGACGCGGATTTTCACATTATAGTCCACCACCCGTTTTACAGGCACCAGTATTTTCATGATTGTCTCCAGAATGCGCGCAGCATGTGCGGAATTTGTAGCGAACCTATCGGTGCCCCCCTACCCTGTCAACGACACCAAACAACAGA
>Ga0163215_100882_pt1 | contig 29804 bp, 29 predicted proteins | sample SynspAceP_FD_185934 | JGI IMG/M metagenome (GOLD analysis project Ga0163215, IMG submission 185934) | Saline lake microbial communities from Ace Lake in Antarctica - Synechococcus sp. Ace-P (Hybrid Assembly) | ecosystem: Environmental > Aquatic > Non-marine Saline and Alkaline > Saline | place...
GCGTTTTGCATTCCTAACTCAAGTCCTCGACCAGAAATCCATGAACAGAGTTACTCCAAGCCTTGGATCGACTCCAAATAGGCCAACAAATCACCAAAATCTCCCGCCAAAATCTCCCCGTACGCGCCACCGTCAGGGTAGACGTGAGCAAGTCCAACAGTCGCAAACTCTGGCATTGTGGGATCGAGGGCATCGTTTTCCAGAAGGCCCATCACGAAACGGCGGACAAATTCGCGGGGGAACGCGCCGCCGTTGGCCAAGCTGAGTATAGTCAGGTCAGGTGAAATTACACCGATACCAAGCGATTCAGGCCCTCCGCCCCGAGCATCTACACCATGGCACTGCGCGCATTCCTTGGAATAGACAAAAGCACCACGTTTTAAAGTTTGTTGATGTCCTGTTGGAAGTTCTGCGCACGCAGACACAAGTATCCCGGACAGACCGAGCATAATTGGCAGGCCGGTTTGCATAGGATCGATACCTCCGCTTTAATGGTTTAGGGTTAATATGCTACCATCAGGGTGCAAAACAGTGTTGGTTATGTTTGCACAAGCTTTCGATCTCTTGATTGATCTGTATCAATGTGATCCCCCATAAGGGCGATAGATCTCAATTTCACTCAATCTATGCTTGTCAGGCACGGAGCGACCCTCAAAATTCATTACAAAATCTGATTGCTTTATCAAATGACCCGTCCAAACATCATTCCGGAGAAGACGGTCAGCGCATCGCGCGCTGATACTGCTGTGGTGATGTCCGGGCATCTGCTGATTGATACGCTGATGCAACTCGAGGACAGCCCTGTTTTCCGGGACATGACAGGAGTTACAGGGATCGACATTGCAGATGTGGTTCAGTTGGACACCGCAGGGGCGTGGTTTCTGCTCGATCAGCAACAACGGGCAGCAGGGACACTTGAAGTGATCGGTGCAACGGATGCGCAAGCGCAGTTGATCAAAACAGTTGATCTTAACATGCCACCGGAAGCGGAAGCCGCTGCAAAGGATGTCACGGTCGGCGACCGGTTCGAAGCGTTCGGGCGTCGGCTCACGCGCGGTGCCTTGATGGCTGTCGAGATGGTCTCGTTTCTGGGGCAAGTGATTGGCACCGTCGGAGGAATCATTTTGCATCCGCGTCGTCTGCGGCTGACTTCTGTTGTCCATCATTGTCAGGAAATCGGGGTGAGCGCGGTTCCGATCGTGGCACTCATGGCGTTTCTGATCGGTGTCGTATTGGCGTTTCAGGGATCTGCTCAGCTTCGCCAGTTCGGCGCGGAAGTCTTCGTGGTTGATCTGATTGCGATTTCGATCCTGCGGGAATTAGGAATTTTGCTCACCTCAATCATTGTCGCGGGCCGGTCGGGGTCGGCATTTACCGCCGCGATTGGATCCATGAAAATGCGTGAGGAGATTGATGCAATGCGTACGCTCGGGCTTGATCCCGTCACCATCCTGGTGGTGCCGCGTGTTCTTGCCCTGATGCTGATGCTGCCCGCGTTGGGGTTTATCGCAGATATCTCGGGACTCATTGGCGGCGCGTTGATGTCATGGATTGAGCTTGGCGTCTCTCCGGCAGTGTTTCAGGCGCGTCTCGTCAGCAACACGGATGTCTGGCACTTTGCAGTAGGCATGATAAAGGCGCCGTTTTTTGCACTGATCATCGGAATTGTCGGCTGTTACCAAGGGATGAAAGTCGGCGGTAATGCGGAATCGCTGGGTCGGCTCACATCTGCCTCGGTGGTCCTGTCGATTTTCATGGTTATTGTGATGGACGCGATGTTCTCCATCTTTTTCGCGGTGGTTGGGGTATGACCGAAGATAGTACATCTCCGATCATCCGCGTGCGCAATCTGGTCACGCGCTTTGGCACTCATACGGTTCATGACGGTCTGGATCTTGATGTGCGGCGGGGCGAGATTATCGGTGTTGTCGGCGGATCGGGGACCGGCAAGTCGGTACTCCTGCGCGCGATTGTTGGCCTTTTGGAGCCTAATGACGGTCAAATTGAAGTGTTTGGCGAGAGCGTGCGTGGCACGTCGGACGAGCAGTATCGCGCGCTGCGCCGCCGATGGGGTGTCATGTTTCAGGATGGTGCGTTGTTTTCCTCACTGACTGTGCGCCAGAATGTCGAAGCGCCTATGCGCGAGCAGCTGGAACTGTCCGACGTGCTGCGCGAGACACTGGCGGGCATAAAGGTGCGAATGGTCGGCTTGCCGGAAGACGCCATGATGAAATACCCGTCCGAACTGTCGGGCGGTATGCGCAAGCGCGCAGGCTTTGCGCGCGCCATCGCCATGGATCCGGAGATTGTCTTTCTGGATGAGCCGACAGCGGGTCTCGACCCGATCGGTGCTGCTGCTTTTGACAGTTTGATCAAGCAATTGCAGGCGTCATTGGGGCTGACTGTGTTTCTGGTGACTCATGATCTGGACAGTTTGCACGCAATCTGTGACCGTGTGGCAGTGCTGGCGGATAAAAAGGTGCTGGCCGTTGGCACCATGGATGAGATGCTGAATGTGGATCATCCTTGGGTACATGAGTACTTTCACGGGCCGCGCGCGCGCGCGGCATTGTCGTCTGTCCCCCCCAAGGAGCCAAACTGATGGAAACCCGCGCGAACTATATTTTGATCGGTGTTTTCACTCTGCTGGCTATTCTCGGCACGCTGGGATTTTTTATCTGGCTGGCCAGCGTTCAGGTCAATAAACAATACCAGAACTATGGTATCCTTTTTGATGATGTGTCGGGGCTGGACGCGTCGGGGGATGTGTATTTCAACGGCATTCCGGTCGGCCGTGTAACAGGGCTGCGGATTGACCAGCAGAACCCGTCCAAGGTGTTCACAAGTATCGAGATCGAGGCAGATGTGCCCGTACGCTCGGACACAGTAGCGCAGCTGCAATCACAGGGTGTAACCGGCGTTTCCTATGTCTCGCTGTCGGGGGGCACACCTTCGGCAGCGCCGTTGCCGGAGAACGCGGAAGGCTGGCGGATCATCCCTTCGCGCCGCTCGACCGTACAAACGCTGGTCGAGGATGCACCTGATTTGCTGATTGAGGCAACCAAACTGCTGGAGCAGTTTCAGGCGTTGACCGGTCCTGAAAACCAAAACTATGTGACCAATATTCTACGTAATCTCGATGCGACCTCGACACGGCTCGACGAGGCACTCACAGACTTTTCTGAAATCACCGGAACAGTGCGTGACGCCACCTCGGAGATTACGAGGTTCACCGGTCGACTGGATGTCATCGGTGCCTCGGTGGCAGAAACACTTGTTGACGCGGATCGCACGCTGGCCGCAGCCACCACCGCCTTCGAGACAGCCGATACGGTTATGAACGGCTCGGTCAAAGCGATTGAAAGTGTGGATGGCACATTTGTGCAGGCGCAGAAGATCCTGACCGACGATGTTCCCCAAATCCTCACCCAGCTGACCGCAGCGGCGGAGAAGATCAATTTGGCCATTGCGGATCTCTCTGCGCGCTCGGGCGCAACGCTCGACGGTTTCGCGGAGACATCGACGCTGCTCAACAGTCGTCTGGCCGAGTTGGAAAAGACGCTGACCGAAGCTGACACCGCGTTCATCACAGTGACCGAAGCCGCGACCAGTTTCGACCAACTGGTGGACGGCGACGGTACCGCGATGGTTATAGAGGCGCGCGCCGTGCTGGCTGACGTCCAAAGCGCTGCGACGACACTTCAAACGGTAATCGTAAACGATGTCCCCGGCATTATGGATGACATCCGGAGTGGTGTGACAACAGCTACAGCGGCGGTCGAGGCGGTCGCCTCGGACCTGACGAATTTCACAGGGCGCTTTGATCCATTGGCGATTGAGGCGCAGAACGCGCTGTCCTCGGCCAATGCGCTGTTTACCAATGCACAGACGAGCTTGAGTGCGCTGGATGTGACGCTGAACGCGGCAGAAGGGGCGCTGGGATCCGCGCAAACCACTTTTGATGCAGCGACTGATGTGCTCGACACCGATTTGGGGCCGACGCTGACAGACATCCGCAGCGCCGCAGCCCAGATCAGTACGGCCGCCACGGATGTCGCCAACGACATGCCTGCGATCACCGCGGATTTGCGGGCGCTGATCGCCCGTGCGGATGCCGTGACGCGTGATATCCAGACCGCTGTAGGCCGTAGTACGCCCGGCATCGGTGATTTTGCCAGCAGGGGCCTGCCTGAACTGACGCGCCTTGCCGCGGAGGCGCGGACACTTGTACAAACACTCGGAACACTGACCCGCAAGATCGAGCGCGACCCCGCGCGCTTTATTCTCGACGGGCGCGTTCCAGAATACAGGAAGTAGACCATGCATGAGATGAAACGACGGACCCTTATGCTGGGCGGGTTGTCTGTCCTTGGCGGGTGCAGCGCCATCAGCACACTGAACGACGCGACCAAACCGCTCAACACCTATGATCTGTCGCCTGCTTCGGGGTCCAATCGCGGTGGACGGACCTCGCGCACGTTGCTGGTCGCGCGGCCACAGGCGCCGGCCGCGCTGACCAGCGACCGGATTTTGATCAAGCCCGATCCGGTGTCCATCACCTACCTGCCCGATGCCCGTTGGAGCGACGAGGTGCCCGCCGTGGTCCAGACCCTGCTGATCCGCAGCATCTCTGGCACGGGGCGTGTCGCTTATGTGGGGCGCAGCGATGCGGGACCGATCCCGGACAGGGCGCTGCTGACGCGTGTGGATGCGTTCGAGGTTGTTACACGGGTTGATGGCACGCTGGAGGCGCGGATTGATCTTGAGCTGACCGTGATCAATGATGCTGACCAACGGATCGTGGGATCAAGACGCTTTGCCGAGGCGACCCCCGTCGCTGGTGACGAGGTGCGGGTGATTGTAGCTGCTTTCCAGACGCTGCTGAACACGCTGCTGCCAGCTATGAGCGATTGGGCCGTGCGGCAGGTCTGATCCGCGCAATAATTGGCCTGTCCCCTTGACTTCACAGCCCGCGCGCGATGTAGCTGCCCGCGATATATTTGCGTGTCTGCGGCCCCTGCCGCCAGACATTCACCGCCACAAGAGGGACCGCCATGCACGCCTATAGAAGCCAGACCTGCGCCGAATTGAACGCAACAAATGTAGGGGACAATGTCCGCCTGTCCGGCTGGGTCCATCGCGTCCGTGACCACGGCGGCCTGCTGTTCATTGACCTGCGCGATCATTACGGCACAACCCAGTTGATCTGCGATCCGGATTCAGTTGCGTTTGCCGAACTGGAGAAGGTGCGCGCGGAATGGTGCATCCGTATCGACGGTGAGGTGAAGGCGCGTGATCCCGAGCTTGTAAACACCAAGATCCCGACAGGCGAGATCGAGGTATTCATCCGCGATGTCGAAGTGCTGGGCCGCGTGAATGGCGATCTGCCTTTGCAGGTTTTCGGCGATCAGGAATACCCCGAGGAAACGCGCCTGCGCTACCGTTACCTCGATCTGCGCCGCGAGAAGATGCAGCGCAACATGATCCTGCGCTCAGACGTGGTCAGCTCGATCCGCCAGCGCATGTGGGGGAAGGGGTTCAAGGAATTCCAGACGCCGATCATCACCGCATCCTCGCCCGAAGGCGCGCGCGACTTTCTCGTGCCCTCGCGCCTGCATCCGGGCAAGTTCTATGCGCTGCCACAAGCCCCCCAGCAGTTCAAACAGCTACTGATGGTGTCCGGCTTTGACAAATACTTCCAGATCGCGCCGTGTTTCCGCGACGAAGACCCGCGTGCGGACCGCTCGCCCACGGACTTCTACCAGCTCGACCTTGAGATGTCGTTTGTCGAGCAGCAGGATGTTTTCGATACAATCCAGCCCGTGCTGACCGGCATTTTCGAAGAGTTTGGCGGCGGCAAGCCTGTCGATCAGGAGTGGCCGCAGATTTCTTACAAGGACGCTGCGCTGTGGTACGGCAGTGACAAGCCCGATCTGCGCAACCCGATCAAGATGCAGGTCGTCTCCGAGCATTTTGCGGGCTCCGGCTTTGCTATTTTCGCGAAACTGCTGGAGCAGGAAGGCACGCAAATTCGTGCGATCCCCGCGCCGACAGGTGGGTCGCGTAAATTCTGTGACCGCATGAACGCGTTCGCGCAAAAAGAAGGTCTGCCCGGCATGGGCTATATCTTCTGGCGCAAGAGAGGATCAAAAGTCTCAGGTTCCGATGCAGCGGAGAGGCTAAAGAAATTAGCTCTGTTGTCTGGCGATGATATTAGAACCAAGTCGTGGGGAATTTGGTTTGAAGACGCTCTTCCTACAAATTATTGGCCTGATGTGCTCAAGGGTCTCCAAGAGGCCAAGGAGTCAGGTGATACCGAACGAGAAAAGCTCTTGATAAGCTTATTCGAGAGTGGTGTGGAGCCGGCAGGACCGCTGGCCAAGAATATCGGCCCCGAGCGGACGGAGGCGATCCGCCAGCAGCTGGGTTTGGGCGAAAACGATGCTGCGTTCTTCCTTGGCGGCAAGCCGAAGGCTTTTGAATCCGTGGCAGGGCGCGCGCGCAATGTTATCGGCGAAGAACTGGGCCTGACCGACAAGGACCGCTTTGCCTTTGCCTGGATCGTTGATTTCCCGATTTATGAGAAAGACGAGACCACAGGCAAGATCGACTTCGAGCATAACCCCTTCTCCATGCCGCAGGGCGGGATGGAGGCGCTGAACGGCGATCCGCTGGATGTGCTCGGCTATCAGTACGACCTTGCGTGCAACGGCTATGAGCTGGTGTCGGGTGCCATCCGGAACCACCGCCCCGAGATTATGTTCAAGGCGTTCGAGATTGCGGGCTACGGCGAGGAAGAAGTGCGCAAGCGCTTCGGTGGTATGGTCAATGCGTTCCAGTACGGCGCTCCGCCCCACGGCGGTTGTGCGGCAGGAATTGACCGGATCGTGATGCTGCTGGCCGAGGAAAGCAATATTCGCGAAGTTATCCTCTTCCCGATGAACCAGCGCGCCGAAGACCTGATGATGAACGCGCCAAACGATCCTATGCCAGACCAGCTGATGGAGCTGGGTTTGCGGGTTATTCCACAGGATTGAAACCAATAGAGCGCCGCAGTTTTCTGCGGCGTTTTTCTATCATAGCTTTCGTTAAGCTCTTTCATCTGAGTATCAAGCTACCGGCGCTTGTGACCGCAATGGCATGCGGCCCTGTCACCTCACGTTTTTGCAATGAGCGTGCCAGTTCTTGCGACGCCTTGCGCTGTCGCTAGGCTTGGTGGCTACGGCGTTCGGCAATTTCCGGTGTTCATCCTTGTGATGCCAGACGAGGTGTGGGTTGCAGCCACAATACCAAGGCTGACAACGATGGCGCTCGGGATCACCCAATCCACAGTGACGGCGCCAGAGGTATCTTGCAGGAAGCGGCGGAGAAACCGGGTCATGGACCTGTCCAGTTCGAATTTCAGCCCTTCCTGAATATGGACAGATTCTGGAATCAAAAATGGGAGCAGCATCGCCAATTGCAGTGCATTTCTGCGAATGGCTCAGGCTGTATTCAGTGCTTGGCGAAGCGCCACATGGATACTATCACTTGTGCATGAATGATTTCACACCCGCTGGCGCACCTCTGGGAGCGCCTATTGCCGACTGGACACCGCCGCCTGCACCCGATTGGCTTGCGCGGGAGGGCCGCTTTGCACGATTGGAGCGGCTGGACGCAGATGCCCATGCCGCACTGCTCTATCGTGCCTTTGCGGGGCATGATGCAGTTTGGGACTACATGCCTTACGGTCCGTTCTCCTCCGCTTCGCAATATCACCGTTGGGTCCGTGACCAGGCGGAGCAGTCAGATCCACGCTTTTATGCGATCAAGAACCTTTTGACAGGAAATTGGGAAGGGGTCGCGAGCTATCTGCGTATTACCCCCGCGTCCGGCTCCATCGAAGTGGGACATATCAATTTCAGTCCTGCGCTCCAGCAGACACCGGCGGCAACCGAAGCCATGTACCTGATGATGTCATGGGCGTTCGAGGCAGGCTACCGCCGGTACGAGTGGAAGTGTAACGCGCTGAACGCCGGATCACGCCGTGCGGCACAGCGGCTCGGGTTCAGCTATGAAGGCGTGTTCCGGCAGGCTGCAGTCGTCAAGGGCCGTAACCGTGACACAGCATGGTTCGCCGCGATCGACAGCGATTGGCCTGCCTTGAAAGAGGCTTATGGCGCGTGGCTGTCGCCTGCAAACTTTGACAGCTCTGGCAAACAACTTGAAAGCCTTGCGGACATGACGTGCCTCGTTCGGGTCATGGATGACCCGACGCTGGGGCGCACCCGCTAGATCGCTATCTTTGTCGCCAGTCGCTGCTGGATCAGCCCTGCAATCTGTGCGGTCTCCGACGTGGCGGTTTGCCCTGCGGCCCTTTTTCCAGCCAGCGCAATGGCCGCCTGCTCCATCCGTTCGTCCGCGACGGAACGGGCAACGCCCTGCAAAAACTGGGCGATATAATCCAGCGCCTTGTCACTGGGCAAGTTTTCCAACAATTCTGCGGCATAATTGATATCGTCGTGATACGCCAACTCGTCCGGTGACACATGTTCATCCACGACCGTGCGCAGGCCAGCGGGCTGCCTGTCGGCGGGCAGCGCCGCCAGCACCATCTGTTGGAACACCGCCAGCGAGGTGATGGGCTTGCTCAGGAACCCCTGCGCCCCTGCGGCCATTGCTTCTACCTCAAGGCTGTCATCACCGGAGGTGGCCAGTACCGCGCTTTTCTCGATCTCTGCCGATGCCAGTTCTGCAATCAGATCGGCACCGTTGCCGTCAGGCAACCCCATGTCCACAACAACAACCGAAGGTCGGTAGACCTGCAAATGCCGCCGCGCAGATCTGATGCAATCCGCCCGTCTGATCCGCGCGCCAGAGCGCAGGCACAGCAGGCGCATGGCCTCGCAGGCATAGCGGCTATCCTCCACCACCAGAACGGTCAGCCCCAGCAGGGGGCGTGTTGCGGTAGGGGCCAGATAGTTGGCCGCAAACGGGTCATTTGAGTCCATGATCTTCTCCGATTCCATAACCTTTGGCCTATCGTTACGCAGCCATAGCTAACGGGAAGTTAACGCGCCGCATTGCGCCGCCGTCTTTTGCATCGCATAAACACGCAAAATCCATGCTGTGAGGAAAATACCATGATTGGACGTCTAAACCATGTGGCCATCGCTGTGCCCGACCTCGAAGCGGCGGCAGACCAGTACCGCAATGCACTCGGTGCCAATGTGGGCGCACCGCAGGACGAGCCTGATCACGGTGTGACGGTGATCTTTATCGAACTGCCGAATACGAAGATCGAACTGTTGTACCCTCTGGGCGAAAACTCTCCCATTCAGGGGTTTCTGGACAAGAACCCGGCAGGCGGCATCCACCACATTTGCTATGAGGTCGATGACATTATTGCCGCGCGCGACCATTTGAAATCCACCGGCGCACGGGTGCTGGGCACCGGAGAGCCAAAAATTGGCGCCCATGGCAAGCCGGTGATCTTCCTGCACCCCAAGGATTTCAACGGCGCGTTGGTTGAGTTGGAGCAAGTCTGATGGGACCTGTTTCCGCCATTGTTCTTTTTGCGATCGTCTGGTTCATGCTGTTTCTGGTGATTTTGCCGATCCGCGTCCAGACGCAGGGCGATCTGAATGACATCGTGCCCGGCACCCACGCCGGCGCGCCGGAGCACCATCACCTGAAGAAAAAGGCGCTGTGGTGTACGGTCATTGCTTTTGTGATCTGGGCTGCTTTTGTGGCGATCATCCAATCGGGTAAAATCAGCGTGGACGATCTGGAAAACTGGGTGGGACGGGGCGTCCCTGCGGCAACATCTGGAACAGATGAGTAAACGTCGCGGCGCCTAGAATGGGGATCAGCAAATTGAGCAGCGGGATCGACAATGGCATCGCCATCAAGGTTCCCGCTGCCCAAATCGTCAAAAAATTCTTGCGTCGCAACTCTTTGGCGCGTTTACGCCCGACACGGCGCATGGCGGCAAGGGTGTAATATTCGCGCCCCAGCAGAAAACCGTTCACTGCCCAGAAGATGAAAATGGCGACGGGTGCAAAGACAACGTAGAGCACCAGCGCCAGAATATTGACCCCAACGATCACCCCTAGAAAGTTGATTGTATCACGCAGCGCCTCGCCAAAAGGTGTGCGTGGGCATTGCGCGACGTCGGGGTAATGCACAGCCTCCACAGCGTCCGCGACATCGTCCAAAAACATCGAGGTAATGGCCGAGGCGACAGGCACCATCAGGAATACAGATAGAAACAGCAGCAGAAACGCAGCGCCCCAGCTGAACAGGTCGTCCAGCCACCGGACCTCGCCCAGCACCGGCAGCCACATGCTCTCGCCACTCAGCCAGTCGATCAGCCAGACAAAACCGGCCGCGCCGCCGATGAGCAGCGCCAGCGTCAGCCCCACGCCCATTAGCAGCACACGGCGAAAGCGTGGATCGCCGACTTGCCCCAAGGCAAGGCCAAATGCCTTAAAAATAGTATTTAGAGCCATGTGGTAATCGCATCCAGATCGGGGCGGGGGCGCTCTGGCGGGATGCTGGTCTCGGTTCCGATGTGAATAAATCCTGCAATGCGCTCATGCGCGTTCAGGCGCAAACCCTGCTCCATAAACAGGCGGTCATGACTGGCCCAACCGCTGAGCCAGTTTGCCCCCCAGCCCGCGGCAAGCGCAGCGTTGACCAGCGCCAGACAGACGGCACCGGCTGAGTAGGTCTGCTCGAGTGCGGGGATTTTTTCCGAAGGTTTTTGCACCTCGATCACGGCCACAGCCAGATGGCCCTGATCAAATTGCGCGCGTCCTTTCGCGACCTGCTCGGCGTCCAGACCCAGCGCCTCGCCGCGCGCTTGCGACAGATCCGCCAGTGGCGCCATCGCTGCACGGTCGATCACGATAAACCGCCACGGCTCCAGCTTGCCATGGTCGGGCGTGCGGGCTGCGGCGGTCAGCAGCGGCATCAGCGCGTCATGGTCCGGCACAGGGGTGGTCAGTGTCTTGGCAGGCCGCGAGCGGCGGTTGAGCAGGAATTCAAGCGCTGCGGGGTTCGGTGTCGGCATATGTTACAGTCCCAATTCTTTGGCCATATCGTCAATCAGTTCTTTCTGGAATGCCAGCACCCGCGCGTTGGGCTGCCGGTTTGCCAGAGCTTTGTGCATCGGGTCGGGGGCATGGATGTCGCTGCCTGACAGCGCTTCCATCACAGAATGACCACAAAACGGCACATAGACCTCGGAATAGCCGCCTTCATGCACCATCACCAGCTTGCCGTCGCAGACCTCCGCCGCGGTATCCTTGATCCGCGAGGTCATCGCGCCAAAGGTCTGTGCCATCGCCAACATAGAAGCCAGCGGATCGGGGGCTGCGCAATCATAGCCGCAGGCGACGATGATGATGTCGGGGGCAAAAGCCCTGATCTGCGGGATGACCACGGTTTCAATTGCATGCAAATAGCCCTCGTGGCCCATCCCTGCCGGTAGCGGCAAGTTAAGGTTGAAGCCCGTGCCGAGACCCGTGCCGCGGTCGGACAGCTTGCCAGTCTCCAGCGGATAATTCCCTTCCTGATGCAGGGAGATCGTCAGCACATCGTCACGCTCGTAAAACGCCGCCTCGGACCCGTTGCCGTGGTGGACGTCCCAATCGAGAATCACGGCGCGTTTGACCGAACCTTCAGCCAGTGCGGCCTCGACCGCTATGGCGATGTTTGCCAGCAGGCAAAACCCCATGGGTTTATCAGGCTCGCAATGATGGCCCGGCGGGCGGGACAAGGAATAGGCGTTGTCCAACTCACCCGTAGCGACCGCGCGTACTGCTGCCGTCGCGAGGCCTGCGGACAGCGCGGCGATCTCGTACCCGCCCTTTGCAAAGGGCGCATGGTGCCCCAACTCTCCGCCCCCCGCGTCAGAGTTTGATTTGAACGCGTCGAGATAGCTGGCGGGATGTACGCGCAACAATTCCTCGCGCGTGGCACGATCGGCGCTGCGCAAATCCAATTCACGGGTGAGGCCCGTCACATCCATCAGGTTCTTGAAGCGCCGCTTTGTCTCGGGGCTTTCGGGTAGCCCACCCGCCGCAAGGGGCTGAACCAGACCACCCAAAGGCAGGGTCATCGCGTAGTTGCCACCCGCGTGCCAGAATGTCCGCTCGTCCCAGAAAAAACCCGTGGTCATATGTGCCTCCTAACTCCGGGGCGAAAGTGACAAAGCGGGTGCGGGTTGTCCACGGCTATCGCAAACGTCGAGCGCTCTTTAGCGGACGACGAAGACCGAAATGCTTGCGTGGGATGCAAGATACCCTGCGTTCGATGCAAAGAAATGCTCGGCATAGCCCGGAATATGGCTGGCCATGACAGCCAGATCAACGTCAAGCGTTTTTGCCGCACGCAACAGGATGTCATCCAGATCCACGGCTGGATCATGGCTGAGTTCCGAATGCGGTGTGAATTCCACGCCTTGGGCTTCGGATTGCTCGGCCGCAAAAGCGTTAAGTTTCTCGCTGAATTCTTTAGGGTTGTGCGCAGTCTTGCTCGGGGCTGTCTGCCCTACACCGACAATATAGGCCTTCGCCGAATAGAGCTTCGCCAGATCAGCCGCTACCGAAATCGCTTTGGCGGTTTCGTCTGTTTTGGCCAGATTGACTGGGATCATGATGCTTGAATACATGGTGCTCTCCTTGATGATAGGTGCTGCCATTAAACAATATCGACTAAGGGAATCCCACCCGTAGTCCGAGAATAGTCGAAGGAGCACTGAGTGCCCCTCCATAAAATTAGCTGCTCGTTATCCTACCATTCCGACGATCTCGTAGGTTTTTTTCAGGATCGGCGCTGTTATCTCGCGCGCTTGCTCGGCACCAATCGCCAGCAGGCGGTCGATCTCGCTCACGTCATTCATCAAGCGCGCCATCTCCGTGGATATCGGTGCAAGTTTCGCCACGGCCAACTCGGCCAATGCCGGCTTGAACGTGCCGAACTGTTGGCCGCCGACTTCGGCCAGAACTTGCTCCACCGTCTGTTCGTTCAGGCCGGCATAGATGTTCACCAGATTGCGCGCCTCGGGGCGGTCTTTCAGGCCTTCGACCTCGGAGGGCAGGGCATCGGGATCTGTTTTGGCCTTGCGTATTTTCTTGGCAATCGTGTCGGCGTCATCGGTCATGTTGATGCGGCTGGCATCGGACGGATCGGACTTGGACATTTTCTTGGAGCCGTCGCGCAGGGACATCACACGAGTGGCTGCCCCTTCGATCACCGGCTCGGTCAGCGGGAAGAAATCCACGCCGTAGTCGTGGTTGAACTTGGCCGCGATGTCGCGTGTCAGCTCCAGGTGCTGTTTCTGGTCTTCGCCCACAGGTACATGCGTGGCGTGGTAGATCAGAATGTCCGCAGCCATCAGCGCTGGATAGGCAAAGAGGCCCAGCGATGCGGCCTCTGCATTCTTGCCCGCCTTGTCCTTCCACTGGGTCATGCGACCCATCCAGCCCATCCGCGCCACGCAGTTGAAGATCCACGCAAGCTGTGCGTGCTCGGGCACTTGGGACTGATTGATCAGAATAGATTTCTCGGGGCTGATGCCGGATGCAATGAAGCCCGCTGCCAGCTCGCGTGTGTTGTGGCGCAGGGTTGCGGGGTCCAGCAGCTTGGCCGTGATCGCGTGCAGATCGACCATGCAATAGACAGTCTGGAAATCGCCCTGATCCTGCATGTCCACAAACCGTTTAATCGCGCCCAGATAGTTGCCAAGGGTGAGGCCGCCGGAAGGCTGGATGCCGGAGAATACGCGCGGGGTGAATGTCGTCTCGGTCATGGAACGCTCCGATGGGGCTGGAAATGCTGTTGTGATGGGCTTACCCATGGCGCAGGTCCCCGTCAACCAGACCCGAAAGAAGCACATGTCAGATCAATACGACCCGAATTTCGAACCCCCCTTCAACAAATTACCCCCCGTTGTGCTGGTCTTGTTCCTGATCATCGCGGGGATCGAGGCGACCCTGTCGCTGGGTCAGGCCGGTTTGGTCGGCGGCCCGAGCGCCATTGGCTGGCGTCTGGCGCTGGTGCGTGACTGGGGATTCTCCGGCGACATCTTTGACGCTATGCTGGCGCAGGGATATTGGTCCTGGGATAATCTGGCGCGCTTGGTGACCTATCCGTTTATCCATCTCAGCTTTACCCACGCCTTGGTCGCTTCGGTACTGATGCTGGCGCTGGGCAAAATGGCGGCAGAAGTGATGGGCCAATTCGCCATGCTGGCACTGTTCGTGCTGTCCGGTATTGGCGGCGCGCTGGCTTATGCGCTGTTGCTGGATGATCCTGTCTGGCTGGTGGGAGCCTATCCCGCGGTCTACGGGCTGATCGGCGGCTACAGCTTCTTGTTGTGGCGCAAGTTGGCGGGGAGTGGCGGGCAGCAAATGCGCGCGTTCAGCCTGATTGCGATGCTGATGGGCCTGCAACTGGTCTGGAGCCTGTTTTCCACGGTGGGCAACGGCTGGGTGGCCGAGCTTGCTGGTTTTTTCTGCGGCTTCGGGCTCAGCTTTCTTTGCGCGCCCGGCGAGTGGGCGCGCATCCTGTCAAAACTGCGCCAGCGCTAGGATTTGGGGCTACGTCGCAGGGCGGATCTGAACTCGGACAGGCGGAACGCGCCCACCAGCTGACCCGAGCCGAAATATGCCACAGCACCGATGACGATCAGGATCAGCAGACCCAGCCCGCGCCAGCCGGACAGCGCCAGCATCGCGCCCAGTTGCAGATCAAAGAACCACAGCGTGACCCCCATGATGAGGCTCGCCGCGATAATCCGCCAGATCCGCTTGCGAAACCGCGCATCGAACTTTGCCGCTTCCCCATAGCGGCGCGCGCCAAGCGCCAGCATCGCAAACATTGCCCAGCCCGCAGCGGTGGCGGCAATCGCGGGCGACAGCCAGCCGACAACAGGTGCAAGCCCGATCGCCAGCCCTGCGTTGATAACCATGGCCGCGACGGCAAAATGGAACGGGCGTCTGGTGTCTTCGCGCGCGAAATAGAGCGGTTGCAGGATCTTTTGCAAGACAAAGGCGGGCAGACCGAGGCCGTAGATCATCACTGCGGTCGCGATAGCGGCGGTGTCGTCGACTGTCGTCGCCCCCCGTTCGAACAGCACAGACGCCAGTGTCATCGGGATTACCACAAGTGCCACGGAGGATGGAATGGTCAGCGCCAGCGATACTTCGGCGGCGCGGCTGAGCGTGCTCTGGGATCCGGCGGTATCCTCGGCCTTGAGCCTGCGTGACAAGTCGGGCAGCAGCACCACGCCGATGGCAATGCCCACAACGCCCAGCGGCAGTTGGTACAGCCGGTCGGCATAGCTGAGCCATGCGACCGCACCGTCATAGAAACTGGCCACTTGCCGACCCACCAGAAGGTTGATCTGCACGACCCCGCCCGCGAACGCTGCGGGGGCTGCAATGATGGCAAGGCGTTTGAGGTCCGGCGTCAGACGGGGGCGTTTGTTGAGCTTGAGCGTAAAGCCAGCGCGTCGCGCGGCCCACCACACCAGCGCGAGCTGCGCGGCCCCTGCCAGCGGCACCGACATCGCAAGCGTATCGCCCACGCGCAGCCCCAGCGCCTGATCAAAACCGACCCCCAGCGCATCCGACATCGGACGGCCGATGGCCGCTCCGATCAACACAGCAATAATAAAGATCACGTTCAGTACAACGGGTGCCGCCGCAGCCGCCATAAACCGCCCTGTCGCGTTCAGCACACCAGAGATCAGTGCGGCAAGCGAGATGAACAGGATATAGGGAAACGCCAGCCGCCCGTATTCCACAGCCAGATCAAACCGCTCGTCGCCGGCAAAGCCGGACGCCATCAGGAACACCAGACCGGGCATCGCAACGATGCCGATCACGGTGAAGACAGTCAGGATGAGGGTCATCCCTACGAATGCATCCTGCGCGAACCCTTCCGGGTCATCACCCGCCTCCAGCCTTTTGGAGAACATCGGCACGAAGGCCATGTTGAACGCGCCTTCGGCAAAGAAACGGCGGAACATGTTAGGCAGGGAAAAGGCCACCAGAAACGCTTCTGCCACGGGACCGGAGCCAAGATAGGCGGCGATCATCACGTCGCGTACAAAACCCAGCACACGGCTGAGCAGGGTCCAGATTCCTACGGTGAAAAAGCCGGACATCAGACGGATGGGTTTCATGGGGGTTCGGCCTTTGCTGGAGTGTATCATGGCGTAGCGACTGGCGCGTTCCAGTGCAATTGCCTTTTGAATTGTCGGCGCTGCTATGCTGTTTTTGGTGGCGGCGTAATCTGTATCCGACGTGCCAGCACCGCCAGCAGTGCCAGACAAAGAATGCCGCCGACGGCATAGACGCCCAGGATCCGCTGGAGATCGTCGGCGGGCAGCAGGCCCACGTCCTGCGCCGTACTGGCGGCGAACATCAGGGTGACAGCAAACACCAGCTTGCCTGCGAGGCTTTTGAGCGACAGATATGTCGCCCGTGTGCGGCTTTCCAGCAGGGGCTGGATGCGCGCAATGATAAACGGGTAGGCCAGTGAATCAGGAACAATGCGCAACAACAGCACCCCGATCACCAGTGCAGATGTGCTGACCGCCAGCGCGCCGACAAGGGCGATTTGCAGGCCAAAGGCGCACAGCAGCAACAGTGGCAGCCCCAATACGCGACGGAGGCCAGGAGCGGCAAGGGACGCCAGCACCGACACCAGCATCATGGCAGAGGTCACCGCACCGCTGACCAGCGGTGCCTCGCCGGCCAATCCCCATTGGTCCAGCGCACTCAGGATAAAGGGCTGTCCAAAGACAAATGGCAGGTGGCTAAAGCCGTACATCAGCACTGTCAGCACAAACAGCCACGCCAGAACCGGATGCACCATCGCGGCCTTGAGTGTGGCGAGCTGCGCATGCAGGCTGTCCGCTTCGTCGCGGGTCTGTGGTGGCTCGGCCATGCGGGACACCAAGAGGGCGGCTAGGGCAAAGGCAACAGCTGTGGCATAGAAGGGCAGCGTGGGTGACCACAGGCTCATCGCCCCGCCGACAAGGGCCGAAAGCGCGAAACCGGTCAGCGAGAACCGCCAGGCGCGTAACTCCTGCGCTTCGATCTCATCCGCGCGGCCTGTTGCCTCCAGTGCCTCATAAAGCAGTGCGGAATCCGTGCCGGATTTGAACGCGGCACCCGCTCCGATCAGTGATTGGCCAACGGCGTAAACGGCAAAGCCCCCGCCCAGCGTTAGTGCCAGACAGCCCAGCAGAGAGCAGACGGCGGAGAGCAACAGGGTCACCCGCCGGCCAAACCGGTCGGAAAAATAGCCCGACGGTACCTCAAGCACGGTCGTGGCAATGTCATAGACGGAATAGAGCAGGATCGCCTCGGCACCCGAGAGGTTTGCCTGAAAGTACAAGAACCAGACCGCCTGCCAGAACAGCAGGCTGTTGAAAAACTGATACCATGGCATCAGGGCGATGGTTCGGTGCAGGTTCACGGGCGGGCTGCCTTTCGGGACGGGCCGGTCAGCTGTTGGCGCGCGCAGCACCTTCCGCGATGGCCTCGCGCAGTCGTTTTTCCAGCGCGCGCTGCTTGCTCTCGGAGTAATACTTCAGCCCGAACATATCCTTGACATAGAAGGTATCGACCACCTGCTCGCCATAGGTCGCGATGACTGCATTGGCGATATAGACATTGGCCCCCGCCAGCGCACGCGCCAGATCATAGAGCAATCCGGGCCGGTCGCGGGTATCTACCTCGATGATCGTGTAGATCTCGGACCCGTCGTTATCGAAGGTGATATGGGTGGGCACGCGGAAGGCTTTTTCGCGCTTCTTGACCTTGTCGCGGGATTTCAGTGCATCGCGTGCAATGACCTCGCCGCGCAGGGTCTTTTCGATCATCTGGCGCAGGCGCGGCAGTTTGGACGCCTCATAGGCGTTGCCTTCGCTGTCCTGGATCCAGAAGGCATCGGTGATGTAGCCGTCCTTTGTGGTATAGCTGCGGGCATCGACCACATTGGCCCCAACCAGGGCCAGCGCACCGGCGAGGCGGCTGAAAATGCCGTGGTGATCCTGCATTACAAAACACGCGCGCGTCGCGTCACGGTCTTCATCGGGGTGCAGATCAATATTGATTGAGGGCGGGTCCATGTCGCGTAGCATGCGTGCGAATGTAACATGGGCCGTGACGTGCAGACCTTGCCAGTAAGGATCGTAATGGCGCGCTGTTTCTTCCTTGAGCGCTTTCTTGGGCCAGTCAGGTAGAGCTGCGCGCAGGGCTTTCTTCGCCTCGGTGCCCCGGCTGGTGCGGTTGAGATCTTCCAGTCCGGTCTCGAGCCCGCGTTTGGTTTGCCGATAAAGCCCGCGTATCAGAACGGCCTTCCAGTTGTTCCACGTATCCGGCCCCACGCCGCGAATGTCGCAGACGGTGAGAACACAGAGCAGATCCAGCCGCTTGACCGTCTGGACGGCCTTGGCAAAATCGCGCACCGTTCGCGGGTCAGCGATATCGCGTTTCTGGGCCATGTCGGACATCAGCAGATGATAGCGCACCAGCCATTCGACCGTATCGACCTCGTCCTGCTTCAGCCCCAGACGGGGGGCCACCTTGCGCACGATCTGTGCGCCAAGAATCGAGTGGTCCTCGGGTCGGCCCTTGCCGATGTCATGCAGCAGCAGCGCCACATATAGAACTTTGCGGTTCACCCCGCGACTGAGGATCGAGGAGGCCACCGGCAGCTCTTCTTCCAGCTCGCCTTTCTCGATCATCGCGAGGTTGGCGATGGTCTGTATGATGTGCTCGTCCACAGTATAGCTGTGATACATGTTGAATTGCATCATCGCCACGATCGGCTCGAATTCAGGGATGAATGCCGAGAGCACGCCCAACTCGTTCATGCGCCGCAGTGCGCGCTCGGGGTTGCCGTGTTTGAGCATCAGATCGAGGAAAATGCGTTGCGCTTCGGGGGAGTTGCGGACTTCATCGTCGATAAGATGCAAGTTCGCCTTGATCGTGCGCATGGCATCCGGGTGGATCAACATGCCCGTGCGCAACGCTTCCTCGTAAACGTCCAGTATGTTGAGCGGGCGTTTCAGGAATGTAGCTGTGTCGGCAATGTCTATGCGGTTGTGTACCACCACATAGCCGTCTTTGATTTTTGGACGGCGGCGGAAAAGACGCTCCAGCAGGGGTTCGGATTTGACATGCATATCTTCCAGCTTGGTCAGGAAGATGCGGGTCAGATCGCCCACGGCTGTGGCATGACGGAAATAGGCCTGCATAAAGACCTCGACCGCACGGCGTCCGCTCTGGTCTTCATAGTTCATCGCCTCGGCCACGCTGACCTGCATGTCAAAGGTCAACTGTTCAGTGGCCCGCTTGGTCAGCAGATGCAGATGTCCGCGCACTGCCCAGAGAAAATTCTCGGCTGCTTTGAATGTCTCGTATTCGTCAGCGCGGAACACGCCCTTTTCCACCAGATCGGCGGAGTGCTGTACGCCGTGGATGTATTTTGCGATCCAGAACAGGGATTGCAAATCGCGCAGACCGCCCTTGCCCTCTTTGACGTTGGGCTCCACCACATAGCGCTGGCCCTGTTTCAGGTGGCGCGTGTCCCGCTCGGCCAGCTTGGCCTCAATGAATTCATGTCCTGAGCCGGAGAAAAGCTCGCGCGTCAGCGTCTCGTCCAGTTGCTCGGCCAGCGCTCTGTCGCCGCAGACAAAACGGTGCTCGAGCAGCGCTGTCTGGATGGTATAATCCTCTTTGGCCAACTGTACACAATCGCGGATCGTCCGGCTGGAGTGGCCTACCTTCAGCTTCAGATCCCACAAGATATACAGCATCGCCTCGATGACCATGCTGGCCCAGGGCGTGATCTTGGCGGGTAGCAAAAACAGCAGGTCAACGTCTGAAAACGGGGCCATCTCTCCACGGCCATAGCCGCCTACGCCGATGACGCTGAGCGCGGCTGCGTTTTTCGGGGTGGGATGAAGATAGCGGGTCGTGACCATCAACACGGATTTGACCATGCCATCGGTCAGATATGTATAAGATGCGGTCATTGCGGCGGCGTCAAAAGGTGCTGCCGCAAAGGCTGCTGCAATCGCGTCACGGCCCTGCGCTTGTGCGGCGCGCAGGATCTTTACGGTTTCGGCGCGCAGGTCCGCATCACTCTCCGCAACTTTGGCCGCAGCAGCGATCTGCGCATCCACGGCTACGTTATCGTAGATATCATTCGGCGCGGCACCCAGACGTGGCGCTGTCGCCATGTCTGAATGCCACCGTTCATCATATGTAACAGGCTTGCTCAGAACCCTGCTCCACCAAAGGCCTGTGGTGCTGCTTCCAGCAGGACAACCTGATTGCCGCGCACCGTTGCCACAGCAAGACCGCGCTGGTTTGTGCCATCCGCACGCAGCCGGAAAATGCCATTGGCGCCCTTGAAGCCTGCACCCTGTGTCAGCGAAGACGCAGAAAGCGCGTTTTTATTGCCGCTTTTCACCAGTGACCCGATTGCAGCGATGCCATCAAACGCAAGGCCCGCGATATCCAGCGGACGTTCGCCATATGCCGCAGTGTAGCGTGCGGCGAAGGCGGCGCTGGCGCCAGGGTCGGGCAGGGCAAACCAGCCGCCCTGAATGCCCGGCAGTGCAAGTGTCTGGGCGGGAATGTCCCAACGGCTCAGGCCGATATACTGCGACGAACTGTTGCGAACGCCAGCAGCGGGCAACATTTCAGCCAGCAGCGGCAAGGCAGTTGATGAGTTGGCCGTCATGAACAGGGCATTGGCTCCGGTGGTGTCGATGGCAGCCTTGACCCGCGGTACCGCGCTTTGGACGCCCTCTTGGCTGAGGGCATAATCAACGCTGGCTGCCAGCGTTGCGCCATTGGCTGAAATCGCTTGCTGGATCGCGTTACGGCCCAGTTGCCCGCCGATATCATTGGCATGCAGCACGACAATCTTGTCCTTGCCGGCGCGTTTTGCATAGCTGACCAGACGGTTGGCCGTGTTGGAGAATGTGGGCCCGAGGACAAAAACGTTCCCGCCTGCAATGGTGGTGTTGTTTGAGAAGGACAGCACGTTCACACCCGAGGGTGCTACGGCGACGCCCGCGGCGTTTGCCGCTTCACCATAGACTGGTCCGATAATAATTTTGGCACCGTCGGCCACAGCCTGCGAAGCAGCAGTTGCGGCCATCGCTGCCTGACCTGCGGTGCCGTAGACACGCAGATCAATCTTGACCCCGCCCAGATCACGGATCGCAAGCCGCGCTGCGTTTTCGAGGTTCTGTGCCAGAAGGTTATCTGCCGCCGATCCGCCGCGCGGGATCAGCAGCGCTACCGGAACCGCCGTGTCGGGATCAACCTGCGGCGCGCTGTTGCCGCCCGCCCCGCCCATGGCGACTGGATCACATGCTGCCAGCAGCATCGCGAATATCGGCAGGATTAACAGCCGGATAGGCTTTCGGATGGTGCGAAGGATGGCAAACATGGTAACAGTACTCCCCAGTCAATGGTGCAGGAACTTTCCCGCACTAGAATTGGCGCAATCATATAGTGTCAAAAGGGCGGGTCCAGCGTTGAATATCCATAAGCAGAAGTTAGCGCCGGGGATTACCTTTGTGGGGGTCCCGATTGGAACTGCGCGCGACATCACGCTGCGCGCGCTTGATGTGCTGGCCAGCGCGGATATGTTGGCGGCTGAGGACACGCGCAGTCTTCTCAAGCTGATGGATATCCACGGCATTCCGCTTGACGGTCGCAAGATCACAGCTCTGCACGATCACTCTGGCGAGGGCGCTGTCACACGGCTGATCAAGGCGGTACAGGACGGCAAATCAGTCGCGTATGCGTCCGAGGCGGGCATGCCGCTTATCGCCGATCCGGGATTCGAGCTGTCGCGCGCGGCTGCGGCTGCGGGCATCGGTGTGACCTGCGCGCCGGGCCCTTCTGCGGTTCTGACCGCGCTGGCGCTGGGCGGTTTGCCCACTGATGCATTTTATTTCGCAGGGTTTCTACCCAATTCCAAGGCCGCTAGGCTTACTGCGCTGGAAGGGCTGCGGGATGTGCGCGCGACTCTGGTGTTCTACGAATCGCCAAAACGGCTTGGGGCCATGCTCCGCGACGCGCAAACCGCGCTGGGTCCGAACCGGTCCGCTGCCGTTTGCCGTGAGTTGACCAAGAAATTCGAAGAAATCCGGCGTGGCACATTGCCCGAACTCGCAGAGTTTTACGGCTCCAATACCCCCAAGGGTGAAATTGTCGTGTTGGTGGACCGGGGCGATTTAGAAACTGTTAACTCGGATGATCTAGAGTCTTCGCTAAAGGCTGCGCTGGAGGAGCTATCGATGCGCGATGCGGTTGATCTGGTTGCCAAGGCGCATGCCTTGCCGCGCCGACAGGTTTATCAGGCTGCGCTGGAGTTGAACACGCAGAAGGAGTGACGTTTATGACAGCGCAGGAAGCCCGGGAACATCGCGGCGCTATGTCTTACCATGCGGGCATGGCGGCGGAAGGCCGGATTGCGCAGGATTACGAGCGGCGGGGTTTTCCCGTTTTGCGCCAGCGTTGGCGGGGTAAAAGCGGCGAAATCGATCTGATCGTTCACGATGGCGACGGTTTGATCTTTATTGAGGTCAAGCAGAGCAAAAGTTTTGAGCAAGCGGCACAGCGTGTCAGTCCTGCGCAAATGCGCCGAATCTACCGCTGCGCAGAGGAATTTTTGGCCACCCAGCCGCGTGGTAGCCTGACAAATGTCCGCTTCGATGTCGCGCTGGTAAACAGTTACGGCGAGACACAAATCATTGAAAACGCCTTCGGGCACTGTTGAGGCCATTGCACAGGGCGGCTTGCTTTGTCATCAAGAGGGCAACAGCAAGGAAAAGCCCATGAAAATCGCCTTTCAGATGGACCCTATCGGGGACGTTAACATTAACGCAGACAGCAGTTTCCGTCTTGCTGAAGAAGCACAGGCGCGGGGGCATTCGCTGTTTTTCTATACGCCGGATCATCTGGCCTATCAGGAGGGCAGGATTACAGCGCGCGGCCATGACATGACAGTGCAGCGCGTACCTGGAAATCCGGCCATTCTTGGCGAGATACGCGAAGTCGACCTTGCGGATTTTGATGTGGTTTGGCTACGGCAGGACCCGCCGTTCGACATGCACTATATCACGTCGACACACCTCCTCGACCGGCTGGCGGAGACCACGCTGGTGGTGAACAACCCGTTCTGGGTGCGCAACTATCCTGAAAAACTGATGGTTCTCGATTTCCCTGATTTGACCCCGCCGACAACGATCGCGCGCGATCTGTCGACGATCAAGGCGTTCAAGGAAAAACATGGTGATGTGATCCTCAAGCCGCTCTACGGCAACGGCGGCGCGGGCGTGTTCAAACTAACCACCGATGACCGCAACCTGAGCTCCCTGCACGAGCTTTTCACCGGCTTTTCTCGCGAGCCGCTGATCGTGCAGAAATTTCTGCCCGCCGTTTCCAAAGGCGACAAACGGGTGATTTTGGTTGATGGCGAGCCTGTCGGCGCCATCAACCGCGTTCCGGCCGAGGGTGAGACTCGGTCGAACATGCATGTCGGTGGACGTCCCGAGAAGGTCGGGTTGACTGACCGTGACCGCGAAATTTGTGCCCGTATCGGCGGTGTGCTGAAGGAAAAGGGGCAGGTTTTTGTCGGGATCGATGTGATCGGCGACTATCTGACCGAGATCAACGTGACTTCGCCCACTGGTATTCAGGAGCTTGAGCGTTTCGATGGTGTGAACATTGCGGCGAAAATCTGGGAAGTTATCGAAGCCAAGCGCGCGTGAGCCGCGTTGCGCGCTTCCTCAACCTGTGGCTTTGCAGGTTTGAGAAACCGCGCATTTGCAAAGGTCAGTTGAAATCCTTGCGGCGTTCGCTGGAGGTCCAGTCCCGGCTGTTTTTTCACGCACCGCGCGGGACGCGCAAGCGATGGGCCGCACATGGCGGTGTGGAGTGTCTGGAAATCGCGCCACGGGGCAGCCTGCATTCTTCGGCGGTCTTGCTGTATATCCACGGGGGCGGCTTCTTATTTGGTAGTCCCGATACCCATTCGGCGATGGTGGCACAACTTGCACACCGCACCGGCCTGCGGGCGATTATCCCGAAATACAGGCGCGCGCCGGAAGCGGCCTTTCCTGCTGCCCCGCAGGACGTGCGGGCGGTCTGGGATGCATTGATCGCCAATGGTATCGCGCCCGCCGACATTATCCTTGGTGGTGACAGTGCTGGTGGCGCGCTGGCCTTCGGTCTGGTTGCAAGCCTTTGCGCCGAGGGAGCGGCGCAGCCTCGTGCGGTTTTTGCCTTTTCGCCGCTCACGGACCTGACTTTCAGCGGGGACAGCTTCAAGTCCAACGCGGAACGTGATGTGTTGCTGCCTGCGCCTCGCGCTGCAGAAATGGCCGAGGTGTTCTTGCAGGGTCATGTCGCGACAGATCATTCTGTCAGCCCCCTGTTCGGGCAGTTCAAAGGCGCGCCACCGGCGTGGCTGACTGTGGGAGATACTGAAATTCTGTTGGACGATTCACGCAGGTTGGCGCGACGTCTGGGCGATGATGGCGTTGCGGTGGAGTTGATTGAGCAGCACGATTTGCCCCATGTCTGGCCGTTGTTTCACAATATTCTGCCCGAGGGTCGCCAGACGCTGGACGCGCTTGCTGCATGGGTCAGGCAACAATAAGACCGGGAAGCCGGTAACTGACCGCTTCGGCGATATGCGGTTTGCGTACCTCGCGGGAGCCGTCGAGATCCGCAATCGTGCGCGCTACCCGCAAGACGCGGTGATAGCCGCGCGCGGACAGGCCGAAACGCTCGGCAGCGCGAATCAACAGATCGCGACCTTCGGCATCAGGGGCGGCGACTTGTTCAAGCATATCGCCCGCGGCGTCAGCGTTGCATCTTATGTGCGGTTGCGCTGCAAATCGCGCCTGTTGGACGCTGCGCGCCTGAACCACCCGAGCGGCCACCTCGGCGGAGCTGTCGCCGGACGCGGGCAGGTTTAGGTCCGTGTAGGAGACCGGCGGCACGTCGACGCGTAGATCAAAACGATCCATCAATGGCCCTGATATCCGGCCCATGTAGTCTTCGCCACATTGCGGAACGCGGGCGCAGGCGCGGGCGGGGTCAGTCATATACCCGCATTTGCATGGGTTCGCCGCCGCCACCAGCATGAAACGGCAGGGATATTTCACATGTGCGTTGGCGCGGCTGATCATAACCTCACCGGTCTCGATGGGCTGGCGCAGCGTCTCAAGCACGTTGCGGGCGAATTCGGGGAACTCATCCATAAACAGCACACCGTTATGGGCGAGGCTGACTTCGCCCGGCTTGGCATTGCGCCCCCCGCCGATGATGGCGGCCATAGACGCGGTGTGGTGGGGCTCGCGAAAGGGTCGCGCACGGTTGATGCCGCCTTCATCCAGCAGCCCTGCCAGCGAGTGGATCATCGATGTTTCCAGCGCTTCGGCTGCGGACAGGGGTGGGAGGATGCCGGGCAGGCGCGCGGCCAGCATGGACTTGCCAGACCCCGGCGTCCCGACCATCATCAGATGGTGACGCCCGGCGGCAGCGATTTCCAGCGCGCGTTTGGCGCGCTCCTGCCCTTTCACCTCGCGCAGATCGCGGCTGTGATCCATCGGCGCAACCTCGCCCGGCTCGGCCGGGGGCAGCGGGACTTGCCCTGTGTAATGGCGCACCACGTCCCCCAGCGTGCGGGCGGCGATGACCTGACAGGCATTCACCCAAGCGGCTTCCGCGCCCGAGCCATGTGGGCACAGCAGACTTCGCTCCTCTTGCGCGGCGGCCATGGCGGCGGGTAGCGCGCCCACGACAGGGATTAGCGAGCCATCAAGCGACAATTCCCCAAGCGCCACGACCCCTTCCACAACGTCCTTGGGCAAGATGTCCAGCGCGGCGAGGAGGGCCAACGCGATGGGCAGATCGAAATGGCTGCCCTCTTTGGGCAGGTTCGCGGGGCTGAGGTTGATGGTGATGCGCTTGGAGGGCAGCGCAATCGCCATGGAGGTCAGCGCCGTGCGCACACGGTCGCGTGCTTCCGACACTGCCTTGTCCGGCAGACCCACGATGGAAAACGCGGGCAATCCGGGGGTGACGGCGCATTGCACCTCCACCATGCGTGCCTCGACGCCTTGAAATGCAACGCTGTAGGCGCGTGCCACCATGGTCCTGCTCCGTCCTTACCAAAGGATTAACGGTACAGGACCAAATGTTTAAGAATGGTTAACGAAAGCTCAGACCGGCCAAGGCTCCGAACGGCGGACTGGTGGATAGGGGAACGGGTCATAGGTGACCTTTAGTCCCTCTTCACGCCATTGCCGGAACGCAGGATCGCTTAGCGTGGTTTTGCAATAGGCCTGCGCCACATCGGACACGGGCAGGCCATAGCCTGCAATCCGCGCGCAGACTGGCGCGTAGAACACGTCCGCCAGCGAATAGGCACCAAAGAGCCACGGACCGTCCATCGCTTTCTCTCTCGCAAAGGCCCAGAGCGTCTCGATACGCGCCAGATCCTGTAAGATAGCCTCTGAAGGCTTAAAGTCAGCATCCACATGGGCCAGTTGCATCGGACAGCCGCCCCGCAGCGCGCCAAAGCCGCCGACCATTTCCGCGCATAACCAGCGTGCGCGGATGCGGGCCGACGGGTCGGCAGGCCACAAGGTGCTCTCCGGGTGTCGTTCTGCCAGTGTTTCGGCCATGGCGAGGCTTTCGCCCACTACATCCCCTTCGGGCGTGCGCAGGGCAGGAACCAGCCGCGCAGGTGCCAGTGACGCCATGTCCTGCGCCATCGCGCCACTGTAAAGGCCGACCATATGCGTGCGGTAGGAAAGGTCGAACTTATGCAGCATCAGCCAGCCGCGCAACGACCAGCTGGAGAACGTCCGGTCACCGATGTAGAGGTCATATGTCATGATAGTTTCTGTATGTTGAACCAGTTTGCACGCTATGTAGACCAAGCCTATCTGGCAAATTCATTTACGTGCGCAGCCCCATCACGGCACGTGATTGATCCTGTCTACATCCCAGCGGTCCGCGCCCAGATGGCGCAGGGTCGTAACCGAAATATTGTCGATTTTATGGGCCATCGCTTCATATGCCGACACCGCTAGCGCGCGCTGGACCTGCGTCAGGATCACGCCGAAATGGGCCACTGCGATGATGTGGCTGTCGGGGTGTGCGGTGTTCAGCCGGTCCACTACGGCGCTCACCCGCGCCATCGTTTCGTTCCAGCTTTCGCCCTCGGGCGCGCGGATATCGCCCGGCTGCTCCCAGAATGCGCGGCTCAGTTCAGGATCCCGGGCTGCGATGGCGTCAAAGCGCATGCCGTCCCAGACGCCGAAGTTGATCTCCCTCAGGTCAGGTTCATGGGGCAGGCGGCTGTGCTGCGGCGTGGTCAGCACGTCCGCCGTGGCGACCGAGCGCACCAGATCGGAGGACACCATCAGCGCCTGATCCGGCAGATGTTCGCGCACGCGGGCGATCAGCGCGTTATCGGACAGGTCAGCGGGCACATCGCGCCAGCCGACAAAAGATTTTTCATGGGTGGGGCCGTGGCGGACCCAATGCCATGTTGTCATGGGAGAGATCCTTTCAAAACCTGTGGCAGCCCCGCGACGACCATCACAGCCAGATCTGCCTCGTGCGCCAGTGCAATGTTCAACCGCCCCTGCGCCTCGCGAAACCGGCGGGCGAGTTTGTTGTCTGGCACAATTCCGTGCCCGACCTCGTTTGACACCATCACCCATGGTGCTGCACACGCCTTGAGAGCGGCGAGCAGGGCAGCCGTTGCATTGTCGATGTCGGCATCAATCATCATCTGGTTGCTCAACCACATCGTCGCGCAATCAATCAAAACCGGCATGTCGGCATCCAATGCGGCCAACGGCAGCGCCAGATCCAGCGGCGCCTCCAACGTGCGCCAACGCCCGTCCCGGCGGGCTTGGTGCGTCCTGACGCGCTGGGCGGTTTCATCATCTCCGATCCGCCCTGTGGCTAGGTAGGCCAAATTTAAGCCGCTGGAAAGTATTAACTTTTCGGCCCACTCGGATTTTCCGGATGCGGCACCGCCTAGAACGAAAGTCCCTGTAGGCAACATTTATACGACCTCGAGTGAACCAATCAGCGAGTTCATGCGTAGACTTAACAAAGCGTCACCACAAGGTGATGCTAGTTTTTTCAGGGAGACGGATCAGATGGCTATCGGTACAGCGCAAGACTTCTCACTCACCCGCACCGCGATGAAAGCGGAGCTTTTGGACGCAGATACGGAACTGAAGCTGGCGTATGCATGGCGCGACGAACGTGACGTGGAAGCATTGCACCGTCTGATCAATGCGTACATGCGGCTTGCGATCTCGATGGCGTCGAAGTTCAAGCGTTATGGCGCGCCCATGAATGACCTGATCCAGGAGGCCGGGTTGGGCCTTATGAAGGCAGCGGACAAGTTTGATCCCGACCGCGGGGTGCGTTTCTCGACCTATGCGGTCTGGTGGATCAAGGCCTCTATTCAGGACCATGTGATGCGCAACTGGTCGATGGTGCGCACCGGGTCGACCTCAGCGCAGAAATCTCTCTTTTTCAACATGCGCCGCGTACAAGCGCGTCTGGAGCGCGAGGCGTCGAGTTCCGGCGAGACGCTTGACAAGCACCAGTTGCTCCAGATGATCTCGACCGAGATCGGTGTGCCGTTGCGCGATGTGGAAATGATGGAAGGTCGCCTGTCCGGCTCTGATTTTTCCCTGAACGTGACACAATCTTCCGAAGACGAGGGCCGCGAGTGGATTGATGCTTTGCAAGACGACAGCGCGCAGGCGGCTGAGACCGTCGAGCACAGCCATGACACAAAGCAGCTGCGCGAGTGGTTGATGGCCGCTATGGGCGCGCTGAATGAACGCGAGCAGTTCATTATCCGTGAGCGCAAGCTGCGCGAAGTGCCACGCACGCTGGAATGCTTGGGGCAGGAGCTGAAGCTGAGCAAGGAACGGGTGCGTCAACTGGAAGCAGGTGCGTTCCAGAAGATGCGTAAATCGCTTGAGATGCAGTCGCAAGAAGTGTTCCACTTCCTGACATGAGAGATTGGGAACTTTCGATAACCAAAATTGGCGCAGTCGTAATGGCTGCGCTTTTTGCATTGCCTGCATATGCGGAAATTCCGCAGGCTGCGCGCGATGCGCAAGTGGTGGTGTTAGGTGAACAGCACGACAATCCCGATCACCATGCGCGGCAGGCGGAGTGGGTTGCAGTGCTAAAGCCAGCAGCGCTGGTGTTTGAAATGCTGACGCCCGATCAGGCCGCGCGCGCCGATGTCGACTGGGCCAGTCAGGCAGAGTTGGACGCTGCGATCGGTTGGACCGGCAGCGACTGGCCCTCCTTCGATATGTACTTCCCGATCTTTGCAGCGGCACCCGATGCAGCCATCTACGGCGGCGGTGTTCCGCGGGACGCGCTGCGCGCGCAGTTGGCTAAACCTCTGGCAGATCATCCGTTGGCCGCTGAATTTGGTCTGAGTGCGCCCTTGGACGCCGAGACCCAGGCCGCGCGCGAAGCGTTGCAGGCAGAGGCACATTGCGGCGCGCTTCCTGATGAAATGCTCCCTGTGATGGTGGATGCCCAGCGACTGCGTGATGCGGCACTGGCGGAAGCGGCGCTGCGTGCGCTTGAGGCAACGGGCGGCCCTGTCATGGTCATCACCGGCAACGGCCATGCCCGCACGGATTGGGGTATGCCTGCACTCATGGCATTTGCGGCGCCTGATCTGTCTGTATTCGCCCTTGG
>Ga0163215_100884_pt1 | contig 29765 bp, 30 predicted proteins | sample SynspAceP_FD_185934 | JGI IMG/M metagenome (GOLD analysis project Ga0163215, IMG submission 185934) | Saline lake microbial communities from Ace Lake in Antarctica - Synechococcus sp. Ace-P (Hybrid Assembly) | ecosystem: Environmental > Aquatic > Non-marine Saline and Alkaline > Saline | place...
GCAAGCCTCAAGCTCGAGGCGGTCTGCTGAGGAAAGAAAGCCGGGGCGGATCATAGGCATAGCTGAATCGTTTCAAACCCAGCCGTCAAGCCATCAAAATCGGATTCCGCAGGACTCGGAGTATAGCGAATGAAGTCACAGTCACCTCAGAAATTATCGACAAGATGAAACAGGCTTAAAGGTATTGGAGCCTATCGCTTGGCGGAGTTCTTTTTTATTGCACCGACTGAAATTCCCACGTTTTGTCTCAGTCATTCCGACGCGCTACGCGCAACCTGATTGCCAGCAATGCAGATTGTGAGCGGGTAAGCCGAAACGACGACCAAGCCGATAGTCGAACAGACCCCATTTTTGATGCGTTTAACTGAGAGAAACAGTCAGGAGGCTGAAATGGCCAATGACACATATGAAGGATCAAATTATGACCAATCTCAAAAGTGGCATCGTGGCCGGTTTCGCCGCAACCGTCGTTTTATCGGTGCTGATGGTTGCAAAGGGGATGATGGGCGTGATGCCAGAGCTTGATGTTGCAGCGATGCTTGCCACGATGATGGGAACCTCGATTGTTGTCGGCTGGATCGCCCACTTCATGATCGGAACGCTGGCGTGGGGCGGCGGGTTTGCGATTCTATATAGTGCAATTCCCGGCAACACCGCTGTGATCAAAGGCATCGTATTTGGTATTGCGGCCTGGTTGGGCATGATGATTGTGATCATGCCGATGGCTGGTGCTGGCCTGTTCGGCATGAGCTTTGGCATAATGGCACCCGTCATGACGCTGGTATTGCATCTCATTTTTGGGGCCGTCCTTGGCAAGGTCTATGCAGCTCACTCTGCTACTGGACACGTTGCCTGAACCACCCAATCTCACCTCACGCCAAAGGAGTACCCCTAATATGACTTTGAACGAGACCCAGTCAAAGCTATGCGATGATAACCAAACCGACTTTTCGGACTTAAAGGCCGTCGTTTTCAACACAAGCCTAAAACGCGAAGAAGGAAAATCGCATACCAAGCTGCTACTCTCTGTGGCGGGCGAGATCATGTCTCGCAATGGGGTCAGCGTGGAGCATATCCACGCGGCCTCTCACCAGATCGCCTACGGCGTCTATCCGGATATGACCGAGCATGGGTGGGATCGGGACGACTGGCCCAAACTTTGGGAAAAAGTCGCCGCAGCCGATATCCTGATCATCGGAACGCCGATCTGGTTGGGCGAGGAAAGCTCCCTTTGCCGTGTCCTGATTGAGCGGCTTTACGGAATGTCGGGCATGCTGAACGACAAGGGGCAAAGCATCTTCTACGGCAAGACCGGTAGCGCGGTCATTACCGGCAACGAAGACGGGATCAAGCACTGCGCAATGTCAATCCTCTATGCGCTTGGCCATCTGGGGTATATGATCCCCCCGCAGGCCGATTGCGGCTGGATCGGAGAGGCAGGCCCCGGCCCCTCTTACGGCGATGAGATCGCAGGCGGCCCGGCAGGCTTTGACAACGATTTCACACAGCGCAATGCGACAATTATGACGTGGAACCTGATGCACACCGCGCGCATGCTGAAAGATGCGGGCGGTGTGCCCAATCACGGAAACGACCGCAACGCCTGGAAGGCAGGTTGCCGGTTCGATTACGAAAACCCCGAGCATCGGGTATGAACCTACCGGTATTGGGCACGCGCTTAGAACAGTCGCGCTGATTGGAACAGTTACCGCTTCTTTTCATCGCCATTTTCCTCATGGCGTTCTGCTTGTTGGGCAGATGGTTTGCCCGAACAATCGTCACGGCCCCCATGCTTGCGCTGGGGTTCGGGGCGTTTTTGGCGTGGGGTAATCTCGTCCCTGAGCAGATCGCCAAGGCGCACCTGCATGTATTGGCCGAGATTGCCCTCGTCATTTTGCTTTTCTTGGATGCCGCCCGCATTGATATTCAAAGCCTGCTCAAACGCCATCGCTGGCCATTACGCACCCTCATTATCGGCATGCCGCTGGCCTTCGTCGGTGGTACCGCAGTCATCTGGCTGCTCTTTCCTGGATGGCCACTTGCCGTGGCCGCATTGCTTGGGGCAATTCTTGTGCCGACCGATGCTGCCCTTGGCCGATCCGTCGTGACGAACAAGGATGTTCCTGAACGCCATCGCCGCGCGATCACCATCGAAAGCGGTCTTAATGATGGGATCGCCTTGCCGATGATCTTGATGTTGGCGGCGCTAAGTGCTCCGGCAGCGGCCGCGCCAACCGGTGGCTGGATATTATACACCGTACTGCAGGTGACGCTCGGGCCACTGGTCGGCGCAGGGCTAGGTGTGCTGGGAGGGATCGGGTTGCTTGCGGCGCAGGAGCGCGACCTGACATCCCCATTGTATGAAGGAATAGCCACATTGTCGCTTGCCGCTGCGGCTTATTTCGCGGCGACTGCAGTCGGCGGAAACGGGTTTATCGCGGCGTTTGCAGCCGGTATCGGGTTCGCCTGCATTGTCCGGAACCGCTGCCAGTTCGTGTATGACTTTAGCGAAAGCGAGGGCCAGCTGCTTTCATGGGCGGCGTTCTTCGGCATCGGTGCTTTGCTCGTCCCCGAAGCAATTGCGAGCCTCAACGTTCCAATGGCCGCAGCCATAGCTCTCAGCCTTGCGGTCGTTCGACCCCTGGCCATTTGGATATCTCTGATCGGCTCGGATGCAGATCCGTCTACCAGATTGTTTATCGGTTGGTTTGGCCCGCGCGGACTGGCAACGGCGCTCTTTGCGTTATTGGTGGTCGAAAAGTTCGCTCCTGAGCTTGGAGACTTCGTTCTTCATTTCGCTATCAATACAGTCTGGATAAGTGCCCTGCTGCACGGTGTCACGGCAGTGCCGATGGCAAAAGCCTTCGCCGCGCACCAGAGAATGAAGACATCGCAGCGGTAGCCTTTTATGGAAATTTGATTTTTGTCTACGGGCTTGCGCCAAGCTTCATCGGCGGCAAAAAGGGCTTGCGAGAAGCCTATTCAATGTAGCTCAGTCAGACCCATATAAATCTTCGAAAAATCGAACCCATTCCCTAGAGTCCGTACATGTCTACAATTGCGGGCTTTATCAGCAATGTTGGCAACCAATGGATAAAACAGACAACCTTTAAACACCCATCCGCAGATTTCACATCCCGAGAGCACGTTAACGAGGATCTCAATCTTCATCACTCTTTTATGAGATAGCAATATCGCGATATGCACATACTGCTTGGGACTGCTTACGCACCGATGGGTAGAGCATCGGATATAACGATGCAGTTCGAAAAAGCTAAAACCACCTTTTTTACCAGTAGCTCTGATTTAAGTTGATCTTTTCTATGACAAAGGTCCCGATAAACTTTCAGGGCTGCAAATCCATAATGCAGTCTCTGCGCAGTCACACCCAACTCTAATCAGAGATGAATAACTGGCCGAACTCAAAGCTCTTTATGTCGAAGTCAAAAATGGTGCCCAGGGGCGGGGAATACTTTTCAAGTATAAATCAATGGTTAGGCAAAAGTGGGACACCTCTATGTTCCACTTTTTTACTAAGCTTTTCGGCATAATTGTCCCACCGAACCGCCAACGGCGAAGTGTGCTATAGCAGACGCTAGTCACTACCCCTCCAATCGTGGATCGACCATGTCCATTGACCTGCCCCCCGAAACTTCCCTCAGTTTAATGTAGAGTTTGCTCAACCTTTGAAGGAGCAAACAAATGCGACAGTGAAGTGGTCCCACTTATTTGGACAGTTTTGCGGCTCAGCTAAGATGTAATTGAGTTGGTGCATGCCGCCTTTTGGGTTCGTTCCGCGTCGAAGTGGTTCAACCCTGGGAATCCGTCCGCGCGCGCGAGCTCCATAGTGATACTGATAATGCCCTGAGGAGCGGCGTCAAACCGTGACAGGTCCAAACTTAATTGGCTCTCCAGATTTATGTGGCAGGTAAGATTATATCCGCGGATATATTCTCTTCTGCGGCTGCCATTCGGTCCGCTAGCTAGCGCTCAGAGACAATCTGAAAATCTGTATGAAAATGCCCACACCTTGCGTAACATACTGTTTTATATTGTTTATATTTTAAGTGGTCACAATGATATGTTATTTTGGCGCGTGTAATCGGCCTGCAGTCTCAGCAGTTTTGTAATTTATCTATATAAATCATATTCTTATCCAAACTGTGACCAGAACTACACTAAATAAGGCAAAGTCTTACCCGAGACTGCTCGTAGAATCTCTAAGGTCCCAGCTGTAGCCCGCTGAATAGCCCCTCGGCAATGTCACTGTGCTAGTTCAGCTTCAAGATACTGACGGACACGTGTGATTGCGGGCAGACCGCCTTCAATCATTACCTTGATTGCTGGTTGATCTCCAAAAAGCGCAGCGCTGTTCGGACGTAAAAGCCAATTATAGCAACGTGGCTTGGGGAAGATCATGCGGAGTGCCACATAGATACCCATCAACGCACCTGCTCGCAGCGTCTGGTCCTCAGTTAGTAGCTCCTCGCAGTGCCCGGACCAAATTCTGTTCCAGATTTCAGGACAAACGCCGAGAAGCTCAGCTGACTGCTGCGCTGTGAGTTGCCAACGTTCAAAGAGGTTAGGAATTGCTCGCAAAATTGCCCGCGTTTCATCCAAGGTCATATGATTTTCTACCTTCTCATATTCGGTGCTCAACTCGTTCCCTTTCCTGTGACGCTACGAACAAAGCGTGATGTCGAGAATTGTATTGAAAGCGCCATAGATCGAAAAGCATCCATATTATGATGACGTACGCGGGCTGGACCGAGCGGGACGGCCGAAATGCTGTACAGTGGCTGGGCCTCTCGATGGACGCGGCCGCTGAAGTCCGTTTTTCAACTGAGTTCGAAACAAACTACTACTGGCCAAGGAAACTCGAGGCACTCAGCTGCTCTGATCCGGCAAGCTTGATATTATCATTATGTAAACGCTCCTATTCTATCCCGAAACGGAGTTCGCAGTTTCATAAATGCTATGCACTAGGGTTTGGACTACAGCTTAAGGCCACTCAGGATGAGGTGGCTTCAGGAGATTTAAGATGAGTTATTTGACAGTATCGGCTTTGTTGCAACAAAGCCGTCTGCGAAGGCTGTAAGTTACGCGCACTCCCCCAAATTTGGTAATTTACAGAAAGTGTCCCGACAGTCCGTACATGTCTACATACAAATGCCGTTAGAAAACGATCGTTTGTTTTATTTATTATTTACCTGTAATCTTTAATAGGTGCCGGTCTACGTGGAGGGCGGGACTTGACGCACTTCGAACCCATGGAGGAGATTTACGATGTATCGACATAATTTCTTGAAAGCCGCGATGGTCGCCGGCGTTTTGCCTTTGATGCCGAGTGTGACCCAAGCCGAAAGCCTGCAGGCCCCCCCTTACCTTATGACAGGCGCGAATACGGTCACTATCGCGCTTGAATGGGAAGAAGCGAGCGTGAAAAACCTTGTGCCGGAAACACTGACAGCCGCAGAGGATCTTTCTGGCGGTATCAACGTCTATTACGTAGGCGATGCCGTCGGATTGAGCGTTTATTCATCCGCCTATGCCTATATCAACGTTAGAGATCCGGAAAACGAAGGGTCGACTGCGCGCCATATCCTTGGGGGGTGGTACGGACCGGATCCAAAAGTCAGCGCGGCGATGGATGAACATTTCGGTGCGCCTGTGAAGCCCGGGAGTTCCGAGCAGAAAGCTGAGGGAGATACTTGGGTCGGAGAAGGCGGAGACGATACCGGCTCGATCAAGATTGTTATTGAGCCTTCTGATGACTGCGCCGCCGGTGGCGGAGTGCTGAATTATCTCGATGGTGAAATGACCCGTATGGTTATTCCGTTTATCGGCAACTTCTGCACCGGCAAACCTGTATCGGTCGATATCTCCGGTCCCAAAGGCTCCGCACTGTCGCAGGTGAAAGTCAGCAAAATGCTCGGTGGCGGCCAGTTGAAGGACGGGACGTTCTCTTTCACCCGCTGACCTCTAAGATAGCGACAAGGTTTCGCAGGTGCGCGCCCCTAGAAAACCTTCTTTGGGCGCGTTTCCATTCAGTTTGAGCACTGCGGACAAAGCCGCGATATGTGCCGTCAGGTCAAAGCAACGATTTCAGATCGATCTCGCCATTCGCTAAATCCGCTGCCATCGGAGACCGATCGCTTTCAATCAGCCGCTTGCCGACCATATAGGCGCGCGGATCATTCATGGCGTCCACAGCGAGCAGTTTGTCGTCGGCATAGTACCAATGAGAACGACTGGTCGGCACGGCCCCTTCGCGTGTGACCACCCGGTTATACCCTGCGTTCAGCCCCGCGATCTGCAACTTGACATCGAACTGATCTGACCAGAACCACGGCTTTGGCACGTAGTCCTCTTGCTGCCCCATCATGTTCATGGCCACCGCCTCGGCCTGATCGATTGCGTTTTGCACGCTCTCAAGACGTATCAACGCCCCACGGTAGGGAAGCCGCGTACAGTCCCCCGCCGCCCAGATATTCGGGTCCGAGGTCTGCCCCTGGGCATTGACAACAATGCCGTCATCACAGCGAAGCCCCGCCGTTTCTGCAAGTACGCAATTGGAACTTACCCCAATCCCCACAATTGCGAAATCAACCTCGAGCGCCTCACCATTCGTGAACTGCGCCTTCAAGGATTGCCCGGGTGCCAACCTGTCCAGGGCGATGCCTTCGCGGACCTCAACACCATGGCTTTCATGCAGACTGCGGAAAAAGTTGGAAGTCTCGGGTGCGGCGACACGTTGCAGGATCCGCGGCGCCATTTCGATCAAAGTGACCCGCAATCTCAGATTTGCGGCCACCGCCGCTGCCTCAAGCCCGATGTACCCCCCTCCGATGACTAGCAGCCGGCGGTCCGGTACGAACTCGGATGCGATAAGATCGACATCATCAATGCTGCGCACGCCATAGACGTGATCCAGATCGCCCCCCATCACGGCTGGAAGACGTCGGGGCGAAGATCCGGTAGTGATGGCGAGTGCATCATAGTCCAGTTGCTGTGTGCCTACCCAGATCACCTTGCATGCGCGGTCGATCTTTGTCACAGACTGCCCGAGCAGTACCTCAATCCCGTTTTCGGCATAAAAGCGTGCGGGGCGCAGAGAGAGTTGTTCGACTGACATTTCCTGCATTAGATATTTCTTGGATAACGGCGGCCGCTGATATGGCAGCGCGAGTTCTGAACAGACCAAGGTTATGCTGCCCTCATGCCCCAGCTTGCGCAACTTCGCGGCCAGTGCGGCCCCCGCCTGCCCGCCACCGATGATCACGATCCTTTTCATGCGGTATACCCTTCTGAATGATGACTTATTGGGGGCAGCTGCACATGCCCGTCAAATGCCGAACGACGGTGCGAACTACATCTGGCGCGGCAGGTACAGGACGATCTCGGGGAAGGTGATAATCAGTGCGAGGATCACAAGCTCTATCGCGATAAAGGGCAACACGCCCTTAAACAAAGCCCCGGCGCGGAGCTTACCGTCGGAGGCGGCCAGCACGGCGTAGAGGTTCAGCCCTACCGGTGGGGTGATTGCTGCGATCTCAATCAGTTTGACGACGAGCACGGCGAACCAGATCGCGTCGATCCCAAGCGATTGCGAAATGGGATAGAGAAACGGCACCGCTATCACCAATAGAGACACGGAATCGACGAACATCCCAAGCAGCATAAAAATGGCGATGGTAACCGCGATGAACCCGAAGGGGCCGATCTCAGTCGCGACGATCACGTTGCGCAGCTCAGGGATGAAACCGCTGATCAATAGAAACCGGCTGAACAGAAGACCGCCGATGACGATCGCGAAAATGATGGCCGACATCCGCACAGCTTCGAGCAGTGAGTCCCAGATGTCCCTTCCACTGACTCGCCGCATGGAGAGCGCAATGACCAGCGCACCGGCCGCCCCGACAGCGCCAGCAGCCGAAGGAGGATAAAAACCAAGGTAGATACCTCCCATGACCAGCAACATCAAAAGTAGCACGCTCCACACTTTCGACAACGCCCGCCCGCGCATGGCCCAAGTGATATTCAGGTCGGCCTTGGGTGCCCATTCGGGACGGACGATCAGAAATAGACGAATGCCGATCGCATAGCTGAACGCGGTCAGCACGCCCGGCACGATGCCAGCGACGAGCAACTCGCCAACAGGTTCTGACGTCAGCATGGCAAAAAGTACCATCGCGATGGAGGGCGGTATCAGCCCGGCCAATGTGCCGGCAGCGGCAATACAGCCCCCGGCAACGCCCCCGTTATAGCCAAACCGCAGCATCTCCGGCAGGGCCATACGGGTAAATACGCTCGAGGCCACGACAGTCGAGCCGGATGCAGCGGCAAACCCAGCCTGAGCAAAGATCGTTGCCATCAACAGGCTGCCGCGCAGTCTGCTCATCAGGTATTGTGCGGCGGTATAGAGGTCGCGAATGATACCCGCACGCCCGGCAATAGCGCCCATCAGCACGAACATCGGAATAACGACGAAATTATAGTCACTCGTCAACGCATAGGGCATCGACTTGAAGGTCGTGAGTAGGAAACGATCTCCGACCGAGAGGTAAATCCCCACAGCTGCGACCAGACCCATTGCATAGGCTACGGGCACACCGATACCCAGCATGAAAAGCAGCACTACAAATCCGATGCTACCTTCGGCCAATCCGCTCATTGAACAAGATCCTCTGATTGGTCATTGCCAGTGGCGCGAGCAATCATCTGCACCAAGACAATTAGGCAGGTTAAAGATGCCCCTATTGCACAGGCTAGTTTTGCCGGCCAGATCGCGTAGCCCAACGTAGCAGCGGACTGCTCCCAGATTGCCATGCTCTCCAAAGCTAACACCCAGCTTCCGTAGGTCAGCAGCGCCACGAAGACCAACCCAGCTCCTTGGGCGACCCACCAACGGAATCGTACGACACCAGGCGACATGAATGGATTGAAAAGATCGACGCTGATGTGCGCATTACGCCATTGCACCAAAGGCCAGGTCAAAAAGACCGCCGCTGCTGTCAGAGTGCCAGACATATCGACCTTGAAGGGCAGGTAGAACCCAAGTGTTTCGCCCAATACGATATCGACCACCCCGACCACCATTACAACAAAGATCGCGACCGCACTGCCAAAGGCCACGACCTTTAAGGCGAGCGACACGCCCCGCAGCGCTGTCTGAAACGCAGCGGGGCTTGCATATTTTGTGACGTCAGGCACGTCTTAGTTCTCGAAGGATGCCTCAGCTTTGCGCTGAAGCTCTATGATCGGGGCAATATCCACTTCGCTTACACCCGCTTCAAGCGTGCGCTCTTTCCAGATTGCGATCATATCAGGGGACCGTTCAACAAAGGCCTCCATATCACTCAGCTTTACGATTTCGCCGCCTGCTTCTTTAAACTCTTTAATCGCTGTCTGCTCAACCTCAGCCAGTTCAGCCTGCCCCTTGTCCATCGCTTCTTGCGCGACTTCGGTCATCAGGTCGCGGACTTCTTGTGGCCAACTGTCCCATGCCTCCTTGGAAGCGATCATTTGGAAGGTGGTGAACGAACCGGTGTTGATATCGGACCAGTAAGGCGCCACTTCTTCCAATTCCGAGAAGGTTGCCCATTCAATCGGGCCGAAGTTGCAATCGATCGTGCCCCGCTCAAGACCTTCGCGCAATTCGGGAGCCTGCACCCGTGTAGGCACCATGCCATATTCTTCCATCCAAATTGGCACATAGGCCCCACCCACCGCGCGGACGCGCAGCCCTTTAAGGTCGGCCATTTCGTTTACTGGCTTGTTGCACAGCAAGGTGTAGGTCGATGGCACGGTCCACTTGATCGGAACGATGCCAGCGGCGTCTGTTTCGGCCTTTACCAGATCTTGCTGATACATTTCACCGGTCAAGGTATTGGCGGTCGCTGCATCTGCCGAAACACGGTTCAAAAGACCTGCCGAAACCGCCATCATCGGCAACTCTTCGGCGTGGACGGCCTGTGCAAAGACGCCTAATTCAACAGCACCGTCTCCGACAAGTGACTTGACCTCGGTAAGCCCGCCAAGCTGACCGGACCAGAAAATTTCGATGTCGATCTTGCCGTCACTGCGGCGCTCGACCTCTTCGGCCCACCATTTATCCCAATTCACTGCGGGCCACGTCTCGGGCAGCGGATGCGCCATACGCAACGAAAGAGAAGGATAGTCCTGCGCAAACGCCTGCGACGCCGCTAGAATTCCAAAAATTGCCCCACCCAGGGTCAGCTTATTCATCGAGCGCATGTGTACCTCCCGTATATCAAGCGCGGTCCAACCTAACGCACCATAACATTCCTCACTGCGGTGGGCCGGACAACAGACCTCAACGATTACAGATGCAACATCACTTGTCCACAAAAAAACCAAACGTTTGTTTGCATAGAATCCGCATGCAATGGTCTTACCGGCGCGCGCCGAGTTCAGCGACATTTCTAAGATGAGTTATCAATTGTCAGCGTCCCGCGCCGCACTCACTTTGCTGTATATCCCCCATCGACCGGTACCGCCGCACCAGTGACAAAACTCGCCGCGTCACTGACAAGAAAAGAAGCGACCTCGGCCACCTCCTGTGGCTCGCCAAGCCGCCCCATCGGGTGCAACGATTCCAGAAAGCTCTGCTGCTTTTTGCTGCGTAACTCGGTAATGATCGGGGTGTTGATATAGCCGGGACATATCGCGTTCACCCGCACCTTGGACCTGGCGAAAGCCACCGCAAACTGCTTGGTAAGACCGATTATCCCATGCTTGCTAGCGGTATAAGCGCTGAGCGAGCCAAGAAGCGCAGCGTTTTCGTGGTACTCATGAGCCCAACTGACCGCGCCTAGCCCCGCGATCGAGGATGTGTTTAACACTGCGCCACCGCCCTGCCGGGCCATGATAGGACATGCGTGAATCAATCCGTAGTACACGCCCGAAAGATTGATCGCGTTAGTCGTCTCCCAATCTTTTCCACCGACACCAGCGTTATTGATGAGAATGTCCAGACGACCGTATTTCTCAACGACCTGTTCCAAAGTGTCCTTGACCGCATCTTCGTCAGATGTATCCATATCCTCTGACGAGGCGAGCCCACCGGCATCCTTGATTAGCACGGCAGTAGATTGCGCGCCCTGGATATCGATATCCGAACAAATGACCGTCGCACCCTGACCTGCAAGTTTAAGCGCAATGGCACGACCGATACCGGAAGCGGCCCCCGTAACAAAGGCTATGCGGTTTTCTAGGCTAGGCATGACAGGTCACCTTTCCAAAGACGGCGGGCCAGAACGGTTGCTGAAACGACGTTGCGAAGATCACGACTGACCCTCCGCGTTCCTCATGTCGCGTTTGATCTTCTTCGCGAGGCTCCACTTATGCACCTCTGTTGGGCCGTCATAGATCCGGAAGGCGCGAACTTCGCGGAACACCTGCTCCACGATCGTGTCACCTGACACACCCTGCCCCCCCATACATTGCACACAGCGGTCAGCGACACGCATCAGCGCTTCCGACACAACGACCTTTGCCATCGAGCTTTCGGTAGAGCCGTTTGAACCGCTGTCCAGCACATCGGCGCACCAATATACCATCAACTCGGCTTGTTTGAGGTCCATCATGTTGTCCGCAAGCATGAAGCCCACGCCTTCATGGTCGATCAGAGGTTTGCCAAAGGCATGGCGTCGCGTGGCATAATCCACAGCGATTTCATGCGCTCGGATACAGGCACCTAGCCAGCGCATACAGTGACTCAAACGCGCTGGCGCCAGACGTACCTGCGCGTACTTGAAGCCTTCGCCTGCCTCACCCAACATCTGGTCTGCAGGCAGCCGGAGGTTGTCGATTGTGATCTCGGCATGCCCACCGGGCATGGAACTGTCGATCGTATCCAGCACCCGCTCAATACGGATGGCTGGATGGGGCAGGTCTACCAGGAACATGCAGGCACCCTCAGCACCCTTCGCCATGACAATCCCCATACCGGCGCCATCGGCCCCGGTGATGAACGTCTTGCGCCCATTGATGACCCAATGATTGCCATCCTGCACACAGGTGGTTTGCATCATCGACGGGTCCGAGCCCGCACCGCCCTCTTGAGCCGGTTCAGTCATGAAAAACGCCGAGCGAATGTCGCCGCGTACCATCGGGCCAAGGAACCGTTCCTTGAGATGCGGCGAACCAACTTTGCCCAAAAGAAACATGTTCCCCTCATCGGGCGCACAAGTATGCACCGCCAATGGCCCCAATGGGGAAAGGCCCGAGCGGATCAGCACTGCCGCGGTTTCGCGCTGCGTCAGGTGGTCGCCGTCGTCCAAAATATGTGGCGTCATCAACCCCGCCTCTCGAGCCAGCACTTTCAACTCGTCCGAAAGCTCTTCCGAAGGCCCATGAGTGCCAAGCCGGTCGTCGCGCTCATAGGGCACGACCTGCTGCCGAACAAAGGTTTCGACTCGGTCAGCAATTTCAAGAGCGCGGTCCGAGATACCGCGGCGTTCCATTTCAAAGCTCATTTCGGTGCCATCCTGATTGCGCCGTCCAGGCGGATCGTCTCGCCGTTCAGCATAGGGTTAGAGATAATCGAACCGACAAGTTGCGCGAACTCTGCAGGCGCGCCAAGGCGGCTTGGAAACGGCACTTGCGCGCCAAGGGAGGCCCGTATTTCGTCGGACAAGGTTTCCAGCATGGGCGTCAGAAACAACCCCGGAGCCACGGTCATCACGCGGATGCCAAAACGCGCCAGTTCACGCGCGATGGGCAATGTCATTCCCACGACACCCCCTTTGGATGCGGAATAGGCTGCCTGTCCGATCTGCCCATCAAATGCGGCGACAGAGGCCGTATTCACTACGACCCCCCGTTCTTCCCCGAGCGGGTCAGCCTCATGCAGGGCTACCGCGAATTTCGACAAGACGTTAAACGTGCCTGACAAATTGACGTTGAGCACCGAATTGAACGTTTCGAGAGAAGCGGCGAGCCCATCCCGCCCAATCACTTTTGCGGCAGGACCGATCCCCGCACAGTTTACCAATATGCGAGCCGTTCCGTGCAAGCTTTCGGCCTCTGCAATCGCGCTCTCGACGCTTGATGCATCGGTAACATCAACCTTGAAGAAGGTGCCGTTCACCGCTTTGGCTTTTGCTCTGCCAAGATCCTCATTCATATCAAAGATCGCAACCTTGGCACCAGATTCTGCAAGCATGTCTACGGTCGCCCCGCCCAGCCCCGAAGCGCCACCGGTCACAATAGCGCTCTGCTCTTCTATCTTCATTTTCAACTCCTCATTGGACCGGATCATCCTACCTGTGGACCTTTCTCCGGTCATAGTGCCAAGCTGGCCAGCCCCTTCTTTTGACGGCCCTCGACCAACCACTCTACAAACCACCCGCTCAACTGCTTATCGCAAACGCGCTTGAAATCTCAAACGCCACAGCGTAGACGTGAGTTATCAAACGAACGTTTGGTTGATGTCAACATTGATCGAGAGGTTTGCTCATGTCAGAAGCACCGCGCACCGAGGAACTTGTCTACGACCCCACCGACCACTCGGTGATGGCAAATCCTTTCCCCACCTACGCGCGGCTGCGCGAAGAAGATCCTGTGCATTGGAGCCCGTCGCTCAAATCGTGGATCATCACCCGCTATACTGACGTTCGCGACTTGCTCTTGTCCGACACACTCTCGGTTAATCGGCTGCTGCAGTTTTATAAATCGCTCCCCCCTGCGGACGCGATGCTGCTCAAGGACATTATTCGCTATCTTAGCCTGTGGCTGGCGTTCCGCGACCCGCCAGACCATACCCGGGTCCGCCGCATCATGCGTCATGCTTTCACAACTGATGCGATTGCCGAGATGCGGCCTAAAATCGCCGAAATCAGTGATCTGTTACTCGACCGGCTCGAAGCCTCTGGCACCAATGACGTTGATCTGATCCGCGAATACGCGCTGCAACTGCCAGCCTTTGTCATCATGGATCTGCTTGATGTGCCGCGTGACATGCTCGACGAATTCAAGGATTGGTCGGATGACATGGCCGTTTTCATCGGGGGTGCGCGCAATTCCGGTGACAAATATGAACGTGCAGCGCGCGGCTGCCGCCATATGTCTGCCTATTTCCGCCAGCTGATCGAAGAACGGGCGGCCAATCCGAAACCCGGCTTTCTTATGGACCTCATCAATGCCCGTGATGAGGGCGACAAGCTGAGCGACGATGAACTTGTGGCCACTTGCATTCTTATTCTGTTTGCGGGGCATGAGACGACCACCAACCTAATCGGGAACGCCGCCCTGCTGCTGCTACGCAATCCTGAGCAGCTGTCGAAATTGCGCGAGTCGCCTGATCTTGTCGACAGCATGATCGAGGAAGTCCTGCGCTTTGATGGGCCGACCAACGGTCTGGTCCGGGTGGTGGCAAAGGATCATGAACTTCACGGCCGTAAGCTGCGTGAGGGCGAAAGGGTGTTCGTGATGGTCAACTCCGCCAACCGCGACCCCCGGATGTTCGAAGACGCCGACCAGTTCGACATCAGCCGGAAGCAAAACCGGCATCTGACCTTCGGACAGGGGATCCACCTGTGCCTCGGTGCCAAACTTGCGCGCGAAGAAGGCCGTATTGCCGTCAGCAAACTGTTCGAGCGTTTTCCTAACCTCACATTGGACAGTGAAAATCCTCCGGAATGGTTGGACGCGATGGTGCCGCGCGGCACGCGGCGTTTGCCGGTGAAACTTGCCGACTGACAGCACGCAAACCGATGGCGCGCCTGCGTTTACGCCTGAACGGGCGAGACGCCAGCGCAGAGCTTTAGGGCGGACATAAGACGAGGAGCTAAAACGATGAAACGCGCGATCTTCCGCCAGCATGGCGACCCCGTGAAGGTGATCGAATTGATCGAAGAGCCCGACCCGCAGCCCGGCCCAAAAGAGGTTCGCGTGCGGAACAGGTTGATGACAATCAACCCTGCTGATCTGATGTCGATCGAAGGGCGTTACGGTGCCGAGCCGCTCGACTTGCCTGCGACACCCGGTGTCGGCGCTTGGGGCGTCGTGGATAAGATCGGAGATGAAGTGACTCGATTGGCAGTCGGCGATGCGGTTTTGCCGGTGGGCAACGGTTTTTGGTCCGACACGCTGATTTTGCACGAACGCATGGCGCCCAAAGCCCCAGAAGGGGCCGATCCGCAACAGGCCGCATTGATGCGCGCCAATCCCGGAACCGCTTATCTGCTACTCACGGACATGGTGTCGCTGTCACCCGGGGATTGGATCGTGCAGAATGCCGCCAACTCCAACGTCGGCCGGATGGTGATCCGCTTCGCCCGCGAGATGGGCTTGCATACGGTCAACATCGTGCGTCGCGAGGATGTGGTGGATGCGCTGAAACAGGACGGTGCGGATGTGGTTCTCGTGGACGATGGTGATATCGATGATATGGCTGAGGCCATCCGTGACGCCGCCAAAGCACCGCCAAAGCTTGCCTTGGACGCTGTCGGGGGCGAGGCTACAGCCGCGTTGGCGAAAGCTGTCGCGGATCGAGGAGCGATCGTGGTTTATGGGCTGCTCTCAGGCGAAGATCACCGGATCGCGGCTCGCGATATTGTGTTCCGGGATGTAAGGCTGCGCGGGTTTTGGCTATTCGACTGGTATCGCACCACAACACCGGAGAAGATTCGAGATCTTCACAGCTTTCTCGACCGTAAACTCGCCGAAGGCGTGCTTCATACAGAGGTAGACGCCATCTATCCGCTTGAGGAGATCAAAGATGCACTTGCCCATGCGGCGCAAGGGGCGCGCAGCGGCAAGATTCTACTGACTGGAGATACAAATGCGTGATGTTTATGTACTGGCGACTTCCTGTACTGCCTTCGGCAAACGGCCCGACAATAGTTTCAAAGATCTGACCCGCGAAGCCTACCTCGACGTTTTGGTCGACGCTGGCTGGGAAAACGGCGATGCCATCGAACAAGCCTGGTTCGGCAACTGCGGCATGGGCACCTTCGGGCAGCGCAACATCCGCGGACAGGTGTGTTTCACCCCGCTCGTGCAAGAGAAGCTCTTCCCCGAACGTGTGCCGATGATCAATGTCGAAGGTGGCTGTGCGACGGCCTCCATGGCGTTCCACGGAGCCTGGAAAGACGTAGCCTCTGGCGATATGGAAGCCTCGCTCGCCATCGGAGTCGAGAAGACCTTCGTGCAGAACGCCCCCGCCCGGACGCTGGAGATTTTTGAAGGCGGTATCGATCAGATGAATCCTGAGGAATGGCACGCTTACTACAAAGAACGCGGCATTGAGGCGGGAAAACCGTTTGATCCGAACGCCGCTGGCGGAACAGTATTCATGGATACCTATGCGATGCAGGCTGCGTGGCACATGAAGACTTACGGCACCACGCAGGAACAGATCGCAATGGCCGCGTCAAAGAACCACTGGCACGGATCGATGAATCCCAAGGCGCAATACCGCTTTGAAGTCCCCGTGGAAGAAGCAATGACTGATCGTGAAGTATCCTGGCCGATCACACGCTCAATGGCTGCGCCCATCGGCGATGGCGCGGCTGCCGCGATTCTCGTGTCCGAAGACCTTTTGGCCCAACAGCCGCCCGAAGTTCGGGCGCGCGCAATCAAGGTTCGGGCGTCGGTGCTGACGGGTGGCAAGTATCGCGCGCCCAATGAACCGGGACTGAGCCATGTTGCCGCAGAGAAGGCCTACGCGAAATCCGGCCTCTCCGCATCTGATGTCGATTTGATCGAGCTTCATGATGCGACCTCCTTTTGCGAGATCTTTCAGCTGGAAATGCTCGGTTTCGCGGAAGCAGGAAAAGGCGGTGCCTTGGTCGAAAGCGGGGCGACTAAACTGGGCGGGCGGCTGCCCGTCAACCTTTCGGGCGGCCTTGTTTCCAAAGGCCACCCAGTCGGAGCAACCGGCCTGTCGATGATCCATGAACTAGGTCTGCAGCTGCGCGGCGAAGCTGGGACGCGGCAAACCGAAAGCCCTAGGATCGCACTGGCAGAAAACGGCGGCGGGGTGATCGGTTTTGATGAAGCCGCCTGCTCGGTGATCTTGCTGGAAGCCCCGTCTGCTTAATGCTGTTTCAGGGCGTGTCGGTGATGCGCCGCTGCCCTGAAGCGCCCTCTTGCAACAAGCGCACCGCGTCATCTTGCACCATCAGGTCGCAAAATAGGGTGCGTTCATCGGCCATATTTTCGGTGCGCGGGCTATGCGCCTGCCGCACCAGCCGTTTAATGTGCGCCGAAGCCAATGCCGGCTTTTGGGCCATCCGATGGGCCAAAGCATCCGCAGCCACGCCCACGTCTGACACTGCGTTGATGGCGATACCGTATTCGCACATTTGCGCCGGGCTTAATGTCTCGCCTGTCAGGGTCATCTGCAAGGCGCGCGACTGGCCGACAATCTGCGGCAGCCGCTGCGTGCCCCCCGCTCCCGGCAGGATACCAAGGTTTATCTCTGGCAGGCCAAACTGATATGGGCCCTCTTGCACCAGCCTTAAATCGCAGGCCAGTGCCAGTTCGAACCCGCCCCCCATGGCAGTGCCATTCAGTGCAGCAATGAAAATGACATCGCTGCTTTCCATCATCCCCATCGCCCTGTGAATAGGGCTTTCCGGTACCGGTCGGTCGGGCGTGAACACCATTCCCCGCTGCGCCATAGCTGCCGCTTTGGGAGAAAGGACTTTGAGGTCATAATGCTGAATGAAAACATTCGGCTGCCCTCCGATCAACACGCAGGCGCGCAGCGTCGGAGAGGCGCAGATGGTTTCGGCCGCCAAAAGCAAATCTGCCTCCATAGCCTCATCCATGAACCCTTGATCTGGGTTTGTGAACACGATCTGCGCGATGGCACCTGAGATCGTCAATGTCGCGGAACCGTGGGTCATCTGCCCCCCTTGCTTTACTAAGCGTTACGGTAGATAAGTGCGTCTCTTTACACAAACAAACAATTGGTAGAAGTAAAGAGTAAGCCGCTACTGTTGCCCCTGTGGCAACCCTTTAAGAGCCGAAACGGAGTTCCATCGAATGTCATCTGAAAAAACTCATTCGAGCAAGGATAAAGAAGCTGGCTTTGAGGTGCCTAGCCCCATGAAAGCTCGACCCGGCCGCAAAAACAAGCGCGAAGACGTTTTGAAAAAGGCCGCAGAGCTGATTGCGCGGCAGGGCTTTGATGGCACATCGATGCGCGACATCGCGGCGGCAGTAAACATGCTGCCCGGCTCGCTTTACTATCATTTCCCCTCCAAGGAGGATATGTTGCTGGCGATCCATGAACGGGTGGTCGGCGACATGACCGAGGAAGTTCAGCAAGCGGTCAGCAAGGGAAACGACCCCTGGGACCGGCTGGAACGTGCCGCAGTGGCGCATCTGAAAGGGCTGCTCGGCTCTGGCAATCTTGTGTCGATCATCTCTCCCAACTTTGCCCAAGATCGCGAGGCGGTTAACGAGCAACTTAAGGCGCAGCGCCGTTCCTATGAGAAAATCTTCCGCGATCTTTTTGCCGATCTCGACATCACGCCGGGAACCGAGATCGGGCTCCTGCGGTTGCAACTGCTTGGCGCGCTAAATTGGGTTCCGGTCTGGTACAACGCCGAGCAAAAAATGTCCCCCGCGAAGATCGCGAAAGCCTTTGTGCGCTCCATCCGCAAAGAGGCACAAGACTAGAGCGCACTGTTAGGCTTCGACATCCTTCCAATAGGGCGCGCGAAGATCTTTCTTGACGACCTTACCCAAGGCGTTGCGCGGAAAATCATCGCGCAACTCTACGCCGATAAGCCTTTGTGTCTTGGCAAGGCGCGCATTGCACCATTCACGTATCGCCTCTGGATCGGCGTCGGATGGCGTTTGTGGCACGACCAGCGCAAGACAGCTTTCGCCCCATTTGTCATGCGGTACGCCGATCACCGTCACATCTTTGACATCGGGGTGTTGTCCAATGATCGTTTCGACATCACTGGGGAACACATTGAAACCCCCTGAGATGATCATGTCTTTCTTGCGATCAAGGATCTTGAGGAAGCCATCCTCGTCAAGCATGCCGATATCGCCCGAACGGATGAAAGTCCGGCCCCGGGCGTCGCGCCAGATCAACTCGGCCGTCTTTTCGTTCTGGTTGTGATACTGCGTCATGATACCCGCACCGTAGCCCGCGATCTCACCGGCTTCCCCCGTGGGCAGTTCACGGCCTTCATCGTCAAGGATGCAGACCTCAAACCCGATCACCGGGGTACCGACCGTGTCGAACTTCTCGGCGTGTTGATGCGGGCGCAGGATTGAGGCGAAGCCTTCCGAAAAGCCATAAAGCTCGAACAAGCCTGCGGAAATGCGTTCCATCACCTGCCGTTTGGTATTGCGCCTCAAGGGCGAGCCGGCAGAAAGAATCGTTTGGAGGCTCGACAGATCAGCCCTGTCCAACTCGGGCCGGTCAAGCACCATGATGTACTGCGAAGGCACCATGAACGTATGGGTGATCCGCGCACGCTCAACAGTTTCGAGAAAACCCACCGAGTCGAAGGACGGCATCACATGCAGCGTGCCTCCCGCAAAGAGGATGGGCAGCATCATGAGCCAAGTGCCGTTAGAATAAAGTGGCGTCGTGACCAGCGCACGGCTGTTTGCGTTGAAGCCCATTTCCACCGCGTTCGAGAACGCCCAGTGAAGGCGCGCTCGATGGGTCTGCACGATTCCTTTCGGCAGCCCGGTGGTGCCAGAGGAGTAGATAATGTTGAATGGATCGGTCAGGGTATGCCGGATATCGGGCGCGCTTGTCGCGTCACTCGTCAGGATCTCCGTCATCGCATGCCACTTATCGCCTTCGAAGCCGTGGGAAATCCAATTTGCGATTCCGTCTAGATCAGCCCGCAAAGGCTCAATCCTTTCGCGGAACGCTTCAGACACAAAGGCCGCAACAGCCCCGCAATCGGACAACAGCCCGCCAAGTTGTTCGCGGGTCAGCAACCCCGACAGCGGCACGACACAGGCACCTGCCCGGACAGCCCCAAAGACTGCCTCCAACGTTTCGACCGCGTTGCCCATCATCACCGCGACCTTATCACCCTTGCAGACTCCGTTAGCGATAAGATGATGCGCTACCCGGTTAATGTTCGCAGAGAAATCACCCCAAGTTCGCGTCTCCTCCGCGCAGACAATCGCGGTCTTCGTCGGATAATGCCGCGCATGGGTGGCAAAGAGATCAGGAAGATAGATCTGCGGGTCGTCGAGCGTATCCATTATGTTGTATATCCTTTCGTTGCACCATGCGCAGCCATCGCGCCCATCTCGCGGCGGCTTTGCCACCGGAACGCTAGCGCAGATTGCACTTTAACAAAACAGTTGATTGTTAGATTTACCAGAAGAAAAAAACGGTGAAGTCCCCGGGAAAGGCGCTTGCGCGCACAGCTTCTGCGGCGCGCATAGCCGCCCAATCGCAGACCCTCTCACTTAGCCCACTCCCGGGATGTCGAGCGCCCGTCTCGCAAAGCGTTCGGCCAGCTGTCCTAGGTCCGACGCTTCGCCGGACGCTGCGTTCCCGTTCCGGGCGCGGTCGGCGATGCCGATGAAAATGACAGCAAACCTGAACAGAGCAAAAGCGATATGGAACGGCAGCAGAGGGCTCTTAAGCTCGCTGTAGCGCATATACTCGGCGACGAACTCCTCCTGTGTGGGAATGCCGCCTTGCTCCCAGCCTGTGCCAAGAATCCCGCCATACTCATCTGGCGCGCTGTGCCATGGGATGACGCAAAACCCCAGATCTGCCAGCGGATGGCCCAAAGTCGAGAGCTCCCAGTCAAGAACGCCTATAGTCTCCGCCCTTTCCTTGTGGAACATCAAGTTGCCCAAACGGTAATCGCCATGCGCAATAGCAACAGCGCCATCGTCGGGCGGCAGATTGTCGGGCAGCCATGCGATCAGTCTATCCAGCGCTTCAATCCGTGCTGTACCGGATTCTTCATACTGACGTTTCCAGCGTTTGATCTGGCGCTCGAAGTAGTTTCCCGGGCGACCGAATTCTTCCAGACCCACATCAGCGGGCCGCACAGAATGTAATCGCGCCAATGTGCGGGCCATTTCCAAATACGTAGCGCGCCGCTCCTCTGGCGTCATCCCCGGCAAGGTGCAATCGCTGAGCACCCGCCCCTCAAGCCGCTCCATCATGTAAAAGGGCGCGCCCAAGACTGTCTCATTTTCTTCAAGGCAAAACATCCGAGGAACAGGAACCACGGCATCTTGCAAAGCGGTCATGACCCGAAACTCGCGTTCGATCGCGTGAGCTCCAGGTAAAATCGGCCCCACAGGCTTGCTGCGCAGGACAAGCTTTCGGTTACCCCAAGTAACGAACCATGTAGGGTTTGACTGCCCCCCGCTGATACGCTCCGTTTTAAGCCCAAATTGTTCCGGCATCTTACGTTGAAGCCATTGCGCGAGCGCTTGTTCGTCGAGGTTGCTCATGGCTGAACCAATATATCGTTTGAATGATCAGAATATGCGATGGCCATAGCAAGGCTCCTTACAACGATGAAACGAGATGACCGCCGTCGACGGCAATTTCAGCTCCGGTCATGAACCGACTGTGATCAGACACTAGCAGCAATAGCAGACCGTCAAGATCTTCAGGCTGTCCAAGTCGTCGGAATGGCACGCAGCCAAAGTCACCTTCACATTTTGCGCCGCGAGCAAATGCACCAAACGAACGACCGTTTTAAAACACGGCTTTGCTGTGCTGTCAATCCAAGCCCTCCGCGTAGACTACACCTCAATCGTAAATACGCGGTTCTTGCTCGCGAGATTTCTCGCCAACGCAAAGAAACAAGCTTTACAGCTCAAACAAGTTGACAAATATCGGACAATCGTTTGTTTGTTTAAATCTCTAAAAACTGTCGGAACTGGCCCTGAATGTGAAAAGAAGCCAAATGATCAATATTACTTTCGTAGAACAAGATGGCACACGACACGAAGTCAAAGTGAATGCCGGCGATGACCTAATGCATGCCGCACTAGACAATAACATCGATGGTGTAATTGGAGAATGCGGAGGGGCCTGCGCCTGTGCCACATGCCACGTTTACCTCGAACCGCGAATCGTCGAACTGTTGCCGCCCCCGAACAGTAACGAACTGGAAATGCTAGATTTTACAGTTTCGATGGGCGACGACGCAAGCCGTCTGGGCTGTCAGGTTAGAATCACTAAAATAATGGAGGGGATGATCGTTCAATTGCCTGAAAAGCAAGTTTAACCGTTAGGCCGGTGACCTCACGACGCAGAATTTTATTCATGAAACTGAAAGAAATTCGGATGGAAAAACTGTGAGCCCGGCCCTCAAGGACAAACCAATGTCTGAAGGAGGCTGTGTTGCGCAAATCAGCTGATGGACGGTCCTCCCCTCACCCCAGACGGATTTATGCCACGGCCTTTGTGACAGGGATGCCAAGGGCGGTGTAGCCGTGCAGGATCGCAACGCGCACTTGGACCTCTGCGACCTGGCGGTCAAAGTCACGTGCCATCAGGCGTTGGCGGAGTAGGTTCACGCAGTGCATCCATTGCCTGACAGTAGTTTGCCTCCAAACCATGAGAAGGTCTGTCTCGGCGCGCCTCCGGCGGTGGTATCCGCTCCAGTTCTGACAGAGCGCCCGACCCTGATATCTTGATGCGCGGAGTGCGTCGTTTCTGGCGATGGCACCGGCGGTGGTTGGCTTCCATGGCTGGGCATTTTTGCGTGGCGGTATGACCGCGGCCGCACCGCGCTCAGCGATGGTGTTGTGACATCGGCGCGTGTCGTAGGCGCTGTCTGCAGTTACGCTGCTAATTTCCTGTTCGTGCGGGATCTGCTTGAGCAGATGAGGCAACATCGGGGCATCCCCAGTGTTGCTACCCGTGATCTCGATGGCTCTAATTTCCAGTGTTCGCTTGTCGACACCAATCTGGATCTTGCGCCAGACACGCCGTTTGGGGCCACCATGCTTGCGCGCGCCCCACTCGCCTTCCCCTGCAACGTAACCGCTCGATTGGCACCGCCTGCCTGATCCCGGCCTTTTGATCTAAGAGACGTGTTTAATGACGTCGTTAACGACGTGTCTTAGGCGGGGTGTGTGATGCGGGGTGAAGTTCTGGGATTTGAGCGTCGGCGGCGATGGAGCGATGATGAGAAGATCGGGATCATCATGTCGGTCGGGGTTGATGGTGCCTCGGTGACGCAAGTTGCGCAGCGCCATGATGTAACTCGCCAGCAGCTTTATGCCTGGCGACATGATCTGAAGAAGAAGGGGCTTTGGTCTCCAGACGATGGGGCGCTCTTTATCCCTTTGGATGTCGCGCCTGATCCTTGCGTTCCAGTCATACCTGATCTGGCACCTAACCTATCGGAGCCCACATCAATAGAACTGCGTTTGCGCAGTGGACGCTGCCTCTGCTTTGACAGCACAATGGACCCAGGCGCGCTGGTGCAGTTGATCCGAGCGGTGGAGGCGGCATGATCGGTCCTGGGACTGGCGTTCGTGTGTATTTGGCTTGTGGTGTCACAGATATGAGGAAGGGCATCGCAGGCCTGTCGGCGCTGACGCAGGATGTTTTGCGCCAGAAGCCGACCAGTGGCGCAGTGTTTGCCTTCCGCGGGCGCAGGGGTGACCGGATCAAGCTTTTGTTCTGGGATGGTCAGGGCTTTTGCCTCTATTACAAAGTGCTTGAACGGGGCCGCTTTCCTTGGCCTACCGCGACAGAGGGTGCGGCGCGACTGACCTCCGCGCAACTGGCGATGTTGTGGGAAGGCATGGATTGGCGCAGGCCGGATTGGGGCGCACCACCGGCTCGCGTCGGGTGAATTACACGTCTGAATAGCTTTGTTTTTATGGTGCCTATGCACTGGGTATGGTAGGTTTACCCATGTCCATTGATACGCAAAACCTCCTTAATGACCCTACCGTTTTGAAGGCAATGATCGCTGCTTTGCAGGCTGAGAATGCCAAGATATCGGCCACTTTACGGGTCCATGATCAACTGGTTCAGGCACTGCGCTTGCGGATCGCCAAGTTGCAGAAACTGGCTTTTGGAAAATCTTCGGAAAAGATCGAACGCGAAATTGAGCAGCTGGAACTGGCACTGGAAGACCTGCTTGTGGCTGTTGCCGAAGGGGACGATGGCCTCATCGACGAAGGGCATGATGAACCATCACCAGACACTGCCGATGCGCCCGCTTTGCGCCGTCGGCCACGTGTCTCAGATGCGACCCCGCGCGAACGCCGCGAACTGGACCCCGGCACCTGCTGCCCGGACTGTGGCGGCGATCTACGTGTGGTGGGTGAGGATGTCAGCGAACTGCTGGATATGATCGCTGCGCAGATGAAGGTCACCTATTACCCGGCAGGGTATCACGCAGTGATGTCCCGAAAGGGCAGATCGCCCGGATTAAAAAGTCCTGTAGTCGCTGTGAGAAGATGGTGCAGGAACCCGCACCGAGCCGCCCGATTCCGGGCAGCATGGCAGGGCCAAACCTGCTTGCGCATATTCTGGTCTCCAAGTTTGACGATCACCTTCCACTCTATCGCCAGCACGAGATCTTCGAGCGTATGGGCGCGGACATCCCCGAAAGCACGCTGGTCGGCTGGTGCGGACGCTCCATGAAGACCTTGTCGCCGCTGATTGAACGGATTGAGGCTGACATCATGGGCAGCGACCTGCTGCACGCCCCCTCTCGGGATATTGCTATGCAATACCCTGCCGGGCAGTGGATGACACACCGATCCGGGTGCTGGACCGCTCAAAGCGTGACAAGGGTCTTGGCAAAGGGGTCAAGCAAGGCCGGATCTGGGCCTATGTGCGAGACCAACGTCCTTGGGCGGGGGCATCGCCACCGGGGGCCGTCTATCGATTTGCACCGAACTGGAAGGAAGAGCACGTTCTCAGCCATCTGGCGGATGCACGTGGCATCCTTCAGGCGGACGGTTACAAGGGCTATGCCAAGCTTTACCTGCCTGATGCGGGTGGCGTGCCGCGTTTACGAGAAGCGGCTTGTTGGGCCCATCTGCGGCGCGACTTCCATGACTTCTGGACATCAACCAAGTCCGAGATCGCCCGCGAGGCGCTCGACCGGATCGGAAAGCTCTACGATATCGAGCGCGACATCAACGGCAAAGCTGCGGACGCCCGATATGCCGCGCGCCAAAAGCTGAGCCAGCCAAAGGTCACAGCCTTCTTCGTCTGGTCAGAACAGCAACTCCTGGGCATTCCGGGCAAGAGTGATTTGGCTAAAGCGTTCCGCTATGGTCTGAGCCGTCGAGACGCCTTCAGCCTGTTCCTGACCGACGGGCGTGTAGCAATAGACAACAATCCCGCCGAGCGCGCCCTGCGCCCAATTGGAGTAGGACGGAAAAACTGGCTCTTTGCAGGGGCAGACACAGGCGCAGAAACTCTCTCACGCGCCATGACCATCATCGAAACCGCCAAGCTGAACGGTCTTGATCCGCAGGCCTACCTTGCCGATGTCCTCGACCGCATCCACGATCACAAGATCAACCGGCTGGACGAGTTGCTGCCTTGGAACTGGGCACCAGCGGATACCGAGAACAGTCAAGCTGCATAAGCTGCGGTATCAATGGTGCGGTTACCCTGCAACCTTGATGCCGGTGCTGTCAATTAGAAGATGTAGCGGGTCTTTCGAGCCGCGATACGGGATGTTAACCGCAAGCGTCCTCTGCCGTCGGCAAATGGTGCTAAAGTCAGGCACGGCCCAGTCTAGCCCCGTCATCCTTGGAGAGTTTTACTCTCCGGTAAACCCAGGGAGGTTCAGTCGGCTGAATAAGTCAACGGCAGTCAGACCGGACGCATACTGCAAGGCCGCGCTGACAAGGGGCTGTTTATCACCACAGGGCATTTCACCAGTCAGGCTTCAGATGAAGCGACGCGCGACGGCGCAAACGCCATCGACCTTATCAACGGCGACCGCCTATGCGACCTTCTAAAGGAAAACCGGCTAGGTGCGGAAACTGAAATGATCGAAAAAATCCAAATCAAATCCAATTGGTTTGATGGCATCTAGACGGCGCACGAACTTGAAAAAATCAATCCCTATGACCCAAGAAGATGTGCGAGTTCCACAATTTCGGTCGCATCCGCTCCGGTCGAGACCCTATTGCCAAACATCTGCCCAATGATCATCCGAAGCCTTTCCACATTGCCTGATTTTACAGCCTCGACACCTGTTTCAACCAATTGTGCATGAAGCGCTTCATCGACTGCCAAGTGATGTTCTTCTGCCAAGCGCCTAAAGATTTCGATCAAGAAATCAGGGCTTTCAGCGAGCACCTTCATGCGAATGCCTTGCATCTCATCAAGTGACCGGCGCGCCGCATCATAGTTCTTTTCTCGGATCGAGCGACGGGTCGTCACCAAAAGCTTGTCGTGCCGCTCAGTATCTACCGGCTGCGCAATGTCTCGCAATTCGTCGAATGAGGTTTCAGCCTTAGTGACTTCGTCGTCCAGCACTCGCTCTTCGTTCTCAGGTGACATCTTCAGCAACGCCACCTCCTGGCGAAGTTTGCGCGCTTCTTCGGCTACCGAGCGATGCGTGTCTGCATCGACAGAAGTAGAAAGCGCCGCGTGCTGGCGTTCAATCCGCTTTCGAATGTCGCCACTTGGATCGGCATCTTCATCAAGCGTGGTTTCAAGCTCATCTAGATCACTCTCAACACGTGCTAGCATGGTTGTAGCAACCTCCGCCCCACGCTGGCCATCATAGTTGATGCCGCCATCTTCCGATCGGTAAAGGTTGCTGGCATCGATTACGCGCCCCAATGAGGGCAATTCGACCGAAAAGCCAAGCGTTCCATTGTCGCTCATCTTCCAATCTATGACAAAATCATCACCTCGATTAATCCGTTCACCCCGCTCCAATTCGTCGCGACTGTTCAAACGGAAGTTGCCGATATGTAGGTTGTGCTCTGGGGTATCGATGTCATCTGCCATCTCATAGAATTCGACTGCGATGAAGTCGTCTTCGCCTCCGACCAGTGTCTTGCCAGTTCGGAAGGTTTGCTTGCCCTGTGCAGGCAGCGCCGTCCCTTTCTTGACAAGAACCTCCAATTTATTCCGCTCATAGCCAACAAAGCCGTGCTGAATCTTGACTGCTAGGGTGTAAGTCATCGGCACACTCGCTGCGCTCGCTTCCGCTCTGGTAATGACAATCTCGCGTGATGCATCCTCAACTGCCTTGCCCTGTTGGTCGAACACGGTCACTTTGAAACGGTTTTCGCCGTTCTTGCGGACATTTACGCTGATGCTGAGTGGCCCATCAATTGGAATTCTACCAGTCGAAGACCCTTCTTCATCAAGGATTTCCACTTCATGCCCAGTTGGCATGTCTAATGCAGGTTTCAGCCGAACCTTGGTCGTTTCGCTGGCGACTCGTGAACTGAAAGCCAGAGCCAAAGAGACGCTGCCAGTGACTGCTTCTCGTTGTTTACCACTCTTCTGCGTAGAGCTTTCACCAGTCCATTCCCGGCTTTCAGCGAAAATTGCAGCGCCGGTGGCAACGGCGGTCATCGGGTCAAGACCGCTTTCCACCTCAATGGCGAGGCCTGCCTCCAACATGTCTCGGATGATAGGCATCTTTGACGGGCCACCGATCGGAACGATTTTTGAGATGTCGTCATTCTTATATCCATTTGCCGTGATGATCTTGCGGCAAAGAGCGATCGAGTCATCGATCCGGTCCTTGATCAAGTCGGTCATCTGTATTCTTGTCAAATCGATCGAGATATAGATTTCTTCGCCGTCCTCATCAGACGCGCGTACTTCGTCTTCGGTCGCAAAAATCGAAGCCGTCGAAGATGCCGAAAGCTGGATCTTCGCTTTTTCAGCAGCATGGCGGCAAACATCCGAAAGGTGCTTGTATTTTTCGTTGCGCTGGAAATCGGCGGGAAGATTGAAAGTATGTGTGAGCCAGGGCCGCACAATGCTGTCGAAAATGATCCTGTCAAAGTCTCGCCCGCCAAGCATATTGATGCCCTCATGGGCGATCACGTTGACGACACCCGCCGTGCTCATGACCAGAGCCAAGTCAAAGGTTCCGCCTCCAAGGTCGTAGACCAAGAAAACCCCATCCTTCTGTTTGCTATGTGCTATCGCCGCCAAGGCAGCTGCAACAGGCTCCTGCAGAAGGCTTACTTTCTCAAGACCGGCTAATCGAGCAGCGGCAATCGTGTCCTCGCTCTGCATTTGGTTGAACGCAGCAGGTGTTGTGATGACCACGCCCTCAACTTCCTGATTGCCAGCCTCGGTCATTGCCTGACCTACCAGCGCTTTGATGATTTCAGCACTACACTCAACCGGCGTCCAAGTTTGCCCTGCAAAGGAAATCGGATTCTTGGTCCCCATCGAGCGCTTGAAGCCCTGAGCGACATTCTGCGGAGCCGAAAGCAAGCGATCATAGGCTGATTTCCCGATGAACCTGTGCCCGCGCTTGTCCAGATAGATCACACTCGGCAGCACATCCGTGCCATCGGAAGTTTTGAAGAGACGTGTTGCACCATCGAGGTGGCCGACGACTGCTGAGTTCGAAGTTCCGAGATCAATACCAAGATACAATTCTTATTCCTTTTCAATTTTGGTCGGCTTAACGAGAACGCGCCCCAGCCTAATAACCTTCATATCCGCCATAACCGTCGGTTCCAGCGTTTTTGATACCACGAGTTCAGTGTCATCGGGAAAGTCCCCAGCATTATCTGCCGAAGTCGCCAATCCAGCATGGAAAACTTCCGCTTCGAAATCGATGAGTTTGAGACCGAGCTGATCGACAAGCATCGCCAATTGTCGGTCTGAGAAGTTCAGTTGACCTTTCAACCGGCGGCTTTCGCTCTCGGGAAGGCGCTCGATAGCTTTTTTGGTCGCGTTGGATAGTTTCCAAAACTCGACACACAGCTGGGCAACCGTTTCAGCGTTTATGGACGTTGGGGGCGAGCTTACCATGACGATACGATCCTTCTTGCATCTGCTCGCAAATCAGCGGCGTTTTCACGGGCCTCGCGCTCAACAGCGCTAAGAGCGCCGCTGCTGTATCGGAAATTTGAACATCGTGAGTTGAAGTCGCCAATCAGCGCATTGAAACGGTCGATTTGATAGTTCGTTGTGGTCAGTGTTCGGATGGTATCAAGCCGTTGCCCCTGAAAAACGCAGTAACGGATTTGCGCGCGGTTGAGCGTCAAACCTTGCCCGACTGGTGGTCTAATCTCAACTGACGCGCTTGTCGCTGGCGCGGGTGTTCGGGTTGGCGTCGCTACGCTTGTGGTGGATGGCTGATAGGTTGATCTGTTTGATGGTTTGTCGTTTATGGCCTCTATCAAGAACCAACCTACAAGAACGACAATAGTCGCATAAAATGCCCAGCTTATGATTTTCTTGATTGTTAGAACCAGATTTGCGAGCGCTGTTCCCAAGCTTTCGCCCCACCCCCCTGGGGTAGCCTTATTGCCCAGTTGCCTGAGTCTAGGATTCATCTGTTCAAATTGGGAGTATCCGAAACTCTGTGTATGAGGCTTAGCCCATGCGAGTTTGGCGGCTCATTTGTTGAACCGTTCTGGGTATAGGATAGCGAACTGATTGCGGGCAGCAACCCATTCTCTGACGGCCCTGCCTGTCTTCTCAAAACTGCGGATGGCCAGATAGATCAGCTTTGTCGCAGCATCATCAGTGGGAAAGCTACCGCGCGTTTTGGTGGTTTTTCGGATGACGCGGTTCAGGCTTTCAATCGCATTTGTCGTGTAGATGATTTTGCGCACTGCTGGTG
>Ga0163215_100885_pt1 | contig 29549 bp, 30 predicted proteins | sample SynspAceP_FD_185934 | JGI IMG/M metagenome (GOLD analysis project Ga0163215, IMG submission 185934) | Saline lake microbial communities from Ace Lake in Antarctica - Synechococcus sp. Ace-P (Hybrid Assembly) | ecosystem: Environmental > Aquatic > Non-marine Saline and Alkaline > Saline | place...
AACAATGTTAGTCGTTTCCATGGTGCCGTATCTCCTTTGGTTGGGCTGCTGTCTCGCAACAACAAATCAACCAGATACGCCGCCAACCTTCAAACCGCCCAAACACCAGATTCAGTCATAGCTCATCCGAGGGCTGTAAGCTTCATAAACTGGCGATTCTAGATAGCTACCTTTATCCATTATGAGGTTTAACGGAGAATTGTAGTTTCCTGCGTCGCTAGCGATCTCACTCACACCGATGGGTGCCAGATAGATGTTTATGGCCCGTGAATCTCCAGGGCGGGTGGCACGACGGGTGACGTGATTTCGTCGGCGGTGTTGCGCTTCTCCTGCTACAAGATCGCACGTCCCAATTGTTAATCGAGCATCTCCACTCGGGGGCCATCCAAACGCCAAAGCCCGCTCAGACGTCGCGAGAGTCCCGAATAATACCGATCCCAACAGAGTCATCTTCGCTGCGCGCTTCGACCATTGAAGTTCACAGCCAAAAAACGCCGCGCGATGCGCAGCCTGTTTACCACCAAACAAGAAAATATGCCCCCAAGGCAAACCGGTAATGCAGAGCAGGCCAAGCCTCTCTCCACCGATTTTGCGGAGACAACAAATTTACGCTAGAGGTATGTTTGGCTTTCGCAAGCGAATTATCCGTTTTTTAACCTATTGCCGACGCATTTATCGGTTTTTAAAACCCTGGCGAGCGGACCATCGACTTACTGTACCCTGGCGTGTGCGCGCCGCGCCCTGGATTGTTTTCATGAAAATTATTGAAGCATGGAAACGGCCAGTCGAGTGTCACTGGCGCACCACCAAACATGTGTAACTCAATCGGGCTCGATAGCCCCAAAGCAGACAATGCCGCTTTCGCAATCGGATGGCGGTTGAGCGGACAAAGAGGGCTTTCGCTGCAACTGAACCAACGACTGGTTCCAAGAGCTAGCACTGCACCTTGCGGCCGCCCCTGCTGCATACTCGGAATGCGAGATTCAGCCAGGTCGCGGCCCAAAAAATCGACCCAAGACTGTCATGAGCAAGCCAACCACGATAAATGTGACGAACAGTCCGGCGACACCAGGAATCAGCCCTCCCCAACCTATCTCTGGCAAGTTGAGAAAAGGGTACGGATAAAATCCGCTAAAGCTTGCGCGCGTCATGATATAGACGACATAAACGACCGGCCAGATGAGCCAAAGCCCGACGTCAGACCAGCGAAATCCCGGTTTTGAGGCAAGAAATATCCACCAAAGCCCGGACAGGATCGGAACGAAGGTATGAGTGCCGTGATCGGCCCAGAGTTCCAAGCCGCTCAGGTTCACAAGATGTGACAGCAGGGCGTGGTAGAATACGCCGACAAGGACGATGGCGATAATGATCGCTTTCACCAGATGGAGCGAGATCGGTCGCCCAATTGCAATCCAAATCATCAGGAGTAGCGTCATCGAATTGGTCAGCAGCGTGAAATACTGCGCCATATAAGACAAAGCCGACCACACGCTCTCAGACTGCAGCCACCTTAGATAGAAGCGAACTGCCAGAGTAATGGCCGCGACGGCAGCAATGACCGCAGCGCCGCGTCGGGCCAATTGAGGCATGGACTGATCCGTCATGATACCTGATCCTAAAAATAGACAGCGGTGAAGATAGCGCGGGTTGTTCCTGTCTTGTCGCGCAACAAAAGAGATTCTCCCTCAATAACATAGCTCACTGTTTCGGTCAGTATCTTACCGAACTGGCGCTCCGCTGCGTCGACAAGGGGCGGGCATGCCATCATCGTTGACGCGGCTGGTGAGAAGCCAAGCGTATCATTTTCGGTCGCATAGCCACCCCGCATGCGGTTGCAGCCCAACATGGCGCGATAGTTTTGCTGTTCGCCAATTTCCAGAATCAGATGAGGCTCGTGCTGCGATGCTTCTCGGGGGAAGTCTGCACCATCCAGTTCGTCCAGCCGCCAGTACGTGTTCTGTAGGCTCGCATCGGCCAACTGACGCTCGCAGGTGATCCCGCGCCGCGCGCGTACGAAGCGATCCACGGTCACAGTCTGGCGCGCCGGTCCCTCCATACCTTCACGCATCGCGATGCCTCCCTCGATCATCACATAAAGAGGCTCACCGGGTCCCGAGCGGTCCTTCAGATACGCGGTTTCCAGGGCAAGGTAATCGCCCTCTTGCTCGATGGGGAACCGCTGGCCACTCAGGCATTCCTCAATGACGGCGGCATCGGCCATATAGGTCATCATTCCCGCCACCAGCATATCGCTCAGATCGATCGGTGCGATTGTGCCGTCCGCGGCGAGTGTTCCCTCAAAAGCCTCACCCGTATTGGCATCCAAAACCTCAAGCCCGTCGCGCGCTTTCCTGACCTTCAATGGCATCTCGGCACCATCTCGCAGAAAAAGCGTATCCGCCGATGGGTCGGCAGACCAACGGCCTAAACTCGATCTGACCGTCTCACCGCTGTTGTATGAGCGTTTGAGTTGAAAACTTTGGTCCGGCCAAAGGCTGAGATACCAATTGATTGCTGTGTCCGTTGAGCGCACCTCACCAGTGTAGGTCGCGGGCAGTGCAAGGCCATGGGCAGCAAGTGACGGCATCTTTTGATCTTTCATGGTTGCACCGGATTGGTCATCTGTTCCGGTCGCCGCTGGCGCGACGCCGGGACGCACCATGAGCAACTCAAGCTTTGGCATTTCGGTTGAGAATTCTTCAAGGATGGTGCCAGCCGCCACGTAGCCACGCCCGTCCAGAATGATCTCTACTTTAATCGCATAGCGGCCCCCAGTCGTCACGGCATCGTCGTCATAATCGATGACAAAAGCATAGGGAGGACCGGCGTCGCCGGGGCTTTCGAAGCGGCCAATCTCGATCTGACTGTTGTTCGAGATATCGTGAAGGATCGCATAAAATGTGGCGTCGGGCGTCATCGCAATACGTTCACGATAGGATGCAGTGCCGGAAAGCTCACCCGCAGCAACTGTAAGCGGGAACAGCAAAGTAAGCAGAATTGTAAGGATGCGATATCGGGTCATTCTGGCCTCCATTAGATAGCCTTGTTTCTATTGATGTCTCTTTGACGCGCCGCGACACCCAATCCTTGGGAACGTAGCGAATATTTTTTGAAGGGTATCGAACCCGTAATGGTTGCCGCATTGGATAGCGATCGTTCGTCCAACTTGCAGCATGCGTCACTTAGGGCTCGGAGCGGACGTCAGTCTTGTATTACGTTGCCAGTATTAAGTTGCCAGTACTAATTTGCCCGGTACATTCACCCGTCGCAACTGACACTTTCGGGCTGAACTGGACCATAAGTCCGATTTCTCATGTCCCTTGCAAGCTCCCAAAAGCCGCCATTTGAAATGAAGCAGGGAACTCGACATCAAATGTCAGCACAGCGGACGACGCTGCCCTTATCAATCTGGATGACGGTCTAACCTGTGACCATCAATCCTTATAAAATCAGTGAAAAGGTGATGGAATCTGAACGCCGCGTGAATGTCCCGTTCAGATTTTATCAAGCTTGTATGATCCAGGGTCTGGGCTCAATTGTTACTGTGAGGGCCAACAAACGACATCAGGTTACGTAACAATCATTCGCAATCCACATCAAAGAATGGAACAAGGAATATGAAACATCTAGCTCAAGGTATTACCATAGCGGTCGCCGTACTTATGCTGCCGGCCACGGCGGGCCTCGCCGAGGCATCGAAAGTTGAAATGAGAGACAATATTCGCATGGAAGCAGGTAAGCGGATAGGTGTTCGAGGACCAAGTCATTTCAAAAGAGTGCTTTCAAGCCGGGTAAAAGGTGACGGAGGCGGTGTCGTCGAATGTCAGCCGGTCGACAGTAAGTGGTGCAACGAAGGCTTTACGAAATTCTGTGCGGAAAGTAACGGAGTTGGCTCGACCGATCCTGATGGCCGTCTTATCTGCACATATTAAGGTGCTGACTAAAGTCTGACCCTTAAAGGGTTTTTACAAATTGCCCGAAAGGTTCGTTTTCATCTCAGGATGCTGCGGCTGCCATTAGCGCATTATCCACCAATGGCCGCTTCAAGTGTCCGCCGCATGTCACAAACGATCGTTTTGGCCAGTAGCAGAAACGCGTGAGTTTTGGTTCGTATGGGCAGAAGCACCTGGTCTGCTTCTTACTGAACATGGACTATAGCGGGCTGCGCTGGAGTGCGCGCTGGAATGATTGGGCAATTGTGATCAGGAAAACGTCCGTCGTTAAACGACGGACTTGGTCTTTTGGAGTTTCTTTATTTGATTGCAAGGATGTCAAAATTATTGACGTTTGCAACAACACCAGCGTCCCAGCCACCTTCCACGAGCACAGAAGACTGCTCTTTCAGCAAGCCGGCGACCTGGCCGGCAAAATGCGCGGTCCGGCCCGGACCATCCGCAAAAATATCGAAGATGGCAAAGTTGTTCTCATCCAATTGCAACGCCACCCAGAACAGTGTCTTGGGTTCAGTGTCTGCAACGATTTTGCCCGCTGCTGTCAGCAAGTCTGCCAGTGCCTGGCTTTGGCCAGGGGCGGCTACAAGTTTGATATAAGTTGCTGTGGTGGCGTCATAAAGATCCACAGGTGCTTTTGCAGATAGAACCGAGGAATTGTGAATATTGGCAACAACACCATCGTCCCAACCACCCTTCACCAAAGTGTCAGCATTTTCAGTCACAGCCCCGGCAACGGCACCTGAAAAATGAGCATTTCTGGCTTCTTCATCGACGAAAACATCGAAAATGGCGAGCTTGTTTTCAGGCGCTTGCAAAGCAAACCACAGCTCTGTACCGGGCTCGGTCTCTTTGAGCAAAGGCGCAGCCCCTGACAGAAATTGCGCGAAGGCCTCTGTCTGATTTTGGGCGGCAGTCATTTCGATATAGCTTGCTTTGTAATCCATCATGGCTTGTTCCTGTGCGTTGGCAGTTGCTGTCATCATTGCGAGGGCACCGAGGACGCTGAGTATTTTGGTTTTCATAGTAGTCTCCTGGGGTGAGGTGTCTGTTTTGTTTCGGACAAATCTGCCGCCTGGTTAAGCTGCAAGGTTGCGTTTGGCCGTGTGCATTTTTCCATCAGGAGGCGCGTAAACTCTAATTCCCATTTGCTATTTAACGATAGGCATTGACTATGGACCTCAGCATGGCAACCATGGCCGAAATTCGCTTGTCCAATGCCCGGAGGCTTCCATGGAGATGAACCAGATCCGCTATTTCCTCGCGCTTTGCGAGCATCGCAACTTTACCCATGCCGCACGCGCTTCCAACGTTTCGCAACCGTCTCTCACAGCGGCCATCAAGAAACTGGAAGATGAGTTTGGCGGCCCGTTATTCCTGCGGGATCGTGCGGGGTGTCGGCTCACGCCGCTTGGCCTAGTGGTGCAACCAAGGCTCGAAAAGGTGCATTTTGAAACGCGTGAAGCGAAGGCTGAAGCCGTCCGACACATCCGCTTGGATCGGGTTCCGATCAGTATTGGTGTTGGAGAGACGATTGGGCACAACAAACTGTCGGAAGCGGTCGAGCGTTACCGTGCGCGACTGCCGCAGGCTGAGATTGAACTGATAGTGAGCCCGCAAGCAACACTGTTATCTGGATTGCGGGAAGGCTCATTGGATATCGCCGTGACCGCTGCGCAGGTCAGCCCTGATCTTTATCGCATAGACCCTCTCTATCGCGAGGGGTATCGGGTCGTTGTCGCAGCAGATCACCCTATGGCCGAAAAAGAGACTGTATCGCTGGAAATGCTGGCGAATGCAGACATGCTCGACAGACCAAATTGCGAGATGCGCGATGCGTTGCATGGGACTTGCGCTGACAACGGGTACACACTTTACGCGGCATACCGGTCAAATCGTGTGGATTGGCTGTTGGCGCTCGCCCGTCAGGGGTCTGGCGCTGTTGTCCTGCCGGCGACAGCTATTCCAAGCGATGATGCCCTTGTTTCGATGCCCATTGAGGATATTGAAATCGCACGCCAGGTTGTTGCGCTTCGATTTCGACAACAGGCATCCCGGCCCGAAGCTGAAGAATTGGTGCGCGAGTTTGCACGTGGACAATCCGTCTTTAACTAGGGTTTGGACTCAATTGGGAGATTGAATTGGTGAGTGTGGATTTGAACGGTTGCAAAATCGTCAAACGATGACGTTAAAAAAAGTACCGACGAGCCATGGATACGGCTCGTCGGAACATGGGTAGTGTTTCAGTCTGTCAATTCGCTGCCCGTCAATTCGCTGCCCGTCAATCCGCTGTCTGGCAGCCTTTCAGCGCATTGTCGATGGCGAGACAGAAGCAGCCAGCCAAGCGCTCTGTGTACTCGATATCTGAGTTGTCCGGGTTGCTCATGCACTCGTCGATTTCATCACCGGATCCACCCGCCTTCGACATGAATTGTTTGTTATGCTTCTGACTGCGCACAATTCGCTGCAGCTTTAGCGGGATTTTTGTCGATTCCACTTTCATGGATTTAGCGAGCAATGGTGCTGGTGACACCGATGTCAGGACGATGGCCAGCACTGCAACCATAGGAGCAGTTGCCAATACTTTTAATGATGGGGTTTTCATGGTCTGGTTTCCTCTCAGATGTTCTTCAAAGTCTGCGTTTTGATAGAGCGGGCTCCAAATTGGGCCACCTCCCCCGCTATGCGATTGGGGACGTGAACCAAATTGAAAGGCGGTCTATTTGCAGGCCTTTGCGGTTGCTGTGCAGTTCCAAAGATCTTTTGCACCTTTTTTGCAGGAGAAATTGGTGTCTTTAGCTTTGCCCCAATGAGCAAATGACTGGCCATAAGTGGAAGCCACTTTCAAACCCCAGCGATAGGTTGCAGATTCCTGAGCCTTGCTCTTCTTGAAATAGAACATGCCCTTCGCAGACACTTTGCCTTCACAGACTGTTACTTCTTTTGCAGGCTTGGCAGATGCGCGGCAGCGCCAGGCTTCAGCACTTGCTGTTCCGGGTATATCAACCCAGCTACATTTCATTGTTTTCTGTTTAGCTTTGCCCCAATGGGCCCATGAGCTGCCATGCTGTTCTGCAGCGGCCAGTCCCCAGCGATAAACGGCGGAGTCTTTGGCCTTGTCCTTGTTTTTATAATATTTGGAATAGCCATTCACCAACGGCTTGGTCATGGTCTTCGCTTCCGCGCTATCGGCGGTAAAAGCAGACATTGCGGCGACGGTACAGATCGTAAAAACGGCGGCCTGCACGGATGTGGTAAGTGATTTGATTGAAGTGGTCATGGTCTTGATCCTTTTCCTTGGTTGCAGAAACATCATTAGTGGCGCTTGCTTGAAGAAGTTCTGAACCATTCGTTCAGACTGTATTCATTTTCAAGTTGAGTAAAGCACACCCACAGGATGCGGCGCCAAATTCCAAAGAATCCGGGCGAGAAACAGAAAAACCCGCAGCAGCGCAAATCAGCACCACTGCGGGTTTGAAATTTTGCGAAGCGCGCGGCTTCGCAATTCGTTTTGTTTAGTGGAAAGTGTAGCGTCCACCCAGGCGGAACTCATGAAAATCTACATCTTCGTAGGTCACCCTGCCTGTGAGGCCTGACGTATCAGACTTGCCACCTTCAACATCACCTACCCACAGATAGCGGTAGTTGGCGTCAATTGCGAAGTTGTGGGAGACTTCATACGTCACACCAGCCATGGCCGCCGCTGCAAAGTTCCAAGCTCCATCAGCTTCGAAGCTGGAATAGGAATCCCCGCCAAAGTTCAGGCCATATTGCCGCCCCACATCAATATAGGCAAGGCCGATACCACCACCGATATACGGTGTGAAGGACGAACTGTTTTCCCAATCAAAATAGATATTGGCGAGCAATGTATACATGGAGCCTGAGCCATATTCGTCGTTCAAAGCCGCTCCACAACCGCCGCCAAGACAGACAGTATGACCCTCAAAGTCCCAGTTAGCACGGTAATCCAGCGTCAAATCTGCACGGAAGAAGTGGTTGAATTTGTAACCGACACCAATACCGATCAACCAGGTATCACTGAATTCCTCATGCAAAAATTCCTGATGCCCTGCTGACCCATCATAGCTGACTTCGTAATCGCGGGTCGCGACATACCCAATGTCGCCGCGCAAATACCAAGCGCCTGCCTTGTCATAGACCGGTTCTTCATACACATATGTTGGCAGGTCAGCAGCTAATGCTGGACCTGCAAGAATGGTCGCAAGCGCGGTGACCGCGCCTAAAGCCCTAACAACCCTGTTGCCTGTCGTAATCATGTCAATACTCACTTTAGAAAACCAATACGCAGGTTCTATTCCAATTAAAACCTGATTGGATATTGAATTGTTAAGGTTAAAAACCAATTAAATTCATAATTTTTTGTGTTAACTTTACGTTTACTTAAGGTTAATGAATAGTAAAAGAGAAGTTTGTAATGCGAGAACGATCGGTTACTGCCCTGCTAGATCGAACGGCCAGACATTGGTACATTCTGGGGATTCTTGTTGTCCTCTGGGGCACCTCGTTTGCTTCCAGTAAGATCGCGGTTGAAACCATTCCGCCGGTATGGGTCGCCGCTTTACGCATTGCCATCGGTGCAGGTCTGATGTTGACCTATCTGATCGTGCGGCGGGAACGCCTCACCAGACGGCCACATGATTGGCTGTGGTTTCTCTGGCTTGCCTTGTTGGGAACAGTTGTCCCATTCCTGTTGATATCCTGGGGCGTTCAATACGTCCCATCCAGCGTTGCCGGCATCCTGATGGCCACAGTGCCATTGGCCGTCATCATATTGGCGCATACGCTGTTGCCAGACGAACCGCTGACGCGGCGCAAAATGACAGGTTTTCTGATTGGCTTTGTCGGTGTGGTGTTTCTGGTTGGCATAGGTGGCACCAAATCTCTGCAAAGTGGGCCGCTCCAATTCTGGGCTCTTTTGGGCATTACCACCGCAGCAGTTTGCTACGCTCTGAATGGAACAACTGCGCGCCTGATGCCGGTTATGAGCAGCGCCTCCAAATCGGCTGGTGTTCTGCTCGCGGGCACATTGGTGGCCGTGCCACTTGCAATGATCGTATCACCAGATGGATTGAAAGAAGCCAGTATGGCCAGTCTGTGGGCCGTTCTTGCGCTTGGCATTTTCCCAACGGCCCTGGCAACCATATTGTTGTTTGTCATACTGGAAGAAGCCGGCGCTTCGTTTGTCGCCCTGTCAAACTACCTGGTACCGGTCTTTGCGGTTATGGTTGGCGTCGTTCTATTGGATGAAGTCCTGCAATGGAGCGACTGGGTCGGACTGTTCCTGGTGCTCTGTGGAATCTTCATCACAGAACGTTTTAAAAGCAGGAAAGTCAAAGTGGTGCCATCATCCACTTGATTTATGAAGCTTTAAGAAATTTTACTGCGGCCAGCCATTGGCGTTTGGTTGGGTTTCTCATATTGTCGCAGCATCACGAAACGGATCTCAAATGACCGATTATCAGAATCAGGATCAGCAAAGCTCCAGTTGCTGCACGCCTTCAAACGGGACCTCCTCTGAGCCCGAAAAACAACTGGGATCAGCCGTCAGCAGCATTGACCAGTCAGTTGGAGCAATTCCCATTCCCGGTGGTCCCAGCCTAGTGGGGACAAACCGGCCGGAAGTGCAGAATGACGGCGAAGAACCGCTCAGAAATTCAAAAATCACGCCTTTCAAGATAGCCGTGACAGCGGTCACCAATCAGGATTTTGAGAAGTTTGTGTCAGAGACAGGCCATGTCACAGAAGCGGAACAATTCGGCTGGTCATTCGTTTTCTGGGCACAGGTTCCAGACAGTATCGGCGCAACGCAAGGGGTCGCCGGGGTAGAATGGTGGCGGCGTGTTGACGGCGCAAACTGGCGCGAAGTGAACGGGCCAGGCACCGCTGCAACGGCATGGCACCCTGACCATCCGGTGGTTCATGTGTCCTGGAACGATGCGCGCGCCTATGCCGCCTGGGCAGGTGGACGCTTGCCAACGGAAGCAGAGTGGGAACATGCCGCGCGCGGCGGCCTTGGCGATGTGCGCTTCCCCTGGGGCGACAAGGAGCCAAATGAAAAAGACTATTTCCCTTGCAACGTTTGGCAGGGGAAATTTCCCGATACCAACATGGAACTCGATGGTTACGCCACCACTGCCCCGGCAAAATCCTTCGAGCCAAATGGTTACGGGCTTTACAACATGGTCGGAAATGTCTGGGAATGGACATCCGAGCCGATGAGCATCAAATCGTTGAAGAAACAGGCCCGCATCAGAATGGCGGGCATGAAGGGATATAAATTATCCAAGGGCGGCTCATTCCTGTGCCACCCCAGCTATTGCTACCGCTATCGGATAGCCGCCCGTTCCGGCACATCGCCAGACAGTACGACAACCCATATTGGTTTCCGGGTGGTTTGGCCGGAAACCAATAGCGATTAAGCTAAGTTTGGGCGTTTCTTGACTATACGCAACGCTCTAGGCAGCAGGCTGGCCGATGAGATCCACAAGATCATCCACAAGCTTGTTGACCTGAACAGGGTCGTCGGATTCAGCCATGACGCGGATAACAGGCTCTGTGCCTGAAGGCCTGATCAGCAGACGCCCGCTATTGCCCAACATCGCCTCTGCATCCAGAATTGCACCTTTGACATCTGGTCTGTCCAAAGGCGACTTTCCGGAGAACCGAACATTTTTGAGCAATTGTGGCACAGGCTCAAACCGGTTGCAGACATCACTAACCGGTTTCCCCTCCTGCTTCACAACAGCCAGAATCTGCAATGCTGCAATCAGCCCGTCACCTGTCGTCGTGTAGTCAGACAGCACAAGATGGCCCGATTGTTCACCGCCAACATTGTAGCCATGAGCACGCATGTGTTCGACCACATAGCGGTCACCAACATTCGTGCGCGCCAATGTCAGATCCTGGTCTGCCAAAAATCGCTCGAGGCCAAGATTGGACATGACAGTGGCCACAATACCAGGTGCTGACAGGCGATCCTGCTGCTTCCAGGATTGCGCCACGACAGCCATCAGTTGGTCGCCATCAATAATATTGCCCTTCTCATCCACCATCAGAACGCGGTCAGCATCACCATCAAGGGCAATGCCCACATCAGCACGGACTTCACGTACCTTGTCGACCAGTTGTTGCGGCGCAGTTGAGCCACAGCCTCGATTAATGTTGAAACCATCCGGCTCCACACCAATGCGCACCACGTCAGCACCCAACTCCCACAACGCTTCAGGTGCTGCCTTGTAGGCCGCACCATTCGCGCCATCGACAACAATACGCAGGCCTTCCAGCGTCATGCTGCGTGGCAGGGTCCGCTTTGCGGTTTCAATATAGCGATCCAGAACACCATCAACGCGCTTGGCGCGGCCAAGTGCATCTGGTTTTGCAAGGTTACCGGACAAATCAGCATCAAGCAGAGCTTCAATTTCCTGCTCTTTTTCATCAGAAAGCTTGAAGCCATCAGGCCCAAACAGCTTGATCCCATTGTCATGATAAGGGTTGTGACTGGCAGAAATCATGACCCCGATATCAGCACGCAGGGACCGTGTCAGCATAGCCACTGCCGGTGTTGGCACAGGACCGGTCAAAAACACATCCATGCCAACTGACGTAAAGCCGGCCACCAATGCGGTTTCAATCATATAACCGGACAATCGCGTATCCTTGCCGATAACGACTCGGTGACGATGATTGCCCCTCATGAAGGTCAAGCCGGCAGCCATGCCAGCCTTCAAGGCAATATCAGGTGTCATCGGAAATTGATTCGACTTGCCACGAATCCCATCCGTGCCAAAATAACGTCGGCCCATGCTCTTATTCCCCACATTTATGTCAGGTCTGGTGTTTTAAACCGATTGCCTCAAGAAAGACTAAACAGGCTGTGCCTGATCAGCGCCTAGTGGCGGACACTACTGGTTTAATGCGGAAGTTGGCAGACACAATTCATTGCAAATCAATACGCCGGCATCAAAGCAAGGCGATGCGTTCCAGCAGTAATTTGTAAAACGCATCCGCATCTACGTCGCGCACATAGGTGACATTCGGCTCTTTGCCGGAAACCCGCCACCAGTCCGCAACCGTCATTCCCAAAGTAAGCTGTGACTTTGTCTCGACCTCGATATTGATAAAACGAGAGCCGTAGATATCCGGCTGCAGGAGATAAGCAATCACGTTGGGATCATGCAAAGGTCCCCCGTCCGTGCCATATTTATCTTCATCAAATCGTTCAAAAAACTCCAGCCATCCGGCACAAGCATCACCAACACGACTGTTCAGCGCCCGAAACGCTGCAATCCGCGCCGCACTGGTGAGAGCCTGATGAGTGCAATCCAGCGGAAACATGGTGATCGGAATGCCACTTTCAAAAACGATTTTCGCGGCGTCCGGATCAACAAAAATGTTGAATTCCGCTGCTGGCGTAATGTTGCCGCCCGCAAAAAAACCTCCCCCCATCATTACCAGTTCCTGAATGCGCGGGGCAATACGCGGCTCTTTTTGCAAAGCAAGTGCCAAATTGGTCAGAGGACCAAGTGAGCACAATGTGACGCTGTTCTCTGGTCGGTTCAGCACGGTTTCAACCAGAAAGTCCACGCCGTGCTGGCTCTGCAATTCCATACTTGGTTCTGGAAGAACAGCTCCATCCAGTCCGGTCGATCCATGGACATGCTCTGCGGTGACCAACGCTCTCTTCAACGGCTGGTTGGCACCGGCATATACAGGAACCTCTGTCCGACCAGCCAATTCACAAACGACGCGAATGTTATGGGTGGTCAGATCAAGCGGCACATTCCCGGCAACACCGATGAAACCCAAAACCTCCAGCTCAGGACTGGCAAGCGCAAGTAAGATGGCCAGAGCATCATCCTGCCCTGGATCGGTATCAATAATGACGGAACGTGCAACTGATGTCATGAGGCCCCTCGTAAAATCTGATTGCGCCCAACTTGCCAGTTTTTCCTCGACCACACAGACGCTATGCTAAGGTCTGCATATCAATACCACTTTGCATGGACATATGAAATCAGGCTCATGACCCCATGAAAACCATTGCTGCCCTCATCTTTCCCGAATTCGAACTTCTGGACCTGTTTGGACCATTGGAAATGTTTGGCATGCTCGACAAACAATTCCAGATAAAACTCATAGCGGAAACCGCAGGTCCGATTGCCAGTAAACAAGGGCCCCGGTCAGTGGTCGATACGGTCATATCCGACAACCCCGCATTTGACATTTTACTCATTCCCGGCGGGCCAGGAACAAGAACGCAGGTTAACAATGATCCTCTGCTGCAATGGCTGCGAACAGCTGCTGAAACGTCGGAGCTTGTCTTGAGTGTGTGCACTGGCAGCGCTGTTCTTGCGCGATCGGGGTGTCTGGACGGCAAGCGTGCAACCAGCAACAAGGCTGCCTTCCATTGGGTCCAGAGCCAAGGGCCCAATGTCCTGTGGCAAAAGCAGGCCAGATGGGTAAAAGATGATCGTTTCATCACCTCATCCGGTGTGTCTGCAGGTATGGATATGAGCCTTGCTGTCATTGAAAAAATACATGGAAAAGAACTGGCGCAGAAAGTTGCCGGATGGGCTGAATATGACTGGCATCAAAATCCGGAATGGGACCCTTTTGCGGAGCTGAACGGGCTTATTTGAGCAAACAGCCACCAGAGTTTGAAGCCAATTGAAAAATTAAAATGAGTCCGGATCCTGGACAAACAAAAACCCGGCACAACGGCCGGGTTTTTCAGAAATCACATTGCTTATGAAGACGCTTTCAAGTCCACCAAATCTGGTGATGCAAGAGAGTGTCAGCCGCCGAATTTGACCTTCAGCACTGCTTCGATGCTGTGATTACCAAATGAGTCAACTGAAACAGGGTCATCGCCATCATCTGTATAATCGGTTGAGCCGACATGCAAATAACGATACCTGGCACCCAAAGACACGGCATCAGTCAGGCTATAATCAACACCGACAAAAGCCTGAGCTGCAAATGCCCAATCATTATCGTCAAGATCATCTGGCAATGCAGCTCCAGAAACATCAAGACCAACGTGCGCAGCACCTACACCAGCACCAAGATATGGGCGCCAGCGATCATAATGATTTCCGATGATGACATTTCCCATCAGCGTCAGAATATTACCATCGCCATTTGTCTGAATAGTAGTACCTGGGACTGAGATCGAATCAACACCAGTTTAAGAAAAGCCTACCTCAGCCTCAACGCCTATCATGTTGTTGAAATCATAGCCAAGTGAGCCACCGATACGATAGCCATCGTCGACATTGATGTCGCCACTGACGGTGCCACCAAATACAAACTCAGCGTCTACATCACCCGGCATAACATAGCCGGCATGAAGGCTGGCATAGAATCCAGCAGGCGGAAGCGGAGCTGGCTCCATCTGCTCGACATAACCCATCTCAGGCAAATCAGCAGCCATTGCCAATCCGCCAGACAACAGAAGCGCCGACCCAACAAAGCTCAATTTTCTAAAAAACATTTTTTTCATTCCTTGCTCATTCAATACTTTTGCGCACTCGCAGCCCTAAGACTGCTCAATATGAAATGATACGTTCTAGGTTACGGTGCAGCCCGAAGCTACCCTCACAACAATATCTTCGATTCATAGTTGCACGAGTCCGCACCGCTACCTAACGCTATAGTGTTTTGAAATTTAAATGAATTTTGACTGTGATCATTCTGCAACTGCTCCTTTTGGGAAAATGAAACCCTCGGATGAATGAACAGAATGGGCTTGCGATCCGAAACGATTGAATCGAAGAAAATCGACTCAATTTGCGCGGGCGCTTTCTTTCAAATACCCGACATACCCCCCTGTATAAGCGCCCTTTCGGCCTTGGTGGCGCATCTGACGGACCTCTGATTCCAACAGAAAGTATGGCAATTAGCGCCTGAGATTGAATTCAACCCGGGATTGAACTTGTAAATGTGAATTTTATCAGCGTTGATAACAACGGCGCAGGAAACCGTCATGCTTTTCAAGCCATGGCGATGACATCCTGTTGAAAGATGCGCTCATTCCGCGGAAGCTCTGTTTAGAAAACGCCAACTCCAGCCCCCCAAACATTCCCAGATTAAAGCCTGTCGCCGCAACAGCAGGCAAAATAAAAGCCCGGCACATGGCCGGGCTCTTAAAACGTTGAATAGAACTCTTACCCTGCCATCAGGATGGCTGCGGCTCCATGCCGGTATCTGGCTCCGACGGTTTGGATTTGGGAGCACCAGCACTTGGCACTGCCGAGCCACGCGGCGTTGATGGTTTATCATCATCCTCACGCACCGGTGGATTGCCCTTCAGCAACTCGGTGATCTCATCACCACTGAGTGTTTCATACTCAAGCAGTCCCTGAGCCAGAGCTTCCAGATCATGCTTCTTATCAGTCAGGATTTGCTCCGCTTCCTGAAACCCTTCATCGACAATCCGGCGCACTTCCGCATCGATGATCTGAGCTGTGTCTTCAGAAACATTCTGCGTCCGGGCAACCGAATGGCCCAGGAAAACTTCTTCCTGATTGTCGCCATAAGCGACCTTGCCAAGCTTGTCGGAGAACCCCCAACGGGTCACCATGGCGCGTGCAAGACGCGTAGCCTGCTCAATGTCAGAGGAAGCACCCGAGGTAACGTTCTCTGCGCCAAAGACTTGCTCTTCCGCAACCCGTCCACCCATCATGATTGCCATGCGGCTTGTCATCTGGGTAAGGCTCATGGAAATCTGGTCGCGTTCCGGCAATTGCATCACCATACCCAGCGCACGTCCGCGTGGAATGATCGTCGCCTTGTGAACTGGATCTGTTTTAGCAACATTGATCGCCACAATAGCGTGACCAGCTTCATGGTAGGCCGTCAGCTTTTTCTCGTCCTCGGTCATGACCAGTGTGCGCCGTTCTGCGCCCATCATCACCTTGTCCTTGGCATCTTCAAACTCCGACATGGTGACAATTCGCTTGGAACGCCGGGCCGCCAGCAAGGCAGCCTCATTGACCAAATTCATCAAATCCGCACCGGAGAAGCCGGGCGTACCACGAGCAACCACCTTCAGATTAACATCAGGCGACAGAGGCACATTACGTGAGTGAACTTTGAGGATTTTTTCACGACCCGTAACATCGGGATTGGGTACAACCACTTCGCGGTCAAAACGACCTGGGCGCAGCAACGCAGGATCCAGAACATCAGGACGGTTGGTGGCAGCAATGATGATGACACCTTCATTAGGCGCAAAACCATCCATCTCGACCAGCAACTGGTTCAATGTCTGCTCGCGTTCATCATTACCACCGCCAAGGCCTGCACCACGATGCCGCCCGACCGCGTCAATCTCATCGATGAAGATGATGCAGGGCGCGCTTTTCTTGGCCTGCTCGAACATATCGCGCACACGGCTTGCACCAACGCCCACGAACATTTCCACAAAGTCAGAACCGGAAATCGTAAAGAACGGAACAGCGGCTTCACCGGCAACAGAACGTGCCAGAAGCGTTTTACCGGTACCTGGAGGTCCAACAAGCAGAACACCACGCGGAATGCGTCCGCCCAAGCGTTGGAACTTCTGCGGATCACGCAGAAATTCAACAATCTCTTCCAGATCTTCCTTGGCTTCATCAACACCGGCAACATCGTCAAAAGTCACCCGTCCATGCTCTTCAGTCAGAAGCTTGGCCTTTGACTTGCCAAAGCCCATGGCACCGCCACGGCCGCCACCCTGCATCTGGCGCATGAAGAAAATCCATACACCCAGAATAAGGATCATCGGCAGCCAGGAGATCAGCAGTCCGATAAGACTGAAGCCCTCGGAACTTGGTGGCTCGACGGTTACGGCAACACCGCGTTCTGTCAGCTTGTCGACAAAGTCGGTATTATCAGGCGCACGGGAAACGAAGCGGCCATTGTTGTTGTAAACACCAGTGATATCAGTGCCAGCAATGGTAACACTACGAACCGTGCCTTGTTCTACTTCACTGATAAACTGCGAATAGGGGATCGAGTCGCCACGACTGGTCTCACCTGGATTCTGAAACAGGTTAAACAGCGCGATCAGCAAAAGGCCGATAATGATCCAAAGCGCAAAATTGCGGAAATTTCCGTTCATTCTATGTCCTTAAAGGTCGCCTCGGCCCAACGACGGACCCCAAAACGCGCGACTAAAATTGTATATGCAATCAAAATAGGGAGATAGGGAGCATATGCCAAGGCGCATTCCGGCAAGAAATAGGCTTTCTTGCAAAAAGGTGAACGCAAAATCAGGCAAAACGATGCTGTTGGGGCGGATTCAGTGGTTTATCGGGCCAGCAGCCCTGCAAGAGATTTAAAGATCGGTTCGTCAAAACTTGCGACCGGACCGTCAAGGACACGAGGTCGGAAGGTAATTTTGTGCGGTAGCGCCTCCGGTTGAACGATAGGACTGCCCTGAATAGGCCCGCCAATAGCTGGCCTGATCTCGCCCGGACTTGGTGCCTCCATTTCCAGTTGAACCATAAAACGCCCGTCCCATGGAACCGACTGTCCGGCCTCCACCGATATGACCGGCAAGTCGCGCTGAGCACGTGAGATCGTCCAGGTCTTGCTTTTCCCCGGGGACAGGACACACCGCCCCGTTGAGAAGGCCTTCCCGTCTCCCTCTTCTGCAATAAGTCTTCTGACCGCTTCTTTTGCCTGCGAAAAGTCCACCATATAGGCATCGCCACCGACAAACCGAACCAGCTCACGCAGTGTTTCAACGGCAATTATGTACGGGATTGGCCGTAAGACGTCTGCGCGCACTTGCACATCTGCACCAACGCATTCGCAACCAGCATCAATGACGGTGGCAATGTGCCGCGCCATGACAGCTCGCCAACGTCCCATCAGGGAAGCATATGCGGCCACTCTTTCCGTCTTGAAGTCACCTAAATCCATATCTTGCAGCTTTTGCCGCGCGCGCGGGCGCTCATACTGCACATTCTCATTGGTCGGATCATCAATCCATCGAATGCCAGAGCGGCGAAGCACGATGCGCAGATGATCACGGCGAACAGACAAAAAGGGGCGCAGCACACGCAAGCCAGGGTAACGCGTTTCAGGCACAATGCCAGCGTGCCCCCGCAAGCCGCCCCGCCGCACACGCATCAAAAGTGTCTCAGCCACATCATCTAATGTGTGTCCAAGCAATAATTGTCGGACGCCTCGTGCCCTGCACGCCGCCAGAAGCAAATCCCGGCGCATCATGCGGGCACGTTCAGCAACAGCCGACGAAGGTTTCGTTCCGCTCCAGGTCAATACGGCATGGTGGACATCGTGATGATGACAAAAGTCAGCCACAAATGCGGCCTCACCGGCCGAGCCACTGCGCAAACCATGATCGACCGTCAGAACATGCAAAGGGGCCGTGAGCCCATCACGCTGACGCAACTGCAGAACACTTGCAAGCAAGGTCATACTGTCCCCGCCCCCGGACACCGCAATAGCAACGGGGGAACGCCAGTCTACCGATTTCAAATGTGGTAAAAACGGCGAAAATTCAGAGAAGAGCCTGTTGGGAAAATTGTCCGTTAAATGCATTTCGCAGATCTGCGTTCATCACGCACACGCTGCTTGACCGGCGACGAAGCAGCCGGATATTTGCGCACAAGCTCGGCATAGGTTGCACAGGCAGCTTCTGTTTCGCCCAGTTCATGCAGTGACAGGCCAAGCTTCAGCAGACTGTCAGGCGCTTTGGCACTTTGCGGAAATTTGGAATAGGATTCCAGAAACTCATTGGCAGCCTCACGATATGCGCCTCTGACAAAAAGGCTTTCTCCGAGCCAGAAACGAGCATCACTCACCAGTGGATCAGTTGGATGTTCGCTCAAAAACTGCCGCAAGGACCCTTCAGCGGTCTGATAATCCCCCCGCAATATATGACCATAGGCCAATTCGTATTCAGCGCGAGGAGATGAGCCGGGAACCGACGCTGCCAGCGGCGCAGAGGATGGAGCTATCGGGTCAATGCCCAAACCGCCACTGGCACCAATAAGAGCTGATAAATCCAATGGCCCGCCTTCGCCATTGACAACGGCTCCGCCGGACAATGTTCCAAGATTGGCTGGTGGAGCGCCAAGGCCATTATTTGCAGGCACGGGCTGCGCTGCCGATCCCTGGGGGGCGGACCCGAGCGGTGCAGATGTTTGGCCACCACCATTATTCTGCAAAGCAAAACTCAGCCGCTCAATCTGGCCGGTCAGATCACGAATTTGCGCTTCCAAGCGATCAACCCGCATGGTCAGTTCAGCGGCTTCCCTGGACGTCTGCGCTTGCGCAGGTAAAGCCAGTAGCAGCGTTGCGAGAATGACAATCAGACAGTTCTTAACCAGCAGCATTTTAAAAGTCCCGGTTTCGGCAATTTATAACCAACAGTTCGCCTTTTAACTGCGACGAAAATAAGACGATACAATTCCGAATTGCAGATGCAAAAAAGGCCCGAACCACAGTCCGGACCTTTGTTTCCAAACAGGCGTCAACTAGCCGCTGGCGCCTTTTAGCGTCGTCACAGCGCGGCGGTTTTGAGACCAGCACGAGATGTCGTTACAAACAGCAACCGGACGTTCCTTACCGTAAGAGATTGTGCTCATACGACCAGCATTGATACCGCGTGCAATAAGGTAGGCCCGTGCGGCAGAGGCACGGCGTGCACCAAGTGCAATATTGTACTCACGGGTGCCGCGCTCATCGGCGTGGCCTTCAATGACAAAGTTGGAATTTGGATATTTGGCCAGCCATTGTGCCTGCAAATCAAGTGTCGACTTGGCGCGGGCGGTCAAATCGGTGCTGTCCGTTTCGAAGAAGACGCGATCCCCCACATTCACGGCAAAGTCCTGAGCCGAGCCAGGTTTTGCGTTAGCGCCACCAGACGCGTTCACATCGTATTTGTTGCCGCCGGCACAGCCTGCCACAGCAAGGCCTAGCAGCAGGACTGCCAGGATTTTTACAGCGCCACCGACAGGGAAAATTCTAGCCAGTGGACGAAGGACTTGTTGTGCAAACATGTCCGGAAACTCCTAAATTCAAATTCTTATGATGGCTCAAGGCGATTCATCCGCCTGAGTCTCTTATTCCGCCCGCACACTGTCTTCAATCAGATTGCGACTGAATTACGGACAAATTGAACATTTCTATTAAAAGCCAATCTATTCTATCCATGGTTAAATCAGCGTTCGCAAGCATGGTAAACCAAGGATTAATTTATTGACACTGCCCTTTTGTTTTGCGGCAAAGTTCCCATCAGTTCAGCAACGGAGACCAAGCCGGGTCCGACGCAAAATTCGGCGTTAGGACCTGCCGCTCATTATAACCGGTCAAATCAATCGACCACAATTGCGGACCGGAGTTTCCGCCCTGGGGTTCACGGAAGAACATCAGAACGCGGCCATTAGGTGCCCATGTCGGCCCCTCATTGTGAAAGCCGGATGTCAGAGTGCGCTCACCTGAACCGTCTGTGCCCATGACACCGATCAGAAACTGGCCTTGAGAGCGTTTTGTAAATGCAATCAAATCTCCACGTGGTGACCAGACCGGCGTGGAATAGGATCCTTCGCCAAAACTGATACGCGTCGCTTCACCGCCATTGCCACCCATCACATATAGCTGTTGCGAGCCTCCGCGATCAGATTCAAACACGATACGCGACCCATCAGGCGAAAATGAAGGGGATGTATCAATGGACGGAGAGTTCGTCAGACGGGTGGTCCGCTTGGACCGCAAATCCATTGTGTAGATGTTAGCATTGCCATCCTGCTGCAGGCTCATCACAACCCGTTGCCCATCAGGCGAAAATCTGGGTGCAAAGGTCATGCCGGGGAAATTACCAACCACTTCGCGCTGACCGGTATCAATGTTCAACAAGAACACCTGTGGCTTGCCGGTGGCGTAGGACATATAGGTGATTTCCTGACGGCTTGGGCTGAAACGAGGGGTCAGCACCAGATCACCGCCACTGGTCAAATACTGAACTGACGCGCCATCCTGATCCATGATTGCCAGCCGTTTGGTGCGGTTATCCTTGGGGCCTGTCTCATCAACAAACACAACGCGTGTGTCGAAATAACCCTTCTCTCCGGTCAGCCGTTCATAAATCGCGTCCGCAATAATATGCGCGACCCGCCGCCAATTATCTGGCTGGGTGAAGAAACGCTGCCCGGCAATCTGTTTGCCGCCAAACACATCCCACAAACGGAATTCAGCCCGAATACGACCATCCGCTTCCTGCACAATACGCCCCACCGCCAGCGCCTGTGCGCTCAGCACCCGCCAGTCCGGAAAGCGCGGCATGGCGTCTGGATTGGCATTCTGGTCGATATAGGTTGCAGGGTCGATGGCCCGAAACAGGGCAGACCGCTCCAGATCATTGATAATCACCTGCGTCACATTCTGGCTCAACTGGTCCACCTGCCCGGTGCTGCCTACAAAGCTGGGTATGGCAATCGGCAGTGCCTGAATGTTTCCCCTGGTAATATCCAACTGCAATTGAGCAGATGCTGAAGTTGACATAAATCCAACCAGCACAAATGCCAGCAATAATGTGGCATTACGCAACTTGGAAACCCAGTGGCTGGTAGCTTTGTTCACATGGCGCATACGCATCATCCCTGAAACATTTTTGAAGGGTCGAAATTAAACTCGATCACACTCCAAGTGTCATATTTTTCCTGTGGCATATAAGAATATGGCGCACAGGCCTGCACGGCTCGCAATGCGCGCTCCGAGGCTATCTGAAATGAAATTCCCGCGCCGGAATTCAAGACCCTTGGCGGTCCCGCAATGGTGCCGTCAATATTGAGAACCATTTCGACGCGTACTGCAATACTTTCTGCAGCCTCCATACCGGCCTGCAGGCTCCAGCAACTCTCCAACTGGCGCCGCAAAAAATCGATTTCATTCTGGCTGAGCTGGTTCGAATTGTCGCCATTTTGAACGCCCAATTGCTGCTGTTCGGGTTGGGGCGCCGCACCCTGCGGTTTCTGCTGGTTCAAAAGCGCAGCAATTTTATCGCTGTTGAAATCTTCCTGCGTTGGCGTTTCCGGCCGCGCAGGTGCCGTTGGCCGTGCGCGTGGTGGCGGCGCCTTTGAGAAATCAAGCTTTGGCTCAGGCGCAACTTCCGGCTCCTTCGCCTCTTCAGGCTCGGGGGGGGCTGGCTCTGGTTCAATCGGGTCTGGAATCGGCTCCGGGGGTGGTGGCTCCGGCGCTGGTGGAGGCGGCGTTGCTTCCACCACTTTTGGGGCTGGCTCTTCCTGAGGTTCTTCAACCGGGGTTTCGGTCTCAACGGGTGTTGGCGGTGTCGGTTCAGGCTCGGGCGGCGGTGGCGTGTCCGGCTCAGCCTTCAGATCCCCGACCCGTTTCTGCGACAATTCCTCAAAAGGTACTATTTCAACCGGCAGCGCATCTATTTCAGGTGCTTCCAGACGTGCAGGCTCTGGCAGAGCAAGCACACCCCACGTCATAATGGCCATATGGGCAACGCTGGAAAGGATTAAACCGGTCTTCATCAGAGTTTGTAAACAATCCTAATTGGTGGATGACTGGTCAGTGGTAACCAGCCCAAGCCGGGTAAAACCAGCCGCGCTGATGGTTCCCATCAGCTGCATAATTGTTCCGTAATCTGTGTTTCGATCACCACGCACATAAATGCGTTCTTCATAACCATTTTCAGCAATTGCCGTCAGTTTCGGAACCACCTCATCAATGGGGATTTCCGTTTCCTGCAAAAACACAACGCCATCTGCAGTGATGGAAATGCTAATTGGTTCCGTATCGCCGCTTAATTGCCGTGCTGAAGTTTCCGGCAGGTCAATCGGCACACCAACGGTCAGAAGAGGTGCTGCCACCATGAAGATGATCAGCAGAACCAGCATCACATCAACCATTGGCGTCACATTGATCTCGCTCATGGGAGGCTGATGACCACGTCCGCCTCTGCGCCGTCCACCGCTCCGTCTGCCACTGCCAACATTCATTGCCATGGATTAGGCCCTTTCATCCATCTGACGCGAAAGTATGGCTGAAAACTCATCAGCAAACCCCTCAAGCCGTGTGGTTAAACGACCCAACTGACTGCTAAACTTATTGTAGGCAATAACGGCTGGAATGGCTGCCAACAGGCCAAGCGCAGTTGCCAGCAAAGCCTCAGCAATGCCGGGTGCGACAACAGCAAGATTGGTTGTTTGGGCAGCAGCAATAGCCTGGAAACTGGTCATGATGCCCCAGACCGTTCCAAACAGGCCGATAAAGGGACCTGCCGAACCGACAGTCGCCAATATCAAAAGGCGCCGTTCCCAGCGTTCAACCTGCTGAGAAATGGCCACATCCATGACTTTATCAAGGCGCATCTGAAGGCCGCCCACAGATCGTGCACCACCTTCATAGGTTCGTTTCCACTCACGCATCGCAGTGACAAACAGGGCGGCAGAGCCGGTGTTGTTGCGCTGCGACAAATTGCGATACAACTCTTCCAGTGACTGACCGGACCAGAACACTTGTTCGAAACGGTCCATCTGCGCTTTTGCGCGCCGATAAAGAATGGATTTGTCAATCACAATGGCCCAGCACCACACAGATGCCAGCACCAATCCAATCATGACCGTTTTCACAATCAGATGCGCTTGCAGAAACAGGGACCAGAGCGAAATATTCGCTCCCCCATTCAGCGCCGCTTGGCCGAGATCTTCCATAATCATGTATTCCTTCAATGCGTGCTCAAGAAGCCGTTTCGGCATGCAGACAGATGCAGTCCCCACATCAGGCATGCATAGCCAGCGTGTGTCTTCAAAAACTATGTCAATATAAGGGCGTCAACACCGCAAGAACCCTTGAATTACCCAATTGGAACGCGGCAGAATCCCGCACCCATTCCAAAGCGATTAAGACTTTATCAGGGTTAATTTATCGTAAGTACGCTCAGTAAAACTGAAATGCACTCGATCAGTTGGATATGGAAATATCTTGGAAAAGGGTCTGCATGTCAGCGGGCAAACGCTGCGGTTTACTACCCTTGATAAGAACAACGGTAACCCTTGCAATTACAAGAGGTATGCCCTGACGCTGAACCACCTGCTCAAAAACCAGCCGAACACCGGAGCTTAGGACCAGTTTCGTTCTGACGCACAACAGATCGTCAATCCCGGCACCAGCCAAAAACCGAATATCCATATGTGCTACGCCGAAAGCCATGCCCCTGTCCGAAAGAACGGCATGGCTGAGTTTCAGACAGCGCAAGAAATCACTGCGGCCCCGTTCCATGAATTTCAGGTAGGCCGCATGATAAACCACGCCTGAAAAATCTGTGTCCTCAAAGTAAACCCGCACCGGACGCTCATGCACACCGTCAACAAGCGTGCCGTCGATTGGGTAAAAACCCTCGCCCTCACCACTGAAATCAATTTCAGTCACGCGCTCTACGAATCCTCTTCAAACAGGCTGGCCTGTTGTTCTTTGAAACTCTTTGGTGCAGCCATTCCCATATGTTTGAAAGCCCTTGGTGTCAGCATACGCCCACGTGGGGTGCGCTGAATGTACCCCTGCTGGATAAGATAGGGCTCAATAATCTCCTCAATGGCATCGCGTGGTTCTGACAAAGAGGCCGCAATCGTCTCGATACCCACGGGTCCGCCACCAAAGTTCTGCGCGATAGTCCCAATGTAGCGCCGATCCAGCGCATCCATTCCCGCTGCATCCACTTCCAACTGCAGCAATGCTGCATCAGCCACCTGTCGGGTGATCTCACCACCCGATTGCACGATTGCAAAGTCACGCACCCGGCGCAGCAAACGTCCGGCAATTCGGGGGGTCCCTCGGGAGCGACGTGCAATTTCCTCAGCGCCGTCTTTTGAAATACCAACTTGCATCAACCGCGCACCGCGCGTGACGATGTATTCCAGCTCTTCATTTGTGTAAAAATTGAGCCGGATCGGAATTCCAAACCGATCACGTAGCGGTGTGGTCAACAATCCAATCCGTGTTGTGGCAGCCACCAGCGTAAAGCGTGCCAGATCAATGCGAACAGACCGTGCTGCTGGCCCTTCCCCGATGATCAGATCGAGCTGAAAATCCTCCATCGCCGGATACAGGATTTCCTCAACAGCCGGGCTAAGGCGATGAATTTCGTCAATGAACAAGACATCGCGCTCTTCCAGATTGGTCAAAAGCGCCGCCAGATCACCCGCTTTGGTAATCACCGGGCCGGATGTGGCACGAAAATTCACCCCCAATTCCTTGGAGACAATCTGCGCAAGAGTTGTTTTGCCCAAACCCGGAGGGCCAACAAACAAAACATGGTCCAACGGTTCGTTACGGGTTTTCGCAGCTTCAATGAAGACCTGCATGTTCGAGCGCGCTTGCGCCTGCCCCACAAAGTCCGTCAGTCTTTGCGGACGCAACGTGGAATCCGCATCGTCAACGCCTTGCGTATCGGGTGCTACTACTCGGTCGGATGAAGTGGAATCGCTCATAATCTGCTTTTAGAGCACATTTTCTCAATGTTGAACCAATTGATGTTCTGAGGCCTGAGGCCTGTGGTCTGTGGAACTAAGGTCTGGGGTCTGGGGTCTGGGGTCTGGGGTTTCGGCCCTAGCCGCCACTAAGTTCCTTCAGTCCAAGGCGTATCAGGGTCTGAGCGTCCGGCGTCTCCCCTTCACGTGCAACAATGCGTGCCAGTGCGCCACTTGCCTGAGCCTGCGCATAGCCAAGGTTGACCAGCGCAGAAACGGCATCGGCCACCAGAGCAGACGCAACACCAGATCCCAGATCACCTTGCAGGCTTAACTCTGCAGACACGGCACCGGTCAGCGCAGGCGATTTGTCTTTCAACTCTGTAACAATGCGCTGCGCGACCTTTGGACCCACGCCTGGCGCACGGGACACCATGGCCTTGTCCTGTAGGGCAATGGCTGAGGCAAGATCGCTGGAACTCAATGTGCTCAGGATTGCCAGAGCAACCTTTGCTCCCACGCCCTGAACAGTCAGCAGCAGCCGGAACCATTCGCGCTCCGCGCCACTGGAAAAACCGAACAGCTTGATTTCCGTCTCGCGCACATGGGTCTCAATAGACAACACCGCAGCTTCCCCAACTTGCGGCAATGCCTGCAAGGTGGTTGTCGAGGCATGAACCTGATAGCCGACACCATGAACATCGACGATGACCCAATCATCGCCGTAGGAATCAATTGTGCCTTTTAGTTTGCCGATCATAAGACTTCCCGGATTTGGCGATGGAACGTCTGTTATGAGGCAATCCGTGATTCGGAGCAACGCAGACACAAAGGCAGTCTCACAAGAGACGTATCAGGTTTTAAAAAATGCTTCCGCGGCAGCGATGGAACCGCTTTTGCCTTCAACAGCCGCTTCCACACGAGAAATTTCCTGCCTCAGCATCACGATACACTCTTGCAGTTCTTCAACAGAAAGATCAGACAAATCCGCTCCAATTGCATGGGAGGGTGCTTCAATCTTGCGGCCTTCTTCATCATAACGGGGCACATCATTCTCCTGCTTGACCAAACCAGTATCGCTTTGACACTGTACTACAATGTAAAACGCGGAGTTTTCAAATGTCATCCTCCCTTCCCGATTCCATGCAGGTCATCGCCATTCAAGAACCTGGTGGCCCGAACGTTCTGAAACCCGAGGAGCGACGGATTGCCGTTCCCTATGAAGGTGAAGTGCTGATCAAGGTCTCGGCTGCCGGGGTTAATCGACCGGATATCCTTCAGCGCCAGGGTGCTTACCCGCCGCCCAAAGGTGCATCTGATCTGCCCGGACTGGAAGTTGCCGGAACCATTGTCAAACTGGGGCGCAACACCAGCCGCTATAAAGTTGGTGACACCGTATGCGCTCTTTGCCCCGGCGGCGGCTATGCGCAATATGTTGCAGTTCCCGAGGCCCATGCCCTGCCAATACCAGATGGTCTGGACTTCACGCAGGCCGCAGCCCTGCCTGAAACCTTCTTCACTGTGTGGACAAATGTAATCCAGCGCGGGGCTCTGCAAAGTGGCGAGACGCTGCTCATCCACGGTGGCAGTTCCGGGATCGGGACAACAGCTATTCAAATCGCAAAAGCACGCGGTGCAATTGTAATCGCGACGGCAGGCTCAGACGAAAAATGTGAGGCCTGCAAATCCCTGGGCGCAGATCACACCATCAATTATCAAACAACGGATTACGTAGATGCTGTCAAAGCTATCACCAGCGGTGCAGGAGCCAATGTCATTTTGGACATGGTGGGCGGTGATTATATTGAACGCAATTACAAGGCAGCAGCCATTGAAGGCCGCATCATCCAGATCGCTTTCCTGAACGGAGCCATAGCCGAAGTGGACTTCACGCGGCTGATGATCAAACGATTGACCCACACCGGCTCAATCCTGCGCCCCCAATCCGTGGCTGCAAAGACAAAAATTGCACAGGAACTGGAGACCGAGATCTGGCCGCTCATTGCTAACGGCACCATAGCGCCCAGGATCGATAAGATTTTCAGGATTGAAGATGCTGCCGCAGCCCACGCCTATATGGAAACAGGCGCACATATCGGGAAACTTGTCCTGACACTTGATTGAGACGCTTAAGCAAAACTATTGCCCGGCCAAGAGACGGGTGTCTGAACCCAATGGGAGACTGAATTAAGACCCTGGATGATCATCTGTTCAAACACACAAAGCCGACTGTTTTAAGGAACCACACAAATTTCGGATCGGGTCAGAAAACGCTTCCCCCGGCCGTTATCGAGCGAAAACATCCCACCCTTTCCCTCAATAACATCAATGATCAATCGCGTGTGTTTCCATGCCTTGTATTGGTCGCCACCGATGTAAAATGGTGCGCCACCAATTTCACCTAGTTTTACGTCATGGTCTGCAATGATCAGCTCACCCAACGGGTAACACATGGGGGACGAGCCGTCGCAACAGCCGCCCGATTGGTGAAACATGACTGGCCCATGGTCTGCAACGATTTCTGCGATGAGCTGCAGCCCGGCTTCTGTCGCTTCTACCCGGTCTTTCATCAGTGCACCGTCCTTTCGTTCCTGGCGCTAAGGGAGCGTGCCATACACGCCCCCTTTATCTTCTTAGAAAAAGCCCAGCTTGTGAGGGCTGTAGCTGACAAGCATGTTTTTGGTTTTTTGATAATGCCCGAGCATCATCAAATGGTTTTCGCGCCCGATGCCCGATTGCTTGTAGCCACCGAATGCCGCGTGTGCCGGATAGGTATGATAACAATTGGTCCAGACACGACCAGCCTTAATGCCACGCCCAAAGCGGTAGCATTTATTGGCATTGCGGCTCCAGACACCGGCGCCGAGACCGTAGAGCGTGTCATTGGCGATCTCCATCGCTTCTTCATCGCTCTTGAATGTACAGACCGAGAGGACCGGGCCGAAGATTTCTTCTTGGAAAATCCTCATATCGTTGGTGCCTTTGAAGACGGTCGGCTGAATATAATATCCGCCACTCAAATCGCCGGTTTGTTCGGCTTCAGCGCCGCCAATCAAAAGCTCTGCACCTTCTTTCAGTCCGATATCCATATAGGACAGGATCTTTTCAAACTGTTCGCTCGATGCCTGCGCGCCCACCATTGTATTGGGATCCAATGGATCGCCCTGCACGATGGCTTCGATCCGTTTCAGACAACGCGCCATGAACTCATCATAGATGTCTTCGTGAATAAGCGCGCGGCTTGGACATGTGCAAACCTCGCCCTGGTTGAAGGCAAACAGAACCAGGCCTTCAATGGCTTTGTCCAGGAATGCGTCATCTTCATCCATAACATCCTTGAAGAAAACATTCGGTGACTTGCCGCCCAACTCCAATGTGCATGGAATGATGTTGGCACTTGCATATTGCATGATCAAACGACCCGTCGTCGTTTCACCAGTGAACGCAATCTTTGCGATACGGCTGCTTGATGCCAGAGGCTTGCCCGCTTCAAGGCCAAAGCCGTTTACAACATTCAGCACGCCGGGTGGCAACAAATGCCCAACCAATTCCATCATGACCAAAATGGATGCTGGCGTTTGTTCTGCTGGTTTCAAAACAATGCAATTCCCGGCGGCAAGAGCCGGAGCCAGTTTCCAAACGGCCATCAGGATTGGAAAATTCCAAGGAATGATCTGACCGACAACACCGAGAGGTTCTTGAAAATGATACGCGACAGTGTCGCTATCAAGTTCGCCGAGCGAGCCTTCCTGCGCTCTGATCGCGCCCGCGAAATAGCGGAAGTGATCAATAGCGAGCGGGATATCGGCCCCGGTTGTTTCTCGAATGGGTTTGCCATTGTCCCATGTGTCGGCCTCAGCCAGAAGTGCTAGATTGTCTTCCATTACTTGCGCGATTTTGTTCAGTATGATGCTGCGTTCGGTCACGCTGGTTGAACCCCAGGCATCTTTGGCCGCATGCGCTGCATCAAGTGCTGCTTCAATATCTTTTGCGTTGGAGCGGGCAATTTGACAAAGCACTTTACCGTTTACCGGGGTCGTATTGTCGAAATACTTGCCGCCAATAGGGTCAACGAATTTGCCGTTGATAAAGTTCCCGTATTTCTTCTTGAATTCAAAAGCCATGGTTT
>Ga0163215_100886_pt1 | contig 29499 bp, 25 predicted proteins | sample SynspAceP_FD_185934 | JGI IMG/M metagenome (GOLD analysis project Ga0163215, IMG submission 185934) | Saline lake microbial communities from Ace Lake in Antarctica - Synechococcus sp. Ace-P (Hybrid Assembly) | ecosystem: Environmental > Aquatic > Non-marine Saline and Alkaline > Saline | place...
ATAACTCAATGGGTATAACGGACGCGTCATGGGTGAAATGCTCAAACAATTGACGGTGCTCCGCCATCAGTTTGTTGAGCATAGGTTCGCGATAATGCTGGTTGCGATTCCAGATGATATGATGATGCGCGCGTGAGACAACGCGGATCGTATCCAGTTGGACAAAGCCAAGTTTGCGGATGATGTCCATCGTGTCCAATGGCCCTGTTGGCGGTGTCGCCAATCCTTGCGCTGCCAGCCAGAGACGGCGTGCGTCACGGTTTTGGATTCGAAGTGGTGGTTTTGATGCCATGTGACTTTCCAGAATCAGGTCCTTAGCTTTTTGAACATATAGGTTGTGGCATCAAATTTCCGGGAAAATGGGTCTATTGCAAATTCGGGTACAGTTCCTGCAACTTCAAACCCCATTGAGGCGTAGAGAGGTTGCGCGCCATCCCCTGTTCTTGTGTCGAGCACCAGAAGGGTGAGCTGGCGTTGCAGAGCTTGTCGTTCCAATTCCTGCATCAGATTTCGCGCAACTCCCTGACGCCTGTATGTTGGGTGGACCAGCAGTTTGGACACGTCAGCTCTGTGCTTCTGGTTGGGCATCAGGTCGCAATCCAGCTGGACCGATCCTGCAATTTTTCCGTCTATTTCCGCAACTATGAGAACTCGTCGGTTTGTGGCAAGGGATGGCCGCACACGCCGCCGCCAGAACTCTTCACTGTCCTGAAGGCTGAAGGGCAATACAAAACCGACACTGGCTCCCTCATGGACGCAGCTGTGCAAAAGCTCTGCCAGTACAGGCACGGATTGATCGAAATGTTGCAGATCCAGGCAACGAATGATGGGGTCTGTTTTGGGCATGGCTGTTTACAGAATGATGAGGTGGTATTTGGCGCCCCTGGATTTATGGGCTTTGAATGTACTGGAACCGAACAACCGGTAACGTAGGCAATCCCCCGGCGTCAGATCGTAGGTGGTGCCCTCCACTTCAAGCGAGAGATGACCACTCAGCAGCACAAGGTGGTGCTCTAGCCCCGGTTTTGGTGGTTGCGGATAAGTTATTTTTGCACCAGGGGCGAGGGTGCATTCCAGCACTTCGCACATCAAACTGTCAGAGGGAGGCGATAGTGAGCGGCGGACAAAGCCGGTTTCTTCATCCTCCCAAACGGGCTGGTCTTCCCGGCGCAACAAGGGGGTATCATTGGTCTCCACCATCAGCATCAAACGAGACAGTGTAAGGCTGTAGGTCGCGCATAATCTACCGAGCGCATGAGCTGTTGGACTGACTTCACCGTTTTCGATGCGAGACAGAGTGGCTCGGCTCAGCTTGCACTGCTCTGAGAGTTGATCCAGTGACCACTTCTGTTTGAGGCGCAATTCTTTCAGCCGTGCGGCAAGGTTTTCATCAGCATTCATGACGATTCCTTTATTTTCATTTATGGGAATTTATCCCAAATATGAAATAATGCAAGTTCTGCGGTTTGCGATTTGCTTCGTGTTCGGCTTCATCTTTTGCTTGATTGTTTGCGCGCCAGACGCGACAAGATCGATTGTTGCAACATGATGAGTTAAAGAGCGTATCAAATGGACACAGAAGGGCCGAAAGCTGACAGTGTTGAGGCCGGTTCGGCATCTGCTGGGGAATATAGTGTTTATTTGAACCGTAAGGTCATGGGCATTTGGCTGGCTGCAACCTGCCTGGTCATACTTCTGGAGGCGTTCGCGCTGATATCAGGTGTTGGCAGCGGGATTGACTGGTTTTTGCTGATTGCTTTTGTAGGTGTTGGTGCAGTCCTTGCCTTACATGTTTTCGATACACGTCCTGTTTTGATTGTGAACCAGCATGGTGTTCATGACCGACGCATCTCGCGTCAGATCATACCCTGGGATGCTATGCTTTGGTACAAGATCGAGGCCCAGCAGGCGATGCCATTTCTGGGCGTTGGGCTGGTAGATGAAGTCGCAAAACAGGTTGGCGTGCACCCCTGGGCCATGTTGTTCAAGAATCAACCAGCCCCTTTCGGCAAGCTGAAAGGCTATCGTATCTGGCCGCATCGCACCCTTGGTGAAAGGCATGAGTTTGTCCGAGCTGTGCAGCGCTTCGCGCCGCCCATGCACGACAGATAGGCGCTTTTGATGACAGCCAGTATTGGTCAGGCCGGCTCGCGAAAACCACTTAGCACCGTTGAATTCGTTGCCCTGTTTTCGTTCATTACGTCGCTGACGGCTGCTGCGATCGACGGCATGTTGCCTGCATTGGGCGTCATTGGTGTTGAGTTGAATGTTGCTGATCCAAGAAACACGCAACTGGTCATTACACTGTTTGTGTTTGGCATGGTGTTTGGCGAGTTTCTGTTTGGTCCATTGTCCGACGCGATTGGCCGCCGGAAAGCCATTCTATTGGGTTTGGCCATATTCTGTGCCGGATCAATTCTGGCCATGACAGCCCAGTCTATTGAAATGATGTTGCTGGGACGTGTCATTCAGGGCTTTGGGGTCTCGGGCCCCAAAATTGGCTCAAGGGCGCTGATCCGCGACAAGTTTTCTGGCGACGCGATGGCGCGCATGATCTCCTATATCTACATGACGTTCATTCTGGTGCCGATGTTAGCACCTGCTGCCGGCCAACTCATTGTTTCGGTGGCCAGTTGGCGGGCGATCTTCTTTGCCTATCTGCTTATGGGTCTGATTGTTTCTGTCTGGCTGATGATGCGCCAGGAAGAAACGCTGGCTGTTGAACATCGAATTCCGTTGTCCTTTGGTACATTGGTGCGCAACACATGGCTCGTGGTCAACAGTCGCAAGGTCATGGCGTATATCCTCGCCCTTGGTTTGGCCTTTGGCGGATTACTGCTTTATCTGAGTATCGCACAATCCATATTTCAGGACATTTATGGGGTCGGTACAGAATTTCCCCTTTATTTCGCGATGCTGGCTCTCGGCGTTGGCATCGCTTCGTTTTCCAACAGCCAATTGGTGATGCGTTTTGGTATGGAGCGTTTGTCGCTTGTCGCGCTGAGTGGCATGAGTGTTGTGGGTGCCGCGCTGCTGGCTATGTGCCTCTTGTATGACGGGCAACCACCCTTCGTTTGGTTTATGGTATTCATGGGAGCGCTGTTGTTCTGCTTTTCGGCGCTTTTCAACAACCTCAACTCGATGGCTATGCAATCTCTTGGCCGTGTTGCCGGTCTGGGCACTTCACTTGTGTCATCGATATCCAGCCTTGTTGCCGTGGTGATTGCTGTCACTTTGGGCCGGTTTTACGATCTGACAGTGTATCCTTTGGCGGGCGCTTTTCTGCTTGCAGGAGCAGGTGGGATCATTCTCGTTGTTCTTGCCAGAAGCGGCCATTCAGAGCCTGTCTGACATGGGTGTCAGGTTTGATGGGTGGCTGCCAATTGTCTCATCCGATCTGCTTCCACCGGAAGCGCAACCGCTTTGCGCAATTCAAGATCCATCATCAGACTGACCAAGTCACCGTAAGCAATAATTTCGCCATCGCTGGTGAGTGTATGGCGAACCGTGAAAGTGGTTTTGCCGACATTTTGAAATGCGGTCGTCATGTTAATGACAGCGCCGGGCTTGGGGGTTGCGCCATAGGTCAGTTTAAGTTCCACAGCAACCCGGCCAAAATTGTTGCTGTTGAGAAGGGCGGGGGTGATGCCACCAGCTGACCAGCTGTGAGGCGCGCCATCGGTGAAGCAGGAAATATAAGCCCGGTCCAGTAGAGCGCCATCAGCAGCAAAGTCTCGTGGATGCAGTATGCCACTATAAGTGGGTGTCTGGTGCCCGCTGGTTGTTGACCGGGTGGCCGGTGAGACATTCAGCCCACGTGGGTGAACTTCGGTGATTTCGGACCAATCTATGGCCGGTAGGTCCGGACCTGCCGAAACCTGCGCCAAAGCGTCCGGCAGATAGGTATCCAGTGCGGTTGCCATGAGTGTTTTGTCTGCAGCATTGTTCATAACGTGACATATGCCTGCAGAACGCCCCTCTTGCATGACAAGGGCAGAGCGGATTTCTATCATGGCTGCCGCATGCGCTTCACGATGATAGCGTACATGTCGCGTCAGCCGATGGTCTCTGGTCAGCGACGATAGTGGAAACTGCGAGCAGAAGATGCGGTTGGCATCATCGAATTTTGCGAAATAGAACTGCACATTCATATGCGCGTTCTCATCGCACTCCCATGTATTGACCGATGTGAGCAGCGTGACATGGTGCATGAGCCGATTCCCGGAGTAATTTATTCGGGATCACCTTGTTTATCGGTCGCGCCTTTTGTCAATTCGCCAACGATGCTTTTCAGGCTGGGTGGTTTGCTGGTCAGGAAGGGCAGAGGACGGCAGACCGCCATGGCGGCACGGCCAACGCGCGCCGTCAGCATGCCATTGATCACGCCCTCGCCAAGACGGGCGGAAACTTTGGCTGCAAGTCCATGACCCAATGCATCCTGGATCATGCTGTCACCAGCCGAAATCCCACCGGTGAGCGCCAGATGTCCGATGACTTCACGGGTCAAACGCCAGGAACTGAAAAATCCCGGACGCCCCCCATAGAGTTGGGACAAGCGGCGGATCAGGCGCATATTCTCAACCACGACAAAAAGCACATCAATCAGTGCGCGTGGGCTGATAGCGGTGACTATGCTGGTGCGTTTGGCGGAGCTGAGAATGATCGCATTGGCCTTTGCATCCATGCCGCTCAGCAAGTCGCGCTCAGCAAGGCCCAGCAGATCTCGCCCGTCCATAACATTGCCAAGCTGGGCATTAAGCTGGCTTCGGGCCTGAGCGGTTTCCGGACGGCCCTCATACAGGGTCAGGATGTCTTTGACCAAAGATCGCGCGGATTGCAGATCATTGCCTGTAAAAACTCTGGAAGCGCGTGCCTGCAAGCGATGAACAGATTTCAGGCGTGCCAAAGCGCTGAGTTCGCGAATAGCCATGGCCAATAGCGCGAGGCATAGCAAAAGCGTCAGGGCCAGAGCGCTGTAACCAAGCCATTCAGATCGGGCAAACAGATCGACGATCAGGCTGTCCAGCCACAGGCCGAATGCCAGACCAGCAAGGCCGGTGAAGCTGGCCCAAAAAAGCCGCGCAAAAGAGAACCTGCGCCGCGGTGGTTTTGCAGTTGGCTGCGGGATTTCAGGCTCCAGGATTGCCGGCATCTGTTCGGGAGCTTCCACAAGGCGGGCATCGCTGAGCAATTGGGCACTTGGCCGGCGCGTTTTTGTTGGTTTTTGGTTCATGCCAGCTTGTCTCCCAGCAGAAACTCCAACGCCCGGTCGAGGCGGATATGGGGCAAGGAGAGGCTTATGCCCTCAGCGGTTTCTTCAAGTTTGGGTGGTTTGAAACGCAGATAGCGCAGAGGGTCTTCATCCTTGCTCGTGCGCTCGTTGTAGATCGTCTTTGGGTCGTTGGGCAGATCACCGGGAAACAGAGCAATTTCCTGAGTTCCATCATAGGTTTCGCCGTGGGCTGTTTCTCCGTCAAGGGGTGTTCCCAGTATGGCTGGCACACGGTCACCTTCGATTTCCAGATGCGCCTCACGTGTTGCCCGAACGGCGGAAATGGCAATGGTTTCTGTATCCGCACCGGAGAATTTTACCCGCGTGGCGGCATCCTGAAGCAAATGGTCAAGGATGGCTTCCAAGCGGTCATGATCGCTGTGATGCAGATGGTCAGCCTTGGTTGCCGCAAAGAGAACACGGTCGATTTTATTGCCAAGAATGCCTGCCAGCCATGAGTTGCGCCCTGGCCGAAAAGCACTGAGGACATCTGCCAGGGTTTCTTCCAGATCATGAATGGAATCCGGCCCGGCATTAAGCGCATTCAGAACATCCACCAGCACAATCTGCCGATCCAGTTTTGCAAAATGCTCTTTGAAGAATGGTTTGACGACAAGGCTTTTATAGGCCTCATAGCGACGCTCCAAAAGCGCATAGAGCTGTGGTGCCTTGACCTTTGTATCGAGCGGTAACGGATAGAATGTCAGGGCAGGGGAGCCAGCCATATCGCCCGGCATCAGAAAGCGACCGGGTGGCAGCATGGACAAGGCACGGTCTTCTGACCGGCAGTCTGCCAGATATTTGGTGAAACGCTCTGCGCCGGCCTGAGCGCTGACTTCTGCATCTTCAGGCTCATCTGTGAGCGTCTTTAGAAAGCCTAACCAATCTTGCGCTAAATCCTGCCTGTCCGGGTTTTGCGCAAGGCGCAGTGCGGATTCAGACCAAGTGGCAAAATCCTTGTCAATCAAAGTCAGATCGAGCAACCATTCGCCGGGATAATCAACAATATCAAGATGGATCTGGCTTGCCTTGAAGATGCGTGTCCACATGCTTTCGGATTCAAAGCTGAGGGTGAGCCGTATTTCGCTGATCTGCCGGGTGGAATTTGGCCATTGGCGTTTGCTGACCAGATCGCGCACATGGGCACGGTAGTCAAAGGTTGGAACGCCATCATCGGGTTGCGGGCGTAATGAGGCGCTGGCAATTCGGCCTCGGGCCTGCGCATCAAACAAGGCCAGCCGCCCGCCTTCCAGCAAATTATGCAGCAATGCGGTGATAAAAACGGTCTTCCCGGCACGGGACAGGCCGGTGACACCCAGACGCACAGTGGGCGTTGTGTAGTCATTCTTCAGCGTCTCAGCCTGATCGCGCGTTGCGCGGGCAGCTTCATCGAGAATATCCAAAAGGCTCAAGCGTCGTTCTCCTGTATGGGCATCAGCCCTCGGCCTAACGCATGTAGGCACAGAAAGGAGCACATGCAAAAAAGTTGTTTTTTAAAGGTCGCGTGGGCGTAGATAATCAACCAGCCTAGCGCTGTTGGCACTGACTTCGGTCAAATTTGTTTCAAAATCCAGAATGGCTGCTGCGCCGGATGGAAACTTGTTTTTCAGGGCCTGAAAGGCCTGCGTGTCGTCGCCCTTGGCAAGAAGCAATGCTGCATCCTGAATTGCAAAATTATGCCCGATAAGCAGCATGGTTTTGGGGGAGTCAGCTTTTTGCGCCGCTGCCGCAATTATTTTGGGGTAATGCTCTGCCTGAGCGTCATACAAAGCACGGGTAATGGTCAACTGCACTGTGCCGTCCAACAGCTGAAGGAGGGGCGCTAGTGTCTTGCGGGCCCGCAAAGCAGTTGAACAAATAATGGTTTCGGGAAGATAGTTTCGTTTGATCAGCGCGTCTGCCATTTGCTTTGCCGCATGCCGTCCACGTGCATTCAATGGCCGGTCATGATCCGCCAATGCCGGATCACTCCAGGAAGATTTTGCATGGCGCAAGAGAATCAGACGGGTCATGCAGTCTTATAGCGCGGTAAAAATGACAGTTCCATGATTTGGCGTATTAGCCTTACAGGCCAGACGTTTATGCCTCGGCACCTTCGACCTTGGTTGCCAGTTTCAGTTCTTCCAGTTCTTCCACTGTCAGGACATAAAGCTGGTCCTTGGGGGTTTCCATGGCTTTGATCCAGAGCGCGGGGTCGACGCCGTAATCCACCAGTGCCTGTTGGCATTGGGCGCTGATCCGTTGGGCCTGGTCCATGCCCTGCTGTATGCTGCCAAAGGTGCTTGGCGGTGTGTAGACCTGGTGGACACCCACCCAAGCTGTTTCGTGAACTTCGCGCTCTACGCCGCCTGCAAACACAAGGGGGCAGGAACTGGCGCAATAGCCATTGGCAACAATCCGCGTGTTCATATCGCTGTCGCGGATAAGCTGGGCCATTGTCAGGGCGTCCTGTACGGAGCCGCCAGGGGAGTGCAAGACGATTTCCGTGATGTCTTCTTCGCGTCCCAAGAGGGCGCGTTCAAACACTTCGGCGGTGCCTTGAGTGATGGTGCCGAAGCCTAACAGAGCGCCCTTGCCATCGGGCTTGAAGATCATGGCGCTTTTTTCCTGCAAATCTGTTTCAACATCGAATGGGGTCAGATCAGGTGCACCACGGCCCGGGCCAACAGGCCGTGAACTTGGCACATAGGGCCGTATTTGATCGCTTGGGCTAACCGGTCTCATGAACACCGGCTCGCCCGTATCTTCGATGCCGGCCAGACGATCCTCATATTGCAGATGACGGTAATCCAGCATCAGCACGTAGCCGGCAATGGAAATCATAGCCAGAAAGACAAGCCAGAGCATCGCGTCCTGAAAGTGGTCGGACAGTGTCTTGACGTGTCCTTCTTCGAGCGGGTCAGTCTCTATGGAACTCATATATCAACGCCGCCTTGGTTCACGCTCATCGACGGGCTTTATTTGTGCAATCTTTGGGTCGTCAGGATGCATCTCATCGGGCACAGGTTCATTCCGGTCTGGTTCGTCTTTGCTGCGACCACGGTCAAACTCAGTGCGGTAGCGGTCGCGGCGATGGTCCTGCAATCGATCAAAGAGCGAGAGTGCCTGCACCATATCTGCGGCTGTCATCGTGTTTTCAAATGCGTCCGGGTCTTCTTCGCGGCGGATGGCGGCATGGACAATGCAGAGAATGAAAATCAGCACTGCTGGCATAAGATCGATGGAAATTGCACCGGCCCAGCTGGGTAAAAAATCATTGGCGTAGCGCAGCACAGCTTCAGGCGCGGAAATGGGCACAAAACGTTTTGGTTTAACCTCTTCGCGGCTGAGGATTTCATTGGCTGCCTCAGACAATGCCTCGCCCTGTCCACCGACTGCATCACGGACGCGTTCAACCATGGCGTTCTGGCGCGACGCCAAATCCTGGGTGCTGCCGTCGGCGACCGGGGCAATGAAGGAGCGGGTCAGATCATCCGCGGCACGTTTTACAGAAGGCGCGATGGACGTTTCCTGCAGAGCTGAAATAACCCCTGTCAGCGTTACGGCTTCTTCGGAAAAGGCATCGCTGCGCGGCGCAATTGGGCCGGAGGCTGATACCAGTCGCCGCATGCGATTAAGCTGTTCGCCGCCCTCTTCAAACAATTGTTTAACCGGCGTACGGGAGGCTTCCACTTCTCGCGCCAGTCCATCCAATTGGGTGGACATTTGCCGCAGTAATTGGACCACCGTGCCGGAACCGGATGTGCCTGTCAGTGCGCCTGAGGCTTCCTCTTCGCGGGACAGGCGCTGGAAACGGTCAGCGGCTAATTGAATGTCAGGCAGCAGGCTTTGGGCCGCCAATGCATTGTTGTGGGCTTCGCTGAGATCCTGCTGATAATCTTCAATGGTAACGGCAAGATGCTGCTCTAGTGCCGCGCTGCCAGCCAACGCCGCTGCATTCAACCAAGACGACATGGCAATAATCATGACACTGCCAAGGCCGATGGCCAGAAACAGAAGACCGCGGCCGGATGCCGAGCGCAAATGGGGCGCAAACCGGATCAGATAGGACCAGAAAGCGTAAATCCCCACAGAGACAGCCACCGAATAGATAACAGCGCCGAAAAACACCAGATTTGCGGTACCGTCCAGCAAGCCACGAACACCTAGATAGGTGTAGATGCCGCTGGCGAGCGCCAGAATGGCCAAGGTGACCTTAGTCGTGGCTTCCAGTGCGGACACGCCATTGCGCAGAGCTTTCGCCATTTTTGCCTCTTAAATCCCGTTCAAAAACATTCGCTCTTGAGCTTAAGCCTAAATCGTGGCGAGTTGTCCTTAAATTTTGTGCATCTTGGCTAATTTCATGTCTTACCCGCAAACTTACTATTCTGAACGGCTGCAGCCAAAACCTGAATCCCAGCCTTCTTTGTCAGGTGCGGTGGATGCAGATATCTGTATTGTTGGTGGTGGTTTGGCTGGTCTGACACTGGCATTAAAGCTGGCGGAGCAAGGGCAGAGCTGCTTGCTTTTAGAGGCAGAGCAGGTTGGTTTTGGCGCCTCGGGACGCAATGGCGGCTTTGTTTCACCCGGATTTGCGCAATCGGTGGATGTGCTTGAAAAGCAGCTCGGCGTAGACACGGCCAAAACTCTGTTTGCAGAAACGGTCAAGGGTGCCGAATTTGTCCGAAAGCGCGCAAAGGCCATGGGCGGTGTTATTCAGGGCGATGGGCAGCTTAAATTGCTGCGCTACAACGCCCCTGACGCGCTTCAGCGTGCTGTTCATCATATGAATGCGGTTCACGATCAACGCTTAAAGGTGTTGTCGCCGGACGCTTTGGCTGCACAGTTGAGCAGCAAGACCTACCGCCATGCAATCCATGACCCTCATACCTTCACGATTGACCCGCTGGCATATGTGCAAGGTTTGAAACAGCAGGTTCTGGCTACAGGATTGGTAAATTTGTGTGAAAAGACACCTGCCGTCAGTTTGCAAAAGCAGGGGGCCAGTTGGCACATAGCAACAGCGCAGGGCAGTGTGAAAGCCTGCAATGTTGTGCTGACGGGCTCTGCTTATCTTGGTCAACTCTATCGTCCGCTTGCAGGCGCGGTTCTGCCGATTGCAACTTATGTCGTCAGTACGGACGGTCTGGGTTCTTCGCTTGACGATGCAATTCGGTTTCGTGGTGCGATTGCTGATACGCGGCTTGCCGGTGATTATTATCGCAGGATTGAGGGGGATCAACTTTTGTGGGGAGGCCGCATTACCACCCAAAGATCAGAGCCGCGCTTTCTGGCAAACTTGCTCAAGCGGCAGATTATTGAGATTTATCCGCAATTATCCGATCTTCGTATCCGTCATGCCTGGTCCGGGCTGATGGGTTATGCGGTTCATAAAATGCCAATTATTGGCGAATTGGAGCCTGGCCTTTGGTCCTGCACCGCTTTTGGAGGGTATGGGTTGAGTACAACTGCAATGGGTGCCGGCATTGTCGCTGACGCGCTTTTGCAAGGCGACGATCGCTGGCGGTTGTTTCAGCCCTTTGGCGCGCGTTGGAGTGGCGGTGCTGTTGGGCGTGCAGGCACGCAACTGGCGTATTGGGGCATGCAGCTGAAAGATCGCTGGCAGGAAAAAAGTGGCCGATAACTGCTCTTTGGCAGCCTTAAATGCGGCAAAAACTGCAGGGCTGCGTGCAAAATCTGCAGGGTGATTTCTACCAATCTTCATTGATATTTGTCTAAGTATCTGAAATTAAACAATTAAAAATCTGGCACGACACTTGAAATACAGAATTGAGCATCGGCTGCCTCCTTGGCTGTCGTCGATTGGTGTAAAGTAGAGGAACTGTCATGGGTATTTTTGGGGCATTGAATACTGCGGTGAGCGGATTGCGGGCGCAGTCATTCGCACTGGAAAATATTTCGGGGAATATCGCGAATTCGCAGACAACGGCGTTTAAACGCCAGGACACCACATTTTCCGATCTGGTGACGGGCGGCTCAAACAGCGCCCAGTATCAAACCGCCGGTTCTGTCTCCATGTTCTCGCGCTCCACGGCAACGGTGCAGGGCGATATTTCATCCTCCTCCATCAACACCCATATGGCTGTTTCCGGGGATGGTTATTTTATCGTCCAGGAAAAAGTCAGCACCAGTGACAATCGGGCGATCTTTTCCGGCACCGATGTTTACACCCGGCGAGGTGATTTCACGATCGATGCTGAAGGTTATCTGGTCAACGGGTCGGGATATTACCTGAAAGGGCTGGAACTGGATCCGACAACGGGCAATCCGGTTGGCAGCGTACCTGACCTCATTCAGCTATCGAATGATTTCCTGCCAGCGCAGGCAACCCAGGAAATTGATTATCGAGCCAATCTTGCAAGCTACCCTCTGACAGCCAATGCTGATCCGGATGAAGCAAACAGTGAATTGCTGAACCCGATCAACTTTTCTGCAAATCCCATAGCCTCTTCGACAGCTTCAGCAACGATTACAGGCAGTGGAGCAACACTGGCTGTGGATGCAATTGCAACTGATTCAGGGACGACGGATCTCTCCGGGCTGTCCTCGGCAGGTGGGACGCTGATACTGAATGGTACCAGCATAACCATAAATGCTGCTGATGATGCGACTGCAACTCTTGCAGCCATCAATCTGCAAACCGGTACCACCGGCATAAGCGCCAGTCTTGGTACGTCGAACGAATTGATTTTGGACTCCGCTGATGCAGATACGGATATTGATATTGACTCCGGATCAACAGCATCTCTGTTGACGGAACTTGGTCTCAGCAGCGGAACCACAGGAGCTACAAACCTGATCTCACAAGGGGCCGTCACACAGGGCGAAACATTAACTGTTGATGTTGCCTCTGGCGGTGCTCAGACCATCACATTTGGTACCGGGGTCGGTGAAATTTCCACACTGGCGGAATTGAATACCGCTCTTGCTGGTCTGGCTGGTGTGACTGCAAGTGTGAATGCAAGCACTGGTGACATCTCGATTGAAGCAACTTCTGCAACAGCCAGTCTGACTGTCGCCGGAACGGTAGATGAGGATAATTTTGGCATCACAGCAGGTGATTATCTGCCCGCAGCAGGCGTGGTTGTTGCCAATGATAATACAGCTTTCATCAGCAGCTCGGTCAGCGGTGGCGCGATCACAGTATATGATGAAAACGGGTCCCCGGTGAACATCCAGTTCCGCTGGGCCAAGGTTGACAGTGATGACCTTGGCGGGACCGACACCTGGAACATGTTCTATCTGGAAAATCCTGATGCATCCGGGACCGACACGATGTGGCGTAACATTGGACAGACCTATACATTTGGTAGTGATGGCACGCTTGATCCGGTTGTCAGTCAGATTACGCTCAGTGGCATTGTGGTGGATGGTGCAAACCTTGGCGACATCAATCTCATTCATGGGACAGGTGGCCTGACCCAGTATGATGATCCGAACGGCAATGTTCAGGTCAATGATTTCTCTCAGGATGGACTGGCATCCGGTGAACTTGTCGGGGTTCAAGTGGCCGATGGTGGAACCATTGTCGCCAACTACTCCAATGGTCTCAGCCTGAACATTGTGGATATCCCACTGGTGTCCTTCAATGCTGATAATGGTCTGCTGCGACTTGATGGCGGTGCCTTTGAGGCAACCTCGGAATCCGGTCAGGCCATCTTGGATTCCACCGGTGCGATTGTCGGACAATCAATTGAGAATTCCAACACAGACATTGCAGACGAGTTCTCCAAACTCATTGTGACGCAGCAAGCCTATTCCGCCAATTCCCGGATCGTTTCTACCGCAGATGAAATGCTGCAAGAAGCGCTCAATATGGTTCGATAAATATGGGGCAGGGTTCTGATCCCTTGTCTGTGATCTGCTTCAGGAGGCACTGAAATGGGCCTGACTTCCGCGCTATCCATGGCACTGTCCGGACTGAACGCAAATCAGCGCGGGCTTCAGTTGACCGCGACGAATATCGCGAATGCCGATACGCCCGGATACACAGCGAAAACGATTGATCAGACTTCGCTGGTGGAAGGTGGCCGGGTCATTGGTCTTGACTCGACCCGCATTCAGCGCTCGCTTGACGAAGCCATTCAAACCCAGTTGCGAACCGAAAGTGCCAGTGGCCGGTATGCGGAGCGGATTGATTCCTATCAGTCGCGCCTTGACGAATTGTTTGGCACACCCGGCGGCACCAACGGGTTGGATGTCCTTTTCAGCAGTTTTACAAGTGCGCTGGAAGGCTTGGCGACAACGCCGGAAAGCTACGTCACCCGTGCGGAGGCGATTACATCCGGTCAGGTGCTTGCCGGTCAGTTGAACTCCCTTAGTGACGACGTTCAAACCATGCGGCAGGAAAACGAGTCATTCTTGCGTGACAGCGTCGGCGAAATGAACGCGGCGCTTCAGAACATACAACGCCTCAATGACCGGATCCTGGCCAATTCCAGCAGTTCCAGCGGGACTGCTGATCTTGAGGATCAACGCGATATCTATGTTGATCAGTTGGCCCAGTATCTGGACGTGCAGATTTCAAAGGACAGCCAGGGTGGCGTGCGCATAAATACCGCCGGTGGTGCCTCACTGTTTGATGGCACGGCAGCTGTCCTTGAATTTGATAGCCGTGGCCAGGTAACTTCGGAAACGGAATACGCTTTCAATTCTGACGACAGAAGCGTCGGCACCATCAATCTGGTGACCACAAGCGGTTCAAAGGTCGACCTGCTGCAGCCGGGCTTGCTGCGCAATGGTTCCGTTGCTGCCGCGCGCGATCTCAGAGATGACATTCTGGTGGAAGCACAGGCGCAGTTGGATCAGTTCGCCTCGGCCATGGCGTCAGCGCTTGGCAACCGAACTGAGGAAGGAACTGCCGTTACGTCGGGCTCGCAGGATGGGTTTGATCTGGACTTGACCGGTCTGCAAGCCGGCAATCCCATAAGCTTCACCGTTTCGAATGTATCCAGTGGCCAAGAGAGCACGATCAGTTTTGTGCGTGTCGATGATCCAAATTCTTTGCCGCTGTCTGACAGTGTGACCGGACGATCGGATGACACCGTTATCGGCATCGACTTTTCTGGTGGCACGAGTTCGGTGATTTCCCAGATTCAATCGGCACTGGGCGGCAGCTTTCAAGTGTCTGATGAAGGTGGCGATACCATAAGAATTCTGGATGATGGTGTCGTCAATGCGGTCGAGATTGTCAGCTTTGATGCGCAGATTACCTCAACGTCGCTGACCGGCGAAGGCGTGGCTTTGCCGTTTTTTGTTGATGTCGGGGGCGCTGCCTTTTCCAATTCTCAAGATGGCACTCCGCAGCTTCAGGGCTTCTCAAGCCGGATTGCAGTTAACAGCAATCTGATTGAAGATAATTCCCGCCTTGTTGTCTATGAGACCAGCCCGGACACTCTGGATGGCGATTCCGCCCGGCCGCTGTTTCTATTCGATGCCCTGACCGGAACAGTGAACTCCTATGCGTCGGAAAGCGGTATTGGCACTGTATCAGCACCTTTCACGGGCACGGTCGACGATCTTGTATCGCAGATCATTTCGGTGCGTGGCGCCGAGGCAGAGCAAGCGTCAAACAGCGCGAACAGCCAAAGCAATGTTATCGATATTCTGCAAAACCGCTTTTCAGAGAGTACCGAGGTTTCGATTGATCAAGAGATGGCCCGTCTGGTTGAGCTACAGACAGCCTATGCCGCCAATGCACGGGTTATGCAGGTGGTCCAGGAACTGCTCGAAACCATCATAAGGATATAGAATGGTTGATGCTCTTGTCGGTTCCCGCTCCACTTCAATCGTCCGCGATCTTGTGCACTTGCGCCAGTCCATGTCGGGTCTTGAGCAACAACTCTCGACCGGGCGAAAGTCTGAGACCTATGCGGGCATCGGCAGTGAACGCAGCCTTTCAATTGCCTTTCGCAGTGATGTATCCCGGCTGGAATCCTATCAGTCCAGCATTACGCTGGTTGAACTGCGGCTGAGTATTTCCGACCAGGTGCTGACGCGTATGGATGGCGTGGCGACTGATGCGCGCGGCAGCATGGATCCCAATATTTACGAATTGCTTGGTGACGGCAGGTCACAGGGCCAGGTCACATCATACAATCTTTTGGGTGAAACGCTCTCCATGCTCAATTCTGAGGCAGGAGGCCGCTATCTGTTCGGTGGCCAGGATGTTTCCAACAAGCCGGTTGAGACTGTCAATGCCATAATGGATGGTGAAGGCAATCGTGCTGGCTTCGTGCAGCACCGCGATGAACGGCTGTTGGCGGACACAGGTGCTGCTGGAACAGGTCGGCTTGATGTCACTCAACCATCAACGACGCAAGTTCAACTGGCCGAAGACGGTGTGCATCCCTTCGGTGTAAAAATTGAGGGCGTTACAAACGGGTTGACGAACGCCGTTCTGACGGGCCCTTCTGCTGCGCCTGCGACATTTGATGTGGACTTTACCGGTCAGCCGACAGCAGGTGAAACGCTGACAATAAGTGTCACATTGCCTGATGGTACGGCCCAAAATATTGAACTGGTTGCCGCCGCAGCCGGGCAAGGCGGAGACAATGCCTTCGAAATTGGTGCAACGCCGGATGACACAGCTTCGAATCTCGCGGCAGCTCTGACTGATACGCTTGAGCAACTTACCACCGTTGATGTGCGTGCAGCATCTGCCATGGCTGCGGGCACAGATTTTTTTGACTATGAAGGTGGTGGCGTTCCACAGCGGATTGACGGCCCACCTTTTGACAGCGCAACCGCGCTGCGAGATGGCACCGAGAGCGATACGGTGTTCTGGTATACGGGCGATAACAGCACGGACTCCGCGCGCAGTACGGCCACAGCCCGAATTGATGACAATCTGACCATTTCCTATGGCGCACGTGCAAATGAGGAAGCGTTCCGGGTTCTGGTGCAAAATCTTGCTGTTTTCTCCAGCAGCACTTTTACAGAAGACAACCAGAATGATGAGACGCGTTACGGTCTTCTTGCCGATAAAACACTGCAGAATATCTCTTATCCTGCAGGTGTTCAGAAACTGGAACAGATTGCCGGTGAGTTGAGTGCTGCACGCAGTGCCGCTGATAATGCAAATACGCGCCACAATGTGAAAACCGGAACTCTGCAGACGTTGGTTGATGGCATCGAGGGTGCAGATCTGAATGAAGTTTCAGTCAACCTTCTGACTTTGCAGACCCGGCTGGAAGCAAGCTATCGCGCCACGTCGATCCTATTCGATATGTCGCTGGTGAATTACATCTAAAATTTGTTTTGTCGGGGTGATTTGCGTTGGTTCAGAAACTCTGATTGTCTGAGCCTACTGTGCTGAAATATCGGTAATTTCAGGTGGTTGTCGTCAGCAGAAAACTCTGCTGACGCATTTTTGGGCTTAGCCTCGGAGGCCGCCGGCAATTTCACGATTGATAGAAATCAGGGAGCCCAGGATGCTCTTATCCATGCGGCCTTCGGCCGCGCGGGTCTGTTTGAAAACAAAGATGCCGAGATTGGCAATGTTTTCGCGAATGTTTGTCGGCAGGGGGCTGTCTTCTTCTGTGACGGCTGTTACAAACAACGTCCAGATTTTCTTGTTGTAAGCAAGGGCGTCGCGCATTGCATCGCGGTCCAGTGCTTCGTCTTTGTTGACGTCTTCCAGACGATGGGCGGCCTTTAGCAAAAGCCGAGCTTCCAACTGCCTTGGGCTAGTTGTTGCCTGTTGTGTCTTCTGATAAACTTGCGCTGCCTGTTGCATGTGCTAGCAACTCCCCTTCATATGCTATCAGAGCCTTTGTTGCTCTCAATGCTTTATACAAATCATTGGTTAATATCAGGTTATTTATTGCCTCAATATGAACAATGGTGCTGGGGGCAGCTGCAACTATCTCATTGATTAATTTGAAATAATCAGAATGATGCTCTTCAGGGGTATCTGACAGATACATGGTCTGAACAACCAGTGCGACGCATTTTGCGGGCGTATCGGCCTGCGCGGGCAACAATATGTCCTTGGCACGCAGTATTGGCGTGTTGCCGTCAATGGTCAGCTTCGTTCGTTGATCGCCATTGGTAATGACGGTTTTGCCGACGATCATTTTTTCATTTGGCTTCAGTTCAACGCGCAGTGACATGGAGTGATCCTTTCACATTCGGTTATAGCAGAACGGTCAGCAAATAAAAAAGGCAGGTGCCTAAGCACCTGCCTTCCTAATTTATATTTCTTGCGGAGCTTAGAGCAACCGCAGAACGTTCTGGTCGGCCTGAGAAGCCAGGGAAAGCGCTGTAGAAGACAGAGACTGACGTGTCTGGAGCGACAGCAGGTTCGCGCCTTCTTCGTTGAGATCAGCCAGTGTCAGGTTGGCAGCACCTGTTTCCAGAGTGTTGATTGTTTCTTTGGTGAAGCTCTCACGAGTTTCCACCACAGACAGGTTGGAACCGAATTTCGATGCCTGCGACCGCAGAGTAGAAGTTGCGGTGTCCAGCGAAGCAAGAGTTGCCTCAATGGTTGCATCTGAATCAAAGGCACCGGCAGCCACTGAACTCAACCCAAGGCCCGAACTGTCGAAGTCTACGCCGCCGATAGTCAGGGAACTGGTACCATCTTCGTTGAAGGTAACTTTCAGGTCATCGCCATCAAGCAGGTTCTTACCGTTGAAACCGGCATCGTTTTTCAATTCGTCAATCTGAACCAGAAGCTCATTGAAATCTGTTTCCAGATCTTCACGACGGTTCGTACCGCCAGTTGTTACCGGGTCAATGGCTGTTGTTGTGAGGTCTGTACCGAAGCTGGTCAGAGCCGTACCACCAAGAGTAACACTATCTGTGTCCTCTGCGGCAGTGACGGTCAGGTTGCCACTTGCATCCGCTGATGCAGCGGCCACTTCATCATTGTCGGTGACGAAACTTGCCAATTGTGTATCCAGGTCAGCTTTAGTGCTGCTGGCTGTGATGCTGTAGGAGAAGCTTGCACCACCTACATCAATCGTCAGATCGCTGCCTGCCAGAGCGGCAAGATCAGCATTTTCCCCAGAAGCAGCAGCGCCAGATGTCGCGCCAAGCGCTGTTAGAACGCCCGCTGTTGAGGAGGTGTTCGGATCTATCGTGATCGTATCGGCAAGGTCACCAGCAGTGACTTCGAAGTTTCCGGAGCCATTGATGGAAGCGCCATTGCCGTCAGCACTCAATGCGCTGTCGATCGCGGCGATTACATCAGAGATTTCTTGACCGGAAGCGATGTCGATGCCGACATTGGAGCCTGCATAAGCACCAGAACCACTGTCAAAGAAATCGAATGTGTAAGTATCGGATCCAACGGACAGTTCAAATGAGTCACCGTCAGATGCGATCTGCGAAGCTGAAAGATCTGTTGTTGAGTCAGCCGTGCCACCTGAGACCAAACCAAGCGCTGCTAATGGGGCAGCGGCTGAACCGGTGCTCGGATCGACGGTAATCGTATCAGCAGTGTCACCAGCTGTGATTTCGAAATTGCCTGAACCATTGATGGCAGCGCTGTTACCATCCGCGGCCAAAGCGCCATTGATAGCGGCGACGACGTCATCAACGTCTGCGCCATCAATTTCAATACCAATGTTGCCTCCAGCATAAGCGCCAGAACCTGAAGTACTGTTAAAATCGAATGTGTACGTGTCACCTCCGATAGAAATGTCAAAGCTTTCGCCATCGGCGCCGATGGTCGTGGCCGCATCTGTACCAGTCAGTGCGCTACCTTCCAGTGTGGCAGCTACATCAGTGCCAGCAAGAGCATTGGCTCCGCCTTCCAATGTTGCCGCTGTGTCAGCGCCAATGGCTGCGCCTGTTCCAGTTACAGTGGCGATGGTTGTTGTACCACCTGTAATGCCGGAAGATGTCTGCAGGGCCTGACGCGCTGTCGCCTGTGCGGCTTCAACAAGGTCGGTGATGGCGGAGATGCCATTGTCGGCAGCTTCCAGTGTCTGTGTGGCGTTGCCAACAGAATCCAGCAGGCGGCTCAAGTCGCTCGCACGGCTATTCAACGAGGAAGCTGTGAAAAAGTTGGTTGGATTATCCAAAGCTGAATTCACTTTGAGGCCAGTAGAGAGGCGCTCTTGTGTCTTCGTAAGCAAATCGGAGGTGCTCTGCAGGGAAAGCAGATTGCCACGGACGGCTTTGGAAAGTGTAATATCGGAACCCATGGTAGTTGTCCTTTCTTGGAACTAAAAATTCGCAGCCCGCTTCTGGGGCGCTGATGCAAATTGCCAAGAAAGGTTCTAACGACTGGTTAACGCGCCACAATTAAGTCACAGTGTTCGCCGGATGTTTAACGCTTTGCTACCATAACGTTTAAAAGGCATGAAGGTTACGATAGGTGGTGCTTTTTCACCCTAAACCAGGTGATACCCCACCAGGCCATCCCAGATCAGTTTCAGCGAAACCAGGAAGAGCGCACTGTACATGATGCGATAGAAAGCAGTCTGGCTGACAATTTTGACCAGCCATATACCGATAAGGGTTGAGACAAAGGCCAGCGGCATCAAGACTGCAGAGGTTGTCAGATTTGTTGTATCAAACTGTCCAAGTGCAAAATAGGGGATCATCTTGATGGCATTCATGGCGGCGAAGAAAATCACCGATGTGCCTGCGAATATGCGCCGGTCCATTTTCAGTGGCAGTGAATAGAGCTGATAAGGGGGCGCGCCAGCATGGCTGACGAAGCTTGTATATCCCGCTCCAAACCCGGCAGCTGCTGCCTTGACCGCATTCCTTGGCTTGGCTGGCCCGGTATCGCTCCAGAAAAAGTGCTTCAGAGTAAAGAGCAATGTCATGACGCCCAGCAGTAGCCGGAGCATTACATCATCCACATAGACCGCAGTCGCCCATCCGAATGCGATTCCTGCGGTTCCGGCCGGCAGCATATCTTTCAACATCTGCCGGTCAAACACTCCCCAATAGGATTTGATTGCCACAACATCCATTATAAGAAGTATAGGAAGCATGATGGCTGCTGCCTGAACCGGCGAGATAACCAAGGCCATAATTGGCACGCCAAACAGGGCAATAGCCCCGAGGCCGCCTTTTGAAATTCCAACAAACAAAACTGCAGGGATTGCGGCCAGATAGAAGTATGGGTCTGTAATCATGCGCCCTAAATGCCTTTACACCGGACGCTGTGCAAGTCCTTTTGTCTCAAAAACAGTCAAAATATCGATTTTTTCTCCCGCCATGGTAGCATTGGCGCCTGCATGCCCTCAATGCTGTTGAGAATCCATGTTGACGGTTTTTTGGTCGAGGGTTTTGGTGCCGAGCCGTTCGCGGTTGTGGCGCATATCTGGGCAGAGGGGTTGTGCTTGACTGTCCGGCGCAAGCGACCAGTAATAGTAACTTATAATAAGTTAATTACAGAAAATAAATTCAAAAACACACAATTAATTTGATTTAAGTTAATTCTGTTTTATCCTTGAAATTTAAAACGAAATTCTGTTTTCAAAAGTGTAATATGTGTTTTTCAGTTCACTGTCTATTTGCGATCTTGTCGATGCATGCCCATTAAATCTGCGCTGATCAACGCATAATTTGTCTATTGAGGTCTTCCAAAGCTTTGGGTTTTACCACCAAGGTTCAGTAGACAGATGTCATAGGCTCTCTTAGTGTTCGGTAAAACAATCACGTGCGGATACCTGGGAGGATTTTGCCTGTGACGAGCCGCTATTTTGATATCTATGACAGCTGGAAAGCTGATCCTGAATCATTCTGGATGAATGCCGCCAAAGGGATCGACTGGTCAACGCCACCAAGCAAGGCTTTCGATGCAGATCTGGGGGTTTATGGGCGCTGGTTTCCAGATGCCGTTGGAAATACATGTTACAATTGTGTCGACAGGCATGCTGATCGAGATCGACCAGGCCAGGCGGCTATCATCTATGACAGCGCGATCACCGGGACAAAACGCAGCATTTCCTTTGCCGAATTGAAACAGGATGTCTCCGCACTCGGTGCAATTTTGCTCAGTCACGGTGTGACCGCTGGTGACCGTGTCGTCATTTACATGCCGATGATTCCCGAAGCGGTGGTTGCAATGCTGGCTTGCGCCCGTATTGGCGCTGTCCATTCTGTTGTGTTTGGCGGGTTTGCCGCAAATGAATTGGCAAAACGTATCGATGCCTGCCAGCCCAAACTAATCATCAGTGCTTCCTGTGGCATCGAACCCAACCGGATTGTCGAATACAAGCCGTTGCTGGATGAAGCGATCGAGATCGCTGATCACAAACCAAGTGCCTGCCTCATCGTTCAACGAGAGCAGGCATCTGCCACGATGATTGACGGACGGGATTTTGACTATGGAAAAGAACTCTCCGAGGCAAAAGCGCTGGGTCAGACGAGTGACTGTGTTCCGCTGAAGGCGACAGACCCACTTTATATCCTCTACACATCAGGCACGACCGGTCAGCCCAAAGGCGTGGTGCGTGATGTTGGCGGCCACATGGTTGCCGTGAATTGGTCGATGTCTGCCATTTATGACATGGCACCTGGAGATGTTTTCTGGGCAGCGTCTGATGTGGGCTGGGTGGTTGGTCATTCCTATATTGTGTATGCGCCATTGCTGCGCGGTTGCACCACGCTCTTGTTTGAAGGCAAGCCGGTTGGAACGCCGGACCCGGGTACTTTCTGGCGGATTATTGAAGAACATAAGGTCGCGGCACTGTTCACTGCGCCCACAGCATTTCGGGCTATCAAGAAAGAAGATCCAAAAGGCAAGTATCTGGAAAATTATGATATTTCCAGTCTGAGAACGCTGTTTCTGGCCGGCGAACGTGCTGATCCCGATACAATTTCCTGGGCCGAGGACCGGCTTGGCGTGCCGGTGATCGACCATTGGTGGCAGACCGAAACCGGGTGGGCCATTGCTGGAAACCCGGTTGGATTGGGTCGATTGCCCATCAAGAAGGGGTCTCCCTCAGTCCCCATGCCCGGCTATGATGTTCAAGTGCTTGATGATGAGGGGCATGCGGTGGCGGCAGGCACATTGGGCAATATTGTCGTGAAATTGCCATTGCCGCCGTCTTGTCTGCCCACATTGTGGAGAGATGATGCGCGGTTTCAGGAAGCCTATCTTGCAGAGTTTCCAGGTTTCTACAAAACCGGTGATGCCGGATATGTTGATGATGACGGCTACCTGTTCATCATGTCACGTACCGATGACATCATTAATGTCGCTGGCCACCGCCTTTCCACCGGCGCCATGGAGGAGGCAGTTGCCAATCATCCAGATGTTGCCGAGTGCGCTGTTGTGGGCGTGAATGATGCGGTGAAAGGTCAGGTTCCGATGGGGTTTCTGATCCTCAATTCGGGCGTTGACCGCACCAATGCTACAATCGAGGCGGAAGTCATCAAACTGGTGCGCGAAACCATCGGACCCGTTGCCGCTTTCAAGAAGGTTGCAACTGTCGCGCGCCTGCCAAAAACACGATCAGGCAAGATTTTGCGGGCGACCATGCAGAAAATTGCCAATGAGGAACCTTATCCCGTACCAGCAACAATAGATGATCCTGCCATTCTGGACGAGATTACCGCCGTGCTGAAGGCGTAACTAAAGCAGTACAGCTTCAGTTGCGCCTTCCTTGTGCTTGAACTTGATGGCTGAAAACGGCATGGTCGGATCAGTGAGACAAGCAATGGATTTTTCATGACATTGGATGACAAGACCGCCATCGTGACGGGTGGCGCTAAGGGTATTGGCTTTGCATGCGCGCGCCGCTTTCTGGAACAGGGAGCGCGAGTCATTATCGCTGATGTGGATGAAAAAACGGGCAATAAGGCCGAAAAGACGCTTGCGGAATTGGGTGATGTGCGTTTTGTCCATTGCGATGTCGGGGACCGGCTTTCAGTTCGCAACCTGATGGCCGCCACACTCGACAGCTTCAATTCGCTGGATGTTCTGGTCAACAATGCAGGCATTATTCACAGTGACGATTTTCTGGATATCTCCGAGGAAGATTTTGACCGGGTCATGCAGGTCAATCTGAAGGGGGCATTTTTGTGTGGCCAGGCTGCAGCACGGCAAATGGTGGATCAGATTGAAGAGGGCCGCGCGCCCGGATCAATCATCAATATGTCCAGCATCAATGCAGAAGTCGCAATTCCAAGCCAGGTGCCATATTCAATCTCAAAAGGTGGCGTTCAGCAATTGACGAAAGTAATGGCACTTTCGCTGGCAAGCCGAGGCATTCGCGTCAATGCGATTGGGCCCGGTTCCATCAACACAGATATTCTGGCTGCGGTGAATAATGACCCGGAAGCCAAGAATCGGATTCTGTCACGTACGCCGATGGGGCGTATTGGCGAAGCGTCCGAGATTGCTTCAATTGCCGCATTTTTGGCATCAGATGATGCCAGCTACATCACCGGACAGACCATTTATGCTGATGGTGGCCGTCTCGCATTAAATTATACGGTACCTGTCGGGGAAACTTGAGGGTTTTTGCAGGGTGCGGAGCGCCGGTGGTTTAGATCACTTGCGATTGTGCAGTGCAATATGTCATGATGCCTGATCATTTTTGAAAAGGCTGTCGCCATGACCGGAACCATCATTACCATAGCTCAGCAAAAGGGTGGTTCAGGAAAAACGACATTGACAGCTCACATGGCCGCTGCGGCTCTGCTGTCCAAAAAAGGCGCTTCCGTTGCGTTGCTGGATGTGGACCCCCAAGGCAGTTTGGGTGAATGGTTTGAAGCCCGTGAAGAATTTCTGGGTGAAGAAGCGGCCGGGTTCAGTTTTCGAACCGCAAGTGGTTGGGGCGCACGTCGCGAGGCTCGCGCCATGGCCCGTGATCATGACTTTGTGTTTGCAGATACACCGCCGAAATCCGACCGGGAAGCGCAACCGGCCATTGAAGCTGCCAATATTGTGCTGATACCCATGCAACCCTCACCGGTTGATTTATGGGCAACGCAATTGACGCTGGATCTGGCGGCAAAAGAGAACGTGCCTGCGCTGGTGGTTCTGAACCGGGTTCCGCCCCGGGCAAAATTGACAGGCGAAGTTCTGGAAGCTCTGCAGAAATACGGCCCTACAGTGGCTAAGGCTATGTTGGGAAACCGCACGGCCTATGCCTCGGCCATGGGGCAGGGCAGTTCGGTGCTTGAACAAGGCGGAAACAAGCTTGCAATTGAGGAAGTGCAAACTCTGTTCAAGGAAATTCAAAAGGCTTTGAACGCGTAGAGTTTTTGGGTCCGGTCGCTCGCCTTATGAAAAAGGAAAGCGACCAGCTAATCAGGCGAAGTGATTATTCCTGAACTTCCGTGTCGTCGCTCTTCAAATTTTTCAATTTTGCGAAGACAGCATCGGCATCAAGTTCTTCTTCATCTTTTTCCATATCGGATTTGCTTGGCATTTCAGCGCCGCCAAACAGGGCCGCACTTGCGCGTTCCAAAGCATCCAAAGATGTGGTTTCTTCCGGCGACAGCAAGGTCACGCCTTCGTCTTCAACTGGCTTGGCAGGTGCATCCTTGGCGGATTTGGTAACTTCCATATCCAGATTAATCTGGCTGGCAAGGCCAAGTGTCACTGGATCCATTGGTGTCAGGTTGGCTGAGTTCCAATGGGTGCGCTCGCGAATGGCTGCGATGGTCGGTTTGGTTGTGCCGACAAGGCGAATGATCTGGGAATCTTTCAACTCCGGATGATTGCGTACCAGCCACAAAATGGCATTTGGCCGATCCTGGCGCCGTGAGACAGGTGTGTAGCGCGGCGCGCGGCGTCTGGTTTCCGGAACCCGCACTTTTGGTGGGGACAGAGTGAGGCGATGGGCAGGGTCGTTCTGCGCTTTGTCAATTTCCTCACGGGTCAGCTGACCGGTCTGTATTGGGTCGAGGCCCTTGATGCCTTGCGCGAACTCGCCATCAGCGATGGATTTGACTTCCAGCGGATGCAATTTGCAGAAAGCGGAAATCTGGTCAAATGACAGTCCTGTATTGTCAACCAGCCAGACGGCAGTTGCCTTGGGCATCAAAAGAGTATCGGCCATGTCTTATCCTCGCATTCCTGTACGGTACAGCAGACAAAATCCTCCGTCTGCCGCCAGCCATTTTTCTTAAGCTGGAGCGCCGCACCGAACAAATGTGTTGATGGGAATTTATCTCTATATACGGCGCTTTCACTGTTGGCGCAATGTGTGACTGCCAATCGACCGGATTTTATCTGTTGGGGTCAGGCTCTGGGGTCAGGGCCCATTAAATTCAACACTCGAATGACGGCTTGGAGACCAGATTTCTGATGTTCCGCATTGCAGCCAATGTCAAATTGAATGGAAACATGCTTTGGTCATAGTGCGTTTGAATGGGCAACAATTTAAAATTGTTCTTTGAGAAATAAAGAGACTTCTCTAACTTACTATCAAGGCCTTCCGAAACGAATGAATTTCTCCCTTCCCAGAGAGTGTATCTCAGACTTTGTATTCAAATGAATATCTGCTGGTAATTGTGACGATTTCAGCATTTGGGCCAGTGCACTTATCGATTAAAAAGGAACACTAAAGCATGTTGGTAACGCTGATCGTGGTGGGGCTGCTCATAGGGCTGTTGTGGCTTGGCGTACTGCTCGTTTGCCAAGGGAGCGATCACCGTCGCTATGACCTTCCAAGACCAGTGGCAAAAGGCAAACGCGATTGCGAGAGTACAGAACTAAAGGCCGTGACCCAGCGCATGTTGGACGACAGAGCGGCTACACCCAAGATGAGCCGCAATAGGCTCTTGGAACTACTGCGCAAGCAAATGGATGATTCTGGCGCTGCATTTGAGGTCAACTCGAAAATCAGAGCTATTGTTGTGGATGGCATGAGGGCCGAGTGGGTTATGGCGGCCAATGCAGATCCAAATCGACGCATTCTATATATACATGGTGGCGCCTACATGATGGGGAGCCCGAAAAGCCACCGACTGATTACAAGTCGACTTTCTGAAATTGCGAATGCTGCCGTGCTTGCTATCGACTATCGGTTGATGCCAGAAAATCGACGTATGGCAGGCATCAATGACTGTCAGGATGCCTATCGTTGGGTGCTGAAAAACGGCCCCGACGGCCGATCGGATGCGGATGTATTGATTGTGGCTGGTGACTCTGCAGGTGGAAATCTGGCCCTTTCGACAATTGCCTGGGCGCGGGATGCTCATTTGCGGCCCGCTGATGCTGTGGTTGTTTTTTCCCCGCAAACAGACTTAACCCTTGCCAGTCCCAGTCTGCACTCGAATATCGACACAGACATCATGTTGGGCACCAGCTTCGGACCGATGGTAAATGCTCGGAAAGTTATTGCCCTCAGCTCCAGCTTCTTGATGAACCGGATCAACCCTAGCAATGCTTTGGTCTCTCCCCTGTTCGGTGACCTGTCTGGATTGCCACCAACCCTTGTACAGGCGTCCGAAGCGGAAATGTTGCTCGACGATGCGGTGCGATATGTCAACAAAGCAAGCGCTCAAGGCTCAACGGCCATAATACAGACTTGGCCGTTCACACCACATGTCTGGCAGGCATTCCAAACCCCTGAAGCAGATGAAGCATTTGCTGCGGTTGAAGAATTCCTTTCTTCTCGCACCATGAATATTCCATCAAAAACTTACGACTAAGCAGGATCTGTGATGCCGCTCAGGGGAGCTTGATCTGTTTACCTCAGCCTGTGCCGCATTGATTGTTCGGGGCGGGCAACGCTTGCGGGCATTGGTCAGTCGGCTTAATGTTCCAGGCTTGCAAAAATACAAATTGATCCAGTGAAGTTGGTCGCAAATGATTGTGTACGAAACATCTCGTCTTTCGCTCCAAACATGGGCTCTTGAAGGTTTTGATGCCTTTTCGGAAGTGGCGCGAGATCCAAAGGTAATGCAGTACATTGCTGAAGGAAAACCTTGGCCAGATTCCAGAATTGGCTGGTTCATGGGCCTCCAAAGGGCCTATCAAGAGACACTCGGCTACTGCAACTGGAAACTAACCAGTCGTGCCGATGGCGAATTCATTGGATTTTGCGGGTTGGCACCGCTTCAAATGGCCAGTGCTCCTGAAATTGGTTGGTGGCTTAAGCCTGCCTATTGGGGGAAAGGCTATGCGTCAGAAGCCGCGGAGAAAGTTCTGGATGCGGCGTTTAGCAAGCACGATCTTGATCGGGTAGTTGCTCGTGCCTATCGCAACAATGAGCGCTCAATCAGCCTGATAAAACGATTGGGCATGGTCTTTGAACGTTCGTTAGACACCAATTCCATCGGCGAAGTTTTACTCTATCAAATTGATTGTGGCCTTCAAAAACAACAGCTTTGAGTATTGGTTATATCTCGACTTTGTGCCGAAAGTGGAAGTGTGGTTTTGACGAAGCGAGATCTGCCTCCGACAAGCCGACACCGTCATATCCGAGCCCTTGGCGGAGCGTTGAAGGGCGCTTATCTGATCACATGCACTGCGCAGTGGGCGTGACGGACGACCCGTGCAGCTGTCGATCCGAGAAAATAGTCCTGCAAGCCCGGCCGATGCGACGCGATGATAATGCAATCCACCCCGTTATTTTCTGCATAATCAACAATCGAGCGGCCTGAATGCCCGGTGATCAACACCGGCTCAACCTGCTCCTGATCGGCAATCTCTTTGACCAGACTGGCTTCAGCTTCGCTGTGCCGTTTTGCCAGTTGATCCTGGGGCAGATATTGTTGGGTATATCCGGCGACATGCTCCAATACATGCAAGGCTGTAATTTTGCCGTCTTTATCCGAAAGTTCGCGGGCAAGACCGAGCGCAGATTTGGTGTCACGTTCATGATCCAAGGCGATGGGAACGAGAATATTTTTATACATTTTCAACCTCCATTTTAGTTCAGGATAGTCTCCTTATTGGCAGGCGCGTTGACCTGCATCAAACCGCCAACACACAGTTAGAATTGCAACCTTGTAGACCCCGTTCACAAAATGGGTTCGTCTCTACTGAGCAATCGGTGGCAATCGTCTGATTGCCGAACTGCAAGTGTGGATAATTCCCCTTATCCAAACCCGGGCCGACTGTGCTGGATTCAAGAGCAGACATTGCGTCGGCGTTTGGCAACGGTCTGCGATGAGACCAAGCGGGTTTGCGAAGGCATTTCTCGACAAAATTGATGCTTATCAACGCCTCCAAACACGAAGCTGCCAAGATAGTGAAATAGACGTATCAGAACGGAACTACGAACAGACAAACGTTTGCATGTGGCTGTCGGCCAAAACTCAAACGAGCCCTTGCGGAACTGAAACAGAATACGGCGTTTCAGCGCTGTCAGGTTCGCAGATTTGAATTTTTGGCGGTGTCAGTGACCTTTTCACAATTCCAAGCGTTAGCGGCTGTAATTCAATGACAACCAGGGAGAAAACCATGGCTTTTGAATTCAAGAAGAAATACGGGAATTTTATCAACGGCAAATTCGTTGACCCTATTGACGGCAAATATTTCGACAATACGAGTCCGGTAAATGGTAAGTTGCTTTGTGAAATAGCCCGCTCCAACGCAAAAGACATTGAAGCAGCACTTGATGCAGCGCACGCGGCTAAAGATGCCTGGGGTTCAACCAGCGTGACCGAACGCAGCATCATACTGAACAAAATCGCGCAAGTGATGGAAGACAATCTGGCCATTCTGGCTGAGGCTGACACATGGGATAATGGCAAACCCATTCGAGAAACAACCGGGGCCGATATCCCGCTCGCTATTGATCACTTCCGCTATTTCGCGGGCGCGATCAGAGCGCAGGAAGGTTCGCTCGGCGAACTTGATAACGACACTGTTGCCTATCATTTTCAAGAGCCTCTCGGTGTTGTCGGTCAGATCATTCCCTGGAATTTTCCGATCCTGATGGCCGTTTGGAAGCTGGCTCCGGCTCTGGCCGCCGGGAATTGCATTGTTTTGAAACCAGCAGAACAGACGCCAGCATCCATTTTGGTCATGATGGAATTGGTCGGGCATTTGTTGCCACCCGGCGTGCTGAACGTTGTAAACGGTTTTGGCCTTGAAGCGGGCAAACCTTTGGCATCAAGCAGCCGTATCGCAAAAATTGCGTTCACTGGCGAAACGACGACGGGTCGCTTGATCATGCAATATGCAAGTGCCAACATCATTCCATGCACATTGGAGTTGGGCGGCAAGTCACCGAATGTTTTCTTCAAAGATATTATGGATGAAGATGACGCATTCCTGGACAAAGCCATTGAAGGCCTGGTTCTGTTTGCCTTCAACCAGGGCGAGGTTTGCACATGTCCAAGCCGCGCGC